>Ga0116202_10000281_pt1 | contig 27571 bp, 27 predicted proteins | sample LakKivw325mmetaG_FD_94479 | JGI IMG/M metagenome (GOLD analysis project Ga0116202, IMG submission 94479) | Anoxic lake water microbial communities from Lake Kivu, Rwanda to study Microbial Dark Matter (Phase II) - Lake Kivu water 325m metaG | ecosystem: Environmental > Aquatic > Freshwater >... | reverse complement strand
TCTTCGTAAGCGACCGTGACGGCAACTTTGAGATCTATGTCATGAATGCTGATGGATCAAGCGTAACCCGGCTGACGAACGATCCTGGGACTGACCTCTTGCCGGCTTGGTCTCCTGACGGATCAAAGATCGCATTCATGAGCGACCGTGACGGCGACGGCGAGATTTACGTCATGAACGCCGACGGGTCAAGCGTGACCCAGCTGACAAACAACGCAGACTACGATGAATGTCCCAACTGGTCTCCGGACGGAAGCAAGATCGCATTCGACAGCAACCGTGACGGCGACTACGAGATTTACGTCATGAACGCCGACGGGTTAAGCGTAACCAAGTTAACAGATAATTCGGATGAAGACTACTGGCCAGTTTGGTCTCCGGACGGCACAAAGATCGCATTCTACAGCTACCGTGACGGCAACTTTGAGATCTATGTCATGAATGCTGATGGGTCGTATCAGAGCAATCTGACGAACAACCCAGCTTCGGACTTTTGGCTAGATTGGCAGCCTACAGACATCACGCCTCCTGTGATCAGCAATGTTGCACGCAATCCTCAGCAGCCTCAGCCCAGCGACGCGGTCACCGTCACAGTGAATGTGACGGACGTGGGCTTCGGATTGAAGACCGTCACACTGCGCTACTCAACCGATGGCGGATCGACGTGGACAAATCTGGCGATGACGGTCAGCACAGGCTCATCATACACGGGCACAATACCTGCCAAACCCGAAGGCACAACCGTCCAGTTCAAGGTCAAAGCTGAGGACAAGGCTGGAAACACTATTGAGTCATCTGTCGCGTCGTACACGTCTAAGACGTTGATCTTCGGCATGGATCCCATGATGTTCTACATGTTGATAGGCGGCCTTGTAGTGGTCGTCGTCATCGTCGTGGTTCTGATAGTTATGCGTGGTAGGAAGCCGAAGCCTCCAACAGCCCCAACATATGCGCCTACGCCACCCACCGCACCCCCAACAGCATTCTGTCCAACCTGCGGAACACCCATACCGCCAGGAACAACTTTCTGTCCCAAATGTGGTAGGAAACTACAGTAGCATCCTTTCCCCCTCTTTTTTTCTCAGCGCCTGTCCTTAAGACACGCGGACTACCCTGTACTTGCCTTTGCCGGCAGTGATGTAATCCGTATATGAAGCGGCTCTCCTTACCTCAACCGGACCCAGACACAGGCAGCAGCAATTGGGCCAGCGGACCGGAATTCCTGAAACATCCAAGATGTTCAAGCGGTAGCTCTCAACGGACTTCAGGGCTTCAAAGATATCGAGTTTGCGGTACTCCTCGCTTCTGTCCTTTCTTGCTTCTTCCAGGGAAGCTGATATGTCCGCCTTGATCGATGGGTCTGTGGCTGTCTCCCTTATTGTCTCTAGTGCTTTTGCTGCCTCACGGTGCATTTTCCATTCTTTGTGTTTAAGCGCGCTCTTCAGTGCCCTAACGGAATCCGGCCCTCCTATGGCGCCCAGCGCCCTTGAGGCCCCGGGCGTCGTTTCAAGCACCAAAGACAATGGTTGGACGGCTCTTGGGTCCTTTGTTTGCTCGAGAACCGCGGCAACATTGGACCGCTTGCCTCGACCTGAACTGGGGTCCTGCAGGACCCTTAAGAGCGATGTTACAGAATCAGAATCCTTGAACATTGCCAAAGCTTTTATGGCATTCCTGCAAACGCCCCAATATCTATCTTCGAGAGCCCCAATGAGGGCTGGCACAGCCCTTCGATCTCCGAGTTCCCCCAAGGCCTCAGCTGCCTCGGAGCGTACAGTCCATTCTTTATGAGAGAGAGCCTTCACAAGCCCCTCCACGTCTCTCCTCTCTCTGAGTCTCTTCACGTCGGGCTTGCCACGGAGCATGTCGAGAAAGCCCATCTTCGACTAGTAGAACATCGGATTCGTATCTTAAATTGTTTTTTGATCACAGATGAAACCTGTTTTGAGGCCTCTTGTCGTCGTCTATCATATAATCATCGAAACGCCATTATATTTGTGTCAATCGCCCAACCGCGCGTGATCGAGCATTCTGTCTTGAAGACTTATTTCTCACTGCTTCAAGCGTATTTTCTGCGGTTTCTCTTGGCCGGATCTAAGATGTTTTGTTGTTCGTGCGAAACATTCAGGGATATCGATCGATGCACGCCAAGATGCCGTCTAAGGGGATGATGATGTTTTGAATCCGATGACTTAGCTCGTACATAGTTTCAAGTAGGGCTTTTTCTATTTTCCAAGCTGTAACCAGCGATCTTACAAGATCCCGATCGCTCTCACTCGGAGGAATGTATGGTGCCATAAGATGTCTAGATCTTTGAATGTAACCGTCGAGCATAGCTTCTTCGACCTTCTCTTCCCATCTGTTTGCGTGTTTAACCAGATCTACCAAAACTGGATCTGGCTCCATGTCAAGCGTAAGCCGAGGAAGCGCATGTTTCCTTTTCTTCTCAGAAATGGACGCAGCGACCGCTAAAGCTTCAGAATATGGAAACCCTCTCATCACTTCAGCTAAGGAGAGGAATTTTATGTAACCAAATGACCTGGCCATAGTGCCCAAGTCTCTAAGTGGGGACTCCTTTCTCTTTCTGGCTAATCCACTTCTCTGCGGATCTCCCTCAAAGTCTATTATGTCAAAGTCGTATCCACTTGCTGTTTTTCTGGAAAGTGTTTGAGCCAAGTGAAGATCCTGGTGCGTCCGAATTTTTTTCATACCTACCGTTCTTGTGAGGATCTCCATACGCTTCATGATTTCTCTTTCCGATGTCTCAACCCTTCTAGCAAGAGTCAGAGCGACTTTCCTTGCTGATGATGTTAGCTTGTGGTCATCTTCAATTACTTCGATGCCTCTGAGAGCCTCGTGAAGCATTCTTTTTACGTTTCGAATCTGTTCCTTCACATCTTCAGAGGTTATAGGTTCGGACCTGAACCCTTTCTTTGGACACCTATAAATAGCATAGTGGAATTCAGCCATGATCTTACCAAGATTTCTAGAACCACTCTCAATAATTGAGAAATCGCTACTTTGAGGCGTCCCCGCGCGCATGCATTGCAACCTATTCATAAGGTCATCTACGAAAGGCTTCCCTCCATCTCCGTCATTCTCTACGAATTCTTCTAGAGCCTCAATCACAACGGACTTTCCACTCTGAGGCTTGTAGGTGACCTTGCCAAGTAACCTAGGAGCGTACCTAAATTCTAAATCTGCCAAAGCCTCAAGAAATTCAGGCTCTGGATTGACCTCTGTGATCACTTTGTATGACTTCGAAACAACCGAGGTATAGTCGTCTACTGTTACTTTCACAATGATGTTAGTGGTATCGCCTCCTCCAAGTACAATAGGCTCCGAAATATCTTCTCCAAGATCAATATCTAGCTTTGAGACACTTCTGAGCTTGAACTTGATGGACCCTCCACTCGAAGTTTTGAAGACTTTGCCGCTCCGAAAGGCATTTAATAGTTCTTTGTTGTAATGGTGGGTAAGCTCAGCCTCAACTAGTCTAATTTTTCCATCTACACAATCGATGATAGTTCCCTCTTTATAGTCAGAGGCGTAACTCTGACTGGTCGTTAAGAACAGAGGGAGGAAGAAGCCTCTTCGTATTTTTTCTCCGCTTTTAATTCCATCAGCTTCAACAAAGGTGAGGAAAACCAGAAAGTCTAACCCTTGAGAGAACGTGAGGGAATCAAGCATTTTCATACCCAGTCTGTCCACACCGACTAGACCGGACCACCTGCGTGTTCTTATCCAAGATGATAGATACGGAATCACAGTCTGTGGACTCTGCATAATCTCTCTGACGCTTGCCTTGACAGAGCACCGCCATCCTGGCCTACTCATAGCCATGGTCCTGTTTCTCTCTCTAATCATGAGTTAGAGAATGAACTTATAGAGAGCTAATGTCCTCTCGGCAATCCTTTCCCAGCTAAACTCCTTCTCGACCCTTTCCCTTCCCTTCTCTCCCATCCTCTTCGCCAATTGTGGATCGCCAAGAAGCTTGTTTACCGCTTCAGCAACTTCTACCGCGCTTTCTGGGCTGATGAGTATTCCTGTTTCTCCGTCGAGAACAACATCCTTTATGCCGCCTACTTTCGTTGACACCACGGGTAGGCCACAAGCCATGGCTTCAAGGTTCATTATGCCGAATGGTTCATAGACTGACGGAGACACGAAGACCTCTGCGTCTGAGTACAACGCTACAGTCTCCTCCTCCGTGAGCATCTTGTTGACCCAGAGGATGTTCCCTCTTCTTCCAACTTCTTTGGCGAGTTCTTTTTCCAGACCTTTTTCATCGGCCTTGCCTGTCACGAGGACGAGTTTGACCTCTTTCGGGAGGCTATCCGATGCCTTCACCGTCTCGAATACTCCTTTCTGTCTGCTGAGTCTGCCTAGGAAGAGCACATAAGGCTTCTTTATCCCATATTTTCTTAGAACCGAGGGGTCTTCTCTCTTCCCATATTTCTCGATGTCTACCCCGTTGGGAATGACTTCGATGCGGTTTCTGTCGATCCCGTAACAATCCACAATGTCCTCTTTATCTGCTTTAGACACGGCTATGATCTTGTCCGAAGCCATCAGTCCTGTTTGCTCAGCCCATGTGCTCAGTCTGTAAGCGTTTCCAATAGCCTCTGCCTTCCAAGGCCTCTTCGGTTCCAAGCTGTGAACGGTCGTGACGAGCTTGAGGTCGTACAGCTGTTTTGCATAGAAGCCAGCGAGACTCATGTACCACGTGTGCGCATGAACTATTTCGCTGTCGATGGGATCCTTGACCAGCGCTAAGTCCAGAGAGAATGCTTCGAGAAGACTGTTGAATTTTGGATTACAGCCCTTTCGAAGAATCTTCCAAGGTTCGTATCGCAAGACCCTGATTTTCTCATCCTCAATCTTCCCTGCAGTTCCTGGGGTTCTGACCTCAACGTGGATCTTACTGCTCAGTGCCCTAGTCAAATACTTGATGTGGACTCCTGCTCCACCGTAGACATTTGGCGGATATTCGAATGTGAGAAACGTGACCTTCATCTGATCCCTCGGTCTTTTAGTTCCCGGTGCAAGTATGAATCAGATAACCTTTGAAATATTCTCTCATTCTTTCTGCAACATCCTCGGGGCTTGTCTCCACGACGGGTTCATAGTGAAACTTCTCCATGAAACCGTCGTCACTCGTGTAAAAAGGTTCAAAGTCTGGCCTTGAAATCAACTTGGCATTCAATAGATAATATTCACTGATGTCTTGATCGTTTGGGCCAGAGAAGGTCGTCATGTTGAAGCTTTTGACACCCATTTCATAGTATCCTCGCAGAATTCTCGACAGCCCCTCACAGAAATCGTTGAGACCTGACTCGCTAAGTCGGATCAGGGTGGAAATCCGTCTGGAGAATATCGCTAGAACCTCTCTATTTCCCTGGGAAGCGAAGCTGGTCAACCAGGCAACAGAGCCCACTTCTCCTATCCACCTATCGTAATTCTTCTTCTCTGTCTCTATGAGGTTGAGCCAATAATTTCCCCCGTTTCGTTTGCAGTATCGCTTGCTCGTCTCAATCAATTCTTTTACCTGAAAGGTTGGTCCGCGGTCTACGAGTGCCTGGACATGTGGATGAATGATGCTTGCAGCAGCAGGTGGCATATAGTTCCAGTTTATTGTGCAGTATTTTATGTCTGGATGTTTATTGTAAATAAAGTTGAAATAATCGAGACAGACCTTGAAGCAATCCTTTAGTAGCTGGGCCGAAAATTCGTTTAAGGAAAGGTAATGCTTTTCCGAAAATACTCCTATAGCATGGAATTCGCCAAAAGGAAACAGGTTTGGGAAGAGATAGGCTGAGCCGCCTTCCATTCTTTCTGCTGGGAAATAGCTGGGAAACTTCGGCGTCATCTTCTCCATATTCTCTGGGCAGAAGAAGCATTTCTGTTTGGAGTTTTCGATTCTTCTCGTAAATTCCGCCAGGTCTGTTGTTCTAGCTTGCTTCACTCTTCTCGTCCGTTCCATATTCATTCTGCACCATCTGTCTGTCAATGGATCTTTCCTGAACTCGATTGAATGAGCAGTGGTTTTGAAATCTGGAGGGCTGAGAAACTCGGCCTTGCAAATGGCTTTCTTAAACGTGATTTTGCTCATGCAGATCCTACCTCTTTTTTGCGTGTTCACGATGCCTTTGCCACCTTTTCTAGCGCCTTTCTATATAACTCCAAGTATTTTCTTGCCGAAGATTCCCAAGAATAGTCCGCTGACATAGCCCTCTTCATCAGTTTCACCCATAATTCCTTCGTTTCAAACGTTGCCAATGCCCTTCGAAGTGCGTATTCAAGAGCGGCACTTGTTGGTTTACTGAATACAAATCCATTTCCCCTTTCTTCACTCTCATCGAAATCGATTATGGTATCGGCTAAGCCGCCGGTCTTCCTAACAATTGGGATCGTTCCATACTTCAGGCATATTAACTGGCTGAGCCCGCACGGTTCAAACCTTGACGGGACTAGGAAGATGTCGCTGCCAGCGTAAATCCTATGAGCAAGCTTTTCATCGAATCTGAAAAAGGCTTTGATGTTTCGGAATCTTTTTGAGATTTCTTCAAAGATCTTGTGATATTCTGGTTTACCCATGCCCAAAAGTATGAACGTCAACTTCTTCTTTGACAAGAACTTGGGCAATGCATCTCCCACCAGATCGAGACCCTTCTGCGTTGCAAGTCTGCAGACCATGCCTAAGAGCGGCTTCGCCAGATCAGCGGGAAGGTCTACTTCTTTAAGTAGAGACCTCTTGTTCTCTAACTTTCTCCCCAGATGATCAGCGCTGTATTTCTCGTAGATAAATCGATCCTTGCTAGGATCCCAGACATCGTAATCAATTCCATTGACTATTCCGTAGATCTTCCTTTTCCTTAGATACGGGTCAAGACCACACCCGTACTCCTTTGTTCTGATTTCCTTTGCATAGGTCTCGCTCACAGTGTTGACTATGTCCGAGTAGAGTATGCCTCCCTTCATTGGGTTGACTTGCCCTCCTTCCAAAATATGCGATGCTTCCTCGGACAGACCCAGATCTTCCAAAGTCAAGCTTCGATCGACAGATCTTGTACCTTGGTGGAGAAGGTTATGAATCGTGAAAACCGTAGCAATCTTCATAAACTCAGGATTCTCATCTTTGAACAAACTCAAATAGACTGGAACCAGCGCGTTATGCCAGTCGTTGCAATGAATTACTTCTGGCTTGAAATCTAGGTTTTTCAGTAACTCTATGACTGATCTCGAGTAAAAAGAGAACTTTATTACCTCTTTTTTCTTATCAACGACTTCATAAATCGTTTCACCTAGAAAGAATTTGCTTCCTAGCAAGTAAACCGGAACGCCATCGACACTTGTTAACTCAACTGAAGTCTTTTCATGTCCGCGGAAAGGAACATAGATATCTCCTAACTTTTCTTTGCCCTTGATCCATTCATATTTTGGCATTGCTATTCTGATATCGCATCCCAATTTTCTGAGTGCCTTTGGCAAAGCATAGGCTACGTCGGCTAAACCTCCAACTTTAGCAAGGGGGTAGACCTCAGGAGATAGAAGAAGCACACGTGGCATTTTGTCTGGGACACCAATCCTTTCCATACTTAACTCTGTGGGAGGCGGTGAGAAGTGGTAAGGTAGGAAAAACCTTGAAAAAGGGAGATGATGCCACTCACCACCTCTTTCCATTTCGCGATCAATATTTTTCATATGAAATACATACATAAAAAGGCTTATATGTATGCGGGAGTTGAAATATTACCGATGAAAAATGAAGGGAATTAAGGGAATTTCAACGACAATGGCTGTTGTACTAACAATCGCTATCATTGTTGTTGCCGCAATCGGCTACTACTATTTCATAATTCCGTCACCAGCGCCAGCAGTAGTGGAATTACGTTTGTGGCACACTTACTCCCCCCACGAAGAGAACGCTTGCAGATCCCTTTTAGATGAATTCGAAGCAGAGAATCCAGGCATTAAAGTAACTATGGAAGCAATACCCTACGGCGAAATGCAAACTAAAATAATGACCGCGGTCGCTGCAGGCGTAGCCCCGGACTTGGTGCGCATGGACATAATCTGGGTGCCTCAATACGCGGATATAGGTGCACTTCTGGAGCTTGACAACTACATGGCAGCAGCGGGGATAAGCTCCGATGATTTCTATCCAGGGCCTTTCTCAACGTGCGTTTGGAAAGGCAAGCTGTACGGATTGCCGCTGGACACTAATACCCGTGTCTTGATATACCGAGAGGATCTATTCGAGGAAGCTGGAGTTTCGGTGCCGACGAACTGGGACGAGTTTCTAAGTGCTGCTATAGCCTTGACAAAGGACAAAGATGGCGATGGGGTAACCGACCAGTGGGGATTTGTCATCCAAGACTCTTTGACAGGACTTTGGCAATTCGGCCCGTTCCTTTGGCAGGCGGGAGGAGATGTGCTGAACGCGGAGCAGACACAGTGCATAATCAATAGCACAGCTGGGGTCAGCGCATTACAGTTTCTGGTAGACATGATCCAAACATACAAAGTGGCACAGGCGCCGTCTATTGTTGGGGGATGGCCAGGTCAGTGGGGAGCGATTGTAGCGGGAGAAGCAGCAATGATGCACGATGGCCCATGGTTTAAAGGAATTCTTGAAGGCATGGATCCGACGATAATGGATAAAATAGGAATAGCGATCTGCCCCAAGGGTGTTTATGAAGCCTCGGTTGTTGGCGGGGAGGACTTGGTGATCTTCAAGCAATGCAAGCATCCAGATGAGGCATGGAAGCTCATGCAGTACATGACGAGCAAGCACTTCCAGCTCGGGATGTTTCCAACTGGCCAGATACCAACTTTAAGAGTCGCAGGTGAGGATCCAGTCCTTTCTGCTGATCCATTCTGGAGTGTTTTCATGGAGCAAATGGAGACAGCAAGATCTCGGCCAGTGCATCCGAAATTCAGCCAAATGGATGAAATAGTACACCGACATCTTGAAGAAGCATTTATGGGCGTGAAGACACCGAAGGAGGCCCTAGACGCAATAGCAGCGGAGATAGATGAACTACTATAGTCCCAAGGTGAGGGGGCACAAAATGTCACCCCCTTCTTTTTTTATTTTATTATTAAGTAATTATTGGGGGGAAATAAACGCTAAAGGGACGTTCTAACTTTCTATTTGTTTTGCCTGCTTTGATCTTATTCGGAATTTTTACTTGGATTCCAGCGATATGGGGCTTCAGCATAAGTTTACAGGATTACAAACTTGTTGGTGAATCTACATTTATTGGATTTCAGAATTATTGGAGAGTTGTCGAAGATCCTTTATTTTGGAACGCTTTAAAAAACACGGTCGTACTTACGTTAGTGATAGTACCAGGACAGGTCATACTCGGCCTGCTTTTTGCTTCTCTCTTAAACGAAAAAATCAGGGGAGAGGGAGCTTTCAGGACAATCTATTTCATTCCTGTAATGACCTCTTGGACCATAGTTTCGCTTGTCTGGATGTGGATATTTGCATCGGCCCGCTACGGCTTAGTTAACTCCGTTCTTTGGCCTTTCGGCATAATCACTGAACCTGTTCCTTGGCTTGGAAGCACATCAACTGCTATGCCCACATTGATGCTATTATGGATATGGAAGGGCTTAGGTTGGACCATGCTAATCTTTTTGGCAGCTATGCAGGCAATACCTGAGAGCATATACGAAAGCGCAAAAATAGACGCGGCTAATTGGTGGAGGAAATTTAGACATATCACCCTGCCTTTAATTGCCCCAACAATAGGCATAGCAACAGCTCTAGTAACTGGTGGGGCATTCATCGGTTCTTTTACTCCAATCTACATAATAACTCAAGGCGGTCCACTTGGGAGCACTGAAACGATTGCAACTTACATGTATAAACACTCCGTCCAATTCATGAATTTAGGTTATGGCACAGCTATAACGTATTTCGTATTGCCGATTTGCCTCCTAATCGCATTTATCCAGATCAGATCTATGGGTAGGGAGGCAAAGTTCCAATAGGTGGATGAAGATGAGAAAAAAACTCATACTGCGCGGGCTTGTTTATGCAATACTCATAATGGGTGCAGTCACAATGCTCGTTCCTTTCTACTGGATGGTATCTACCTCTTTCAAGCCGTACGGTGAAACAGGTCGCTTTCCACCAACCATTTTACCAGAAAATCCAACGCTCCAAAATTACATCACAGTATTCGACATATTACCATTTGATCGTTTTATCATCAATACTCTTATCGTTACCGTTTCAATACTAGTTGGAACTATATTTCTTAGTTCTCTTGCGGGTTTTGCCTTATCCAGACTTAAACTGAGGGGAAAAACAACTATTTTTTACGGATTGTTGGCTGGATTGATGCTACCATTTGTAATTCTGTTAATCCCAAATCTAATTCTGTCATTTCGTTTGGGTTTATTTAACACCTATCCGGGATTAATCATACCATATATAGCATGGAACCTTCCAATGCCCACTTTCTTCATGGCGAGCTTTTTCTCGTCAATACCCTCTTCACTTGAAGATAGCGCTAGAATTGATGGGTGCTCAAATTTCAAAATCTATTATAAAATAATGTTACCGCTTGCCAAACCTATGATAGCGACAGTTGCAATCTTCACCTGGTTATACGGGTGGGATGAACTGATGTGGTCACTCACTGTGACGTCAAGTATTGAGATGAGAACCTTTCCAGTGGCATTGACAATGTTTCAAGCTGGTCCTTACCAAAAATATTGGAATCTGATAACCGCGGCTGCAACTATCGGCTTTGTGTTTTCCCTAGCATTCTTCTTGGCTTTGCGTAAATATTTCATGCCAACTGGGGCAATAGGTGGCATAAAGGGGTGAAAGACATGTATAAAGTTGTCTTTGAAAATGTAACGAAAAAGTTTGGAAAAGTCGTAGCTTTAGACAATTTGAACCTAGGGGTGGAAGAAGGAAAATTTACTGTTCTTCTTGGGCCGAGCGGATCTGGAAAAACCACCACCTTAAGACTCCTGGCAGGACTAGAAGATGCAAGTGCGGGTAATATATACATCGGAGATAGGCTGGTTAACGATCTTGAGCCTAAGGAAAGGGGCGTCGCGATGGTTTTTCAGGACTATGCTCTGTACCCCCACATGACTGTATTCGACAACATGGCATTTGGCCTCAGAAATCTCGGTACCCCGAAAGAAGAAATTATGAAGAAAGTCAAGTGGGCTGCTGAACTCCTGCAAATAAGCGAACTTTTATATCGAAAACCCGCTCAGCTAAGCGGTGGGCAGAAACAGAGGGCCGCTGTCGGCAGAGCGATAGTGAGGGAACCAGAAGTTTTCCTGTTGGACGAGCCGTTAAGCAATCTTGATGCTAGGTTGAGGGAAAAGATGCGCGTGGAATTGCACAAACTACAGCGTAGGTTAGGGGTAACCACCCTCTATGTCACACATGACCAAGTGGAAGCTATGAGCCTTGGTGACAAAATCGTCCTACTCAGCGAGGGAAAAGTTCAGCAGATTGGATCTCCAGGTGATCTATATCTTCGCCCTAGAAATAGATTTGCTGCTGGATTTATCGGGACACCAGCAATGAATTTCTTAGAATGCAGATTGGTAGAAAAAAACAATAGCTTTTTCCTATGCACGGATTCTTTCACGTTGCCATTTGACCATAAAATAAAAGACTTGGTTGCACGAGTGCCCGATCAAAAAATTGTGCTGGGGGTCAGACCAGAAGACATCATAATCGCTCATGATAAGAATAAAAATGCAATGGAGGTTAAGATAGAGGGAATAGAACCTTTAGGTTCTGAGAACATAGCATACTCGACTGTAGGTGGGAACAACTTGGTCTTCAAACTAACGCCGGCTAGTAGAGCCAAAGCGGGGCAGAAAGTGAAAATTTCATTCAAAAAAATCCATTTATTTGACAAAAGTACAGGAAACGCGATTTACTGAATTGGTGCGGTTCGTCTCACGCCGATTTTCATTCCATCACACTACATTGCCTTTTTTGGAGAAAGGGAATGAAAATGAATCAGCTGCCAAAGTGGTCAAAGGGCGCGGTTATTTACCAGATTTTTCCAGACAGATTTTACAACGGAGATAGAGCAAACGATCCTCCCAATGCGGAGATGTGGGGAAGGCTTCCCGTAACACGAGAGACTTTATACGGTGGCGACCTTCGAGGCATAATCAAAAAAATCCCTTATTTGGTTGAATTAGGGATTGATGCAATTTATTTGACGCCAATTTTTGCATCACCGTCTCCTCACAAGTATGATACCACAGACTATTATCAAATCGACCATCATTTTGGCAACATCGAAACATTGAACGAACTTACGAGAAAGTGCCACAAAAACAACATTAAGGTTGTTCTAGATGGCGTCTTCGGCCATTGCGGAGAAAATTTCGCCGCATTTCGAGATGTTCTTGAAAAAGGATCAAAGTCGAAATATGTTGATTGGTTCTACATCTACAGCTTTCCGTTTAAAAAGAGGCCAAAACCTACATATGAAACATGCGGAAATGTTTGGTGGATGCCTCGGCTCAGAACAGAGAACCCTCAGGTGAAGGATTACATTCTTAACATAGCTACGCACTGGATAAAAAAAAGTGAAATAGATGGCTGGCGCCTGGATTGTGCGTTTGAGATCGGTCATGAGTTTTGGAAAGAATTCAGAAAGTCGATCAAAAGAGCCAACCCGGAAGCGATTATTCTGGGGGAGATTTGGCATATAGCTTCTCCATGGCTTCAAGGCAATGAGTTCGATTCGGTTATGAATTATCCCTTCAGACAGCTGATGGTCGCCTTCTTCGCTGAAAATAGAATCAACGCTATGGAGTTCGACGAAGGACTCGCGTGGATAAGAAAAGCTTACAAAAAAGAGGCGAACCATGTTCTTTACAACTTGATTGGAAGCCACGACACACCGCGCTTTCTGACGCTTTGCCGGGGTGATGTGAGGAAAATGACGCTAGCTGTGATCTTTCAGATGACATATTCTGGCATACCAGCAATCTACTACGGCGATGAGAGAGGGATGGAAGGAGAGGGTGATCCAGACAACAGGAGAGCTATGAACTGGGAAGAACTCAAAGGTCAAAAGAAAGAACTCTTCGAACTTTACAAAAAACTCATAGCCCTCAGGAAAACCCACCCTGCACTGAAAACAGGTGAATTCTTTACTCACTACGTCGATCCAAAACGCAACGTATACTCCTACACTAGGCGAGGAGGAGACGAAGAAGTTCTCATTGTGCTGAATAACTCAGCTAACCTGCAGAGCGTAACCATATCCGCGCCAGAAGATTGGTCAGGTCTACCTATTTCGGATCTTCTAAGTGGAGAAAAATATAGCATAGCGGACGAGAAAATCCGCCTTTTATTACATCCTTATTCGGGAGCGATACTTCTAAGACCGTAGCGATTTGGATGAGCATCTTGATGCGACATTCAAGTACGATGTCCTCAAGGCTGTGAATTGTCGCCGCACTAGCCTCGATCGCGTCCGCTATCGAGACTTTAGGACGGTAAACAAGCAAACAAGCGATCGGGTGTAGTTAATGCCCCGAGACTACGCTAAGCGCTTGTCACAAATATATATTCTTACGAACAAATATTAATATGATTCATGTAAGAACGGTGTCCATATGGAACAACGCAAAATTATGTCTCTAGGCCGCTCTTCTTTGGTCATCGCTCTGCCGAAGGAATGGATTCGGCTTAACGAGCTCGAAAAAGGGGATGTGGTCTCCCTAGACGTAAAGTATGACCGATCATTGTCGATATTTCCAAGTTTAGAAAAGAAATGGGAAGAACAAAGAATCACTCTCACAATAGATCCCAATGAAGAAGATTCTATCATAGCTCGAAGAATGATCGCTTGCTACCTAAATGGCTATTCCGGTATAAGGTTGGTCAGCGCGGGCATATTCTCAGCCTCTCAACAGAGCGCCATTCGCGACATAGCCCGAACGCTCTATATGCGCATAATAGAGTCGGACACAAAACAGATATACGTTGAAAATCTAGTGGAGGAAGCCAAGCCGGAAATAAAATCGAGTATAAGTCGGATGCACACCATCTCCAGCTCTATGTGCCAGAACATCTTCATAGCCCTCAAGAATCGTGACATATCAATGGCAAAGACCGTTGTTACGCTTGACGATGATGTGGATCACTTTAGCTTCTTTCTGCTACGTCTCCTGCGAAACGCGGCTGTTGACTCCGCTCTGGCCAATCAGCTCGCCATCGATCCAGTAGACTGCTTAGACTATCAGATGCTAGTCCATCGAATAGAAGAAGTTGCAGACAAAGCAGTCTACATCGCAAACAACTTGATAATGCTCGAAGGAAGACAAGAAAAGATCTCCAAAACGATCCTAGAACGCATCTACACCGCAGGCATCAATACCTTGACAATGTACGACAAAGCGGTCAACGGCCTAGTAGCGAAAGACATTACAAACTGTGACGAAATTATCGAGTTCCAGACCAAAAAAATAGAAGAATTTGACCGAGAAATAGTATCATTGCCTTTTACAGAAGAAAAAGACGCGCTGATACTATGCGCTTTAGATCGCATACGCGACAGCATAAAAATAATAGCCGGGTGTGCTGCTGAAATAGCAGAGATTACAATCGATCAGTCCTACAAACTATTGCCCTGAATCAGAGTTCGATCGATAGCATACTAGAAGGAGAGAAGGGCATAAAGATGCATGTGTCACAGTTCGCAAACAAACTTCGCTGCCAACACTGCGGCAAGGTTCACAGTACTAGGGATTGGCCCATAAATGGAGATGCAACCCCATTCTACTTCCAGGACGAGCCCGGACGCTACACCTTGAAAGTCACATGTCCCCACTGTGGAAAGGACTGGTACGTGGTTTGGGACGACTATCCTGGACCGATAAAAACGATCGATCTTTATTTATAATAGACGCACCCAGTGAGTGGAAGATCTTTAGAAGACGCCGCCGCCTTATTCTTAAACCAATTTCTATATGGAAAAGTCAGGATTGTGCATCAGGTTTGTTGCGACTTCAAGTTCTGCCCTTTTCCTATTTCTAACAGTCTTTGAGATCTTTTGATCTTTTGAATTCATTTTCGCAAAAAACTTAGTCTCTCTTTCAGATCAGAAACAATTATCTCAAACTTTGGTAATTCCCTGGTTAGATGGAGCAGTCCTCTGAGCCAGAATGAATGTACTTCGCTTAATCTTTTCTCGTCAAACAGCAAATGTGGCTCGTACTCTATTCCGTCAATTCACATTTCTTTATCAGAAGATTCTTGACCTCTGAATCCTTGAATTTATTCTCCTTTAACAATCTCCAAACATCGTAGTAATCGCGTGAGTAGCCTCTTTGCATAATGCTCCTAATCTTCTCTACAAGGATCTCACTTAATGGATAGACAAACACTTCGAATTCAGGCAGGTCTGGATAGTTAGTTCTGATAGACCGATGTTCAGGTTTTAACACCATCTTCTCCCTTAAGCTAATATCATACCTAATTCTGTTTGTGAAATTCAGTGGTCCAAAGAACTGGATATTGGCGATTATTGCTCCTTCTGCTGAGTGGAATGATTCAAGCGAATAGTTGATGCCGCTTTCTCGGAGAAGAAACTGGAAAACCTGTTGCATAAATTCTCTTATCTTCTCAGGTTCTAAGGCTCGGACGACTGTGAAATCTAAATCCTCCGAGAATCTCCAAGTCTGAGGGAAATATACCTTTCTAATCGCTGTCCCTCCCTTTAAGACAAAACTATTGTTTAACTTGTTATTCGTCTGACAGAATCCTCTGAGCAACCATGTAAGCGAATAATCCTTCTCTACAATTCCAGCGGTGAGTTTTTCTTCTCTGGCGATTCTCCTTATCTGCTCTGCTGATATCAAATGCTTCGCCTCAATTCTTCAAGAGTTTCTTTTGAGACATTTAATAAAAGGTTCCATCTCATGTTGTATGTGCCTTTCTTAGGCATTGTCTGGTCAAGAGCTGACATTCCTGGCGAAATCATCCCTCTCATCCTCGAGAGAATTTTTGCATCCATGTCTATACCTAAGCTCTCCACGAGGTATCCAAGTCTTTTGATTATTGCGGTATTTCCCATTCTCTCCGCGTAACTGACAATATTTTCTATCGACACCTTTCCTCTAGCGTTCCATAGGCACTTTGCTACTTCATGTATGCCTCCGCAATACTCAGCATGGTCTAACGCGTCTGCTACCGTCTTCTCACGATCTGAGATATTGATCTTATACGTGCCGATTGCTGTTGGTGCGAAGCCGAAGAACTTTCTTTTACTTAACGTTATGAAGCTATACCTGATGTTTAACACCTCTCCATTACTCACCCTCTTTGTTGTCGCTACAAAGACAGTGAAAGGCGTCTGCTCAGTAAATTTATAGAAATTGAGTGCGCTCCAATACCCTATGTAGTAGGGTGAAACAAGATGGGAAGCGATTACAAACTCATGCTCAGTATAACGCGGCTTTACTCCTGCACTTAGTGGAACTATGAGGTAAACGCCTCTTTTTAGAAGGATCACCCACTTCTTTTTCCTCAAGTTGTTAACAAGAACCTTCGCATACCCATAAGAGCATTCCAGATCATGAATAATATCTTCAATTCTGAAGATAGTCTTACTCTTCTCGGATAGAGAAGATAGTAGCAGGCTCTCATTTCTGGTCAATCCAGCTCTTACATTTTTTGTGTCATTTGCATCCGACATAATTACCAACTATACATAAACTATAATAAAGTTGTTTATAAATATGGGTTTTTTTCGCCTATTATGATGCTTTCCTCTTTGGACTGAAACGAAATTTTTCGGCATGATGGGAGCGGGACCAGCACTAATATTCATTCTAGGGTCATTTGCTGATAACTGTTCCATCAAACATTCTGAGAGGTCTAGATCAAGAAGAACAGGTTACGGTGATGGTTTTTGTTGTGATACTTCCGTCAGCCCAGTACGCCGTTATCGTAACTAGATATTTCAAGCCAGCAATTACTGAAAGTCTTGTCAACGTCATAGAAACTGTTTAGCCAGGTTCAGCCTTCTTTGTTCCCGCCGGGGCTCCAGATTTCAGTCCAGACTTGGGAACCTTACGTGCGAAATCAAAAAGTTTAACGCATAAAAATGCCAAAACGAATAAATATTCAATAGATCAGCAGGAGATTTTGAGATGCTTAAAGCTGGTGTAGCGAAAGTCAATATTACTCCGCCAGTCGGCGTCCCCATGTCCGGATATGCCGCTAGAAAAGAGCCCTCTCAAGGAGTACACGATGAACTCTACGCAAAGGCGCTGGTTCTAGATGACGGCAAGCAAAGAATAGCCATGGTCATCTCTGACCTGCTATACCTAGATGAAGATTTCACGGAGTCCGTTAGAAGACTGACTGAGGAGTCAACTGGCATCGGTGGACAGAATGTGATGGTTGCGGTTACACACACTCACGCTGGGCCAGTAGGCTGCTGTTTGAATCTCATGTATAGGCTAGAGGACGAAGGTGTGGTAAACAGGATAAAGGGGATGAGGAGTCTTGTTGAAGATCTGCGCAGTGTATTGGAGAGAAAGATAGCAGGAGCCATTTATGTTGCGGCTCAGAACATGATGGACGCGAAGATAGGGGTAGGCAAGGGTTTGGTACACGCTGTTGGCACAAACAGACGCGACCCAAGAGGCCCCATGGACCCAGAGGTGGGCGTTGTACGCATTGAAGACTTGGAAAGCAATGTGAAGGCAGTCCTATACAATTTCACCTGCCACCCAACCGTTTTGGGCGCAGATAATATACTGTTCACAGCGGACTATCCTGGATACGCCTCAGGGGTCATAGAGGAGATGAAGGGCGCTGTAGCCTTGTTCACAAACGGCGCCTTCGGCGACATAAGCACACGTTTCACAAGGCGAGAGCAGACATTTAGAGAGGCTGAAAGGCTAGGAACAATACTTGCCGCAGAGGTCTTGAAAACGCTCGAGCAAACCGAGACGACCAATCGAGTAAAGGTCAATGCAATTTCTAAGAAAGTGAATCTACCTTTCAAAAAGCTGCCGAGTTCGGAAGAGGCAGAGAGGATGGTGAAGGAGGCTCAGCAAAAATTGGAAAGTTTGAAGAAGCAGGGTGCTCCACACGGTGAACTCAGAGTTGCAATGACAACGCTGGAAGGAGCCGAGATGACCCTGCACTTCGTAAAGGAAGGATTGCTAAAGGGCAAAGAAGCCGTTTCAGAGGTACAGGTTTTAGCGGCAAACGACACGGTCTTTGTAGGAGTTCCTGGAGAACTATTCGTTGAGGTTGGTTTGGAAATCAAGAAGAGGTCCGGTCTCAAACATGCGTATATTGTAGGATGCGCCAACGATAGCGTTGGATACATTTTGAGCCCAAAAGCCTACGAGGAAGCACTGTATGAGACCGGCGCGACGCCGTTCTCCCAAGCCGCAGGACAAAGAATCTTAGAAACCGCCTTAGAATTGATTAAAGAAGTCGCCACAAAAACGTAAGTGTGACGCCCTCACTTTGGTGCAGGGTTAGAATCCCACTCCCCGCAAAAGTCTAATGTCTATGGGATTTCCTGATAAAATGTTGGAGGCGATAGAATTGATTTGTCAAAGTTGTGGGATGCCTCTTAAGAAGAAAGAGGATTTTGGCAGCAATGCTGGTGGAAGTAGAAGCAAGGAATATTGTTTCCATTGCTTTCAGAACGGCAGATTCTTAGACGAAGGCATCACTTTGCAAGAGAAGATCGAGAAGAATGTTAAGTTTGCAACCCAAATGGGAATGGCGGAAGACGAAGCAAGAAAAATGTCATCTAGTGTCTTGCCAAAACTCAGAAGATGGCAAACGGGTGATAGACCGATTAATCCATATTGGTTTGGATCAAGGTTCCTTGCCTATTGCGTAAAACAAGGTTGGCTCAAACAACAGGGTTCTAGCGGACGAGGAACCAAGTGGTACCCAACGAACAAAGGCAAGAAAGAGCTAAAGGAGAAGTTTGGAATAGAGGTATCGTAATGGTTCATAAGAAGAAGTGGCAGGAGAAGCTCGCAGACAAGAAAGGTCTACCGAAGGTATTGAAGCTAGAAAAGAGATTCCCTTGTTACAATGCGGCTCATAAAATGGGAGCGGAGGTGGGTGACGAAGTAGTTCTCGTCAATCCTAGCGAGGTCATCGAAGTAATGAAACAAGTGCCAAAGGGAAAGCTGACAACTATTATAGAAATCTGCAAGAGAATCGCTGAGAGGCACAAGGTTAGGGCTTGCTGTTCGCTTACAACAGGAATTTTTGTTATGACCGCGGCGAACGCGACTGAAGAAGCTGCTGAAGAGGGCAAGGTTCTTGACATTCCTTACTGGCGGACTTTGAAGGCAAACGGATTCTTGAATGAAAAGTACCCTGGTGGACTAGAAGTGCATAAGAGACTGCTGGAGATTGAGGGGCACAAAGTAGTCAAGAAAGGAAAGAAATACTTCGTAGCTGACTACCAAGAATCGCTTATCAGAATGAGGAATCTGAATGCTTCCTGATTTGGAGAAAGAGAATCATATCGGAGATCTTGCTGAGAAAGCATTGGGAGACAAGAAAATCCTTTCGGAACTGATGAAAGACATTTTGTCTGAAAAGGAAAAGATTAGATTCAACAGTTTCAAGGTTTTGAATAGAGTAAGCGAGATCGAACCTGAAGCATTATATCCTGAATGGAAGTTCTTCGAAAATCTGCTAGAAAGCGAAAACGTCTACCTTAGGTCAATTGCCGTACGGATAATCGCCAACCTAGCAAAGGTTGACAAGCAAGACAGATTCAATAGAATCTTTGACACGTACTATGATTTGCTGAATGACAGCATAATCATCGCACGAAACGTTGCCACCAACTCTGGAAAGATCGCTAGATACAAACCCAAGATTCAGATTGCTATTACAAAGAAGTTGTTAAACATAGACAAAACCAGTCAAAAGCATAAAGATTTGCTGAAGGGCGACGCAATAGAAGCATTTGACCAATATTTCAAAGAAGCTGAGAACAAGAAGACAATACTGGAGTTTGCTCGTGAACAACTGAATTGCGAAAGCCCAAGGACGAGAAAGAAAGCGAAGGAGTTCCTTGAAAAATGGATAACATGACTAAAACAGTTAACGCCAAGCTGATTGCTCCTTGTGGAATGAATTGTGGAATATGTATCGCGTTTTTTGGGTATACAATGAAAGGTGAAAAGAGAAAACATGTCTGTGACACTTGTCGGTCAAGGAAGAGCAAATGTGCATTTCTTAAACAAAAGTGCGACAAGCTGGCAACCCAACAAATTGAGTATTGTTTTGAATGTACAGGGTTTCCATGCGAAGATCTAAGAAAATTGGATAAACGCGACAGCAAACATGGAATTAGTATAATTGAGAATCTGAAGTACATTCAGACAAATGACATAAGACAATTTCTCAGAAACGAACAAAAAAGATGGAAGTGCCCGACCTGCGGTGGACTTATCTGTGTTCACAACAAAACATGTTATACATGCAACTAGAATCAATCGCATGCGAAATATCTTAAAAAACCTAGTCACTCTGAGGGTTTCCTCATCGTAATCAGAGTCATGTAAAAAAAAGAGATGGTTGTGGAGATTTGTGGGATAGATCTCCACTTGTCAGGGGTTCAAATCTCTCCCGGCCCCACTACAGATTCTCTCAACCCTTCTTCGCCTGAATTTACTCCAATTTTGAACAGTGGATGATCAAACGTTGAATGTGAGAGAATTTACCTATAATTTCCCTATATACGGTGTGAGCATTCTACTAGATCTATGTTAATTATTATATACAACTCATGTGTAAGAATTATGCAGTGTTTAGAGTTGATGGTATGAGGTCAAGAAAAATTCGCTTTGTGGGTCTAATTATTCTCATGATGATCGCCGAGAGCCTTTTTCTAAGTGTGCCACCCTCTCAAGGACAGCCCTCGGATGCCTCTCGAGATATTACTGATAATGACTTCGTTCCTGAGCAGTTGAACATCATCGAGACTCTCGTCGTCTTGGTTCGATATTCTGAGAGGCCGAAGAGGGACTTCGACCTTCAAGACCATTGGGACAAGATATTTGGAGTCGAAGACCCCCTAACTCAGTTAAATGCATATTACTACGAGAACTTCTATGGACAACTCCAACTGCAACCTGTGAGTTCACCAGAGATTGGCTCGAAGGGTTACGTTGAGGTGGAACTTGAGGGTGCTCCTCAAGATTACAGTTTCGGCTGGTTGATTGGTTTAGAAGGAGCAGATCTAGACGTCGTGGATCCTGCCATGGTTCAAAAGGTCATTCTTGACATCATGTCCAAAGTGGTGGAGAAGCACCCTGAAATAGACTATCAGGATAAGTTCCTCTTCGTTGTTCTCGACGCCTACAGTGCAGAGTATGGGAGAGGCGCCATGGGGGCCATTCCAAGCGGTGATGTCTACGATCTCTTCGTGGGAGAGATTTCAAATGACGAATTGAACATGTACTCGAACGAAGACTACTTCAGGATAGTAGACAGCTCGAAGGTAGTGGGCTTAGTGATGAAGACGGGATACACCTTTGATGACTATTTCGCTAATAGATCGCAGCACCTCATGAATGATCAATTCATTAGGGGCATGGCGATCTTCGACAAACAGGCGCCGCTGAGTTGTGCAAGCCATGACATCCTTCACGGTCTCAAAAGACAATCAGCATCAGCGGACCCGCCGGAGGGCAGGGACAGGGCTGTGCACTGCCTGTACAACCTTCCACTTCAGAGCCAATGGGTAGTGGGAACAGAGAATGGTTCCTTCGACCGTAGCATCATATGCTCACCATATATCGGATGGTGGGATCCTATGGGCGACCATTTACATCCCACTACCCCAAGGGACTTCTTCGCGGGACATGCGCACGGTATGTGTGCTTTCACTAAGCTGTCGATGGGGTTGATACCAGACCGCTGCATAACGGTTGTAGACGAGGAGGAGACCACGATAAAGCTTGCACCTCTCAGTAAGCCTGAATTGCCAGCTGTCGGAAGCGAGGCGGAAACCATCGTGATAAAAGTTCCCCTCTCACAGTATTATGAGAATCTCGATTACATCTATCTCCTCCTAGAGTACAGGATGCGTTATGGAACTGGGCCAGAAGACTTTCATCCAGACAATTTCATCATAGATCCTGACTATGTCTTCGGCGATAAAAAGACAGATCCGGGGTACAACTTCGAGGACCCTGAATCGAGCGTCTACACTAATCCTCCTATGCGATTTGTACCAGATGAGGGAGTGCTCGTTTACCTGGTTAACGAGAAGATGCCTTGGGCTCCAGGAATGGAATACCAAGAATGGTACACGTACAGAATCTGTCTACTCAATCCTGAAGGAAATGAGAAACGCGATAACCTGAACAACGTTGCCTTGGATAGTGGAGAAACAATGGAAGTGGACTTCAATACTCTTTATGCCCATGCGGGAGTGCCTATAACCATTACCATAACCGTCAAGAGCAGAACGAACGAGTTTGCTGAAGTCCACATAAAAGCCACTCTTCCAGAAACAGAAGAAGAAGGCCGTAGAATCCCTGGCTTTCCGCTAGAAGGCGTAATCATAGGAATAGGCATAGCTGGAGTAGCACTCTATATGATCAGGAAAAATAGGAGGGAAGCGGAGGTGACCCCGTTTCCTACTTCATTCACATAAATCGGGTGAAGCCCCCGATATACACAAAGAATTGCAGAAAAAGGGTTTGAATATTTTCCAATTAACCTGTGAATGTTGATTTATTTCTTCATTTCTTCGGCGATTTTATCTATGTTCTCTGCTGTGTCTTTCAGAACTCTTGTGACTTTAGCGAGGGTTTCTTCTGACTGTTTATTATCAGAGTCTTCAATGGTTTTCCATAGGGACGCCATTGAACGTGCCAGTTGCCTCCTTGCTTCGTTCAGTTCTTTTGCCCCTTTTTGATGAACGTTAAACCATAGGCGTCCAAAGGAGCGGGGCCAGAAGGATCCGATTCGTCTTTGGAGTTCTTTCCGCCTTTTGACATATTCTTTGTAGAATTCTTCGCCCTTCTTTGTGAGTCTATAACGTTTGATTCCTAGTTCTTGGTCATGAACCTCTTCGGTGTAACCCTGATCTTGCAGCCATGCTAAGAGAGGATAAACCGAGCCTGGACTCGGTGTCCATCGACCATTGGTTTGCTCCTCGATCTCACTCATGAAGCCCATCGAGCCTATCCAAAACAGAGAAATCGTACTCCAAATCTCGATGATCGTTGATCTCAAGCAGTTCTCCAATCCTTCTCATCTGCCAGTCCGTAGCGATCTGCTTAAACTCTCTGTTAAGTGATCTAAACTTCTCCTCATAAAGCGATTCAAGCCTTTCTCGAACACTCAAACTTCAGACGCACCCCCTAAACCCAACCACATGCGCGCTCTGTTGGTTTCTATCACTCCAAGCGACGATAGAACTCCGCCGGACTAAGCTCTTTAAACTCATCTGTTTGTTGTGCTATGTGCCTTCTCACATCGACGCAAAGATGACATTTGGAAACGTAGCCTTCGCTACGTTCCCTGTAGTCAAACCCCTTGCCAAATTCATAGAGCTTTTCAAGACTGGTCACCAAAGCATCGAGAATTGGTCTCTCGTCTAGATTTATTTCGCGAATGGACTCGATATTTCTGGCATCCCCCAGTGAGACGCCTCCACAGTAGCCGGTCATGTAGTTTCCATAGTTGTCCACATGAGCGTGCCAGCTTCGTGTCAGCTCCCTCCTACAAGATTCGTTCAAGAACTGCTCTGCCGGATACTTCCTGTAGAGGTGCCCCAATTTGTAAGGCGCTCTGCCCATAGGAAGCAACTCTATGTAGGATAAGCTACCAGGGCCTGCTTTTCTCAAGTAATCTTCGAAGGGTAAAGTATCGTCTATTTTCAGCTTCTTAAACTGGTAGTAAAAGAATTCCTGATAGACCATCACGTTTTCGCCGAAGATCTCCTCGCTCATCTTGATGGCTCTCTCCGTCCTTTCGAAAGGCACCTTTTCAAGTATGAATGGGTTCACGCTAATCAGTATGCCGCGCAATCCAGCATCCTTTAACCGCTCAAGCCTCTCCCTTGTAGATTCATCGTCCCTGCACCAGAAGCAATTTGTCTCAACAAATGTTGACGGTATTTTGTACCTATGCGCTATCCCGGTGACTTTGAGTAAAAGATCAAAATTCAAAAACGGCTCCCCGCCAGTGATGTGAAGCCCATAATTTATGCCAACCTTATCTTTCCCAGAGGGGCTTTCCTGAACATTGCCAGCCAGCTGAGACAGAATCTTTTCCGCATTATTTTCAGGGATCCAATCCGCTTTCCAATGAGGGGAACACGCATACATGCAGTGTCTGCATTCCATGTTGCATTTGTAAGAAAGAAGCAGGCCTCCAGAAACTGGTTCTGGAACATTCAGCTTCTTCACGTCTGGGCACCTCAAGGATTATCAAGTAACGCTCGCGACACAAGCAATAATCTTACATTCTTTATTATATAGCGCCCGTAAACAAGTTTAGAACATTACTCGGTGAGAATGGAATGAAGGTTGTAGTTGCTTTAGGAGGGAACGCAATCAAACAAGCCTATGAGATAGGAACAGCAGAGGAGCAGCTTCGAAACATAAGGGTAACATGTAAGCGCATACTGGAAATGATCAAGAAGGGCTACAGGGTGATCATAACGCATGGAAATGGACCGCAAGCCGGAAATCTACTCATTCAGCAGGAAGAGGGAAGAAACCTCGTGCCCTCTCAGCCTTTGGATGTAGTTGGAGCCATGACGCAGGGGCAGATAGGTTACATGCTGCAACAAACCTTGATAAACTATCTGAGAGATGCTGGGCTGGATGTGCCAGTCGTCACCATGGTAACGCAAGTATTGGTGGACAAGGAAGACCCCTACTTTAAGGACCCGTCAAAGCCTGTAGGTCCCTTCTACTCTGAGGAAGAGGCTGAACGACTCAGGAAAGAGAAAGGGTATATCATCAAGAAGGTTAAACCCACTGATGAGAAAGCCTATCGAAGAGTCGTCCCCTCTCCTGACCCTATGGCCATTGTCGAAAAAGAAGCGATCAGAACAATGGTTGATGCCGGAGTCGTGGTCATCACATCCGGGGGCGGCGGAATCCCGGTGACATCAAAGGAGGATGGAACTCTAGAGGGAATAGAGGCGGTAATAGACAAGGACTTGGCAGGAGAAAGACTAGCCGAAGTCGTAAACGCAGACGTACTCCTAATTTTGACAGACGTTGAGAAAGTGAAGCTAAACTACGGGAAACCCAACGAGAGGGACCTAGACAAAATGACTGTTACTGAGGCAGAGAAATACTACCAAGAAGGCCATTTCTTACCGGGAAGTATGGGACCAAAAATCCTAGCGTGTGTGAGATTCCTGAAGTTTGGCGGAAAGAAAGCCATAATCACCTCACTGGATAGGGCAATAGAAGGCCTTGAAGGCAAATGTGGAACAATAATTTATCGCAATTCTAATTGATCCGAACCAGGGACATTTAGTCCTTTCGGCGCGTGGGTGAGACAATTCAACAGATATAGAATGTATTATGACAATTGCGCGCGTAATGCCGTAGTTGGTCCCACCAGTTTCCTAGGATTTCGCGCGTTCAACTATGAACTGTACACCGCACTTGGGACAAAACTTGGGTTCTATCTTTCCGTCATCCACCCATCTGTGATGACACTTCAAACATTCCCACTCGGGCAAGTCCATCACCTTTACCTTAAGTATTCTTTACAGTTGAACCGGAAAATATAAAAGATTTTCCATCAACTTGCCAGTTAACATTATCAAATCGCGCTTGCCAAGAGAACAGGCTTTCGACGTGGCAACCGTTCTGCCTCAAAACCGTCTTAAGCCAGACTCATCAGGAAGCAAGCTCGTGTGATTCAAAGAACAGTGCAATCTCTGTCTCGGCACTTTCAGCGCTATCAGCCGCGTGGATAGCATTCCTCGTAATTGAAACCCCAAAGTCACCTCGAATCGTCCCAGCACCGGCCTTGGAGGGGTCGGTCAGCCCACATATCTTCCTCACCACGTTAACTGCATCAGCTCCTTCAAAAACGGCCGCAACAACAGGCCCGGAAGCAACATAGTCAACAAGATCCCTAAAAAAAGGCTTGCCTCTGTGCACCTCATATAGCCTCTCAGCCTCTTCAAGCCCAAGCTTGACAACCTTCAGAGCAACGATGCTGAGCCCCTCATCCTCGATCCTCTCCAGAATCCTACCTACAAGCCTCCTCTCAACAACACCAGGCTTCAGCACGACGAAGGTCCTCTGGATCAAGTCCTGCCCTCCCTAGCTCATTTGGTGTAGCGCTCAGTCCACTTCAACTTTCTAGCGTCCCTACCTAGCTCAAGCATGCTTACACGACACTTTCTTGAACAGAACCAGTATATAGTCCCGTCGTTCTTCACATACATCATCCCAGTGCCGTGCGGAAACTTACGACGACAGAAAGAGCAACTGTGCATTTTCGGCAAGACAAAAACCTCAAAGAGAGCTACATGATCTTCTTGGCTTCCCTCTCCGTCTCCCTCAACATAAGCACATCACCAAGCCTCACAGGCCCCTTGACGTTCCTCGATATTATTCTTCCCTTATCTTTCCCCTCCAAGATACGGACTCGCACTTGAATGATCTCTCCAGTAGTACTTGCCCTTCCCATTACTTGAATCACTTCAGCAGGTGTGATGACCTCCGCTTCCCTTGAACTCACGCCGAGGCGCCCCCGCTTATTTCACCTTGAGTTTCTTAACCTTTGAAACGATCTCCTCCACTAAGTCGGAGGCGTCACCAGCCTCAACAATACAAGCAGAGGCTGCACCGACATCGATCCCAACCGAGGAGCCCAGCTTACCCTTGTCTGGAACAAAAATGTAGGCGACGTTTCTCTCTCTGCACAGCAATGGGAGATGCGCAACGACCTCGGGCGGTTCAACATCCTCAGCGATACAAACGAGCTTAGCGACTCCTCTCTCAATGGCTTTCGTAGTCTCATTGGTCCCCTTTCTAACCTTACCTGTTTCATGAGCGGCTTTGAGGGCTTCATAGGCCGCCTCTGAGAGTTCCTTAGAAACCTCGAAATCAACAAAAAATGGCTTAGACATTTGGCCTCATCCCTTTTTCTGTTTAGCCAATTAGTTCTTAAACCAACTTAATAAGGCTTTACCAAAAAAGCTCTGTCCACTTATCGGTTGGTAAGAATTAAATAAATGTTGAACCTACTCTAAAATATTATGCGAGCGGTTAAAGCGGTTCAGGTGCCTTATCAGCCCACGGAGAGGGTTCTTGGTTTACTCAAGGCTTTCAGAGGTATGGTGAACTACTGCATTCATGTGGGCTTAGAGAAAAATGTGACATCGAGGTTCAGGCTCCAGAACGAGGTCTATCATAAGCTGACGGAGAACCGTCTTCATTCTTGGTATGTTCTCTCAGCTGTCGAGGTTGCAACGAGTATTTTAAGGAATTATCGGAAAGCTGTTAGAAGAGGCAAAAAAATCAAAAAGCCTTATGTTAAAAGACCCATGGC
>Ga0116202_10000280_pt1 | contig 27591 bp, 22 predicted proteins | sample LakKivw325mmetaG_FD_94479 | JGI IMG/M metagenome (GOLD analysis project Ga0116202, IMG submission 94479) | Anoxic lake water microbial communities from Lake Kivu, Rwanda to study Microbial Dark Matter (Phase II) - Lake Kivu water 325m metaG | ecosystem: Environmental > Aquatic > Freshwater >... | reverse complement strand
TTGTATTGATTTAATTTGTATTTTATGATACGTTGCATGTAGATTAATCGGTTCACGTTAGGGCTAATATCTATTATTAAGATAGGAGAACTAATATGACGATTCGTAAGAAGGTTGAGGAAGGCGCGAGGAAAACGGCGGTACCCTCTATTACTGCCAACCCACAAGCATCAGCCAAACCATCCACGCCATTGGATGTAGTGCCTGAGGGCGGCGAACGTGTCGATCAAATCAGGGAGATCCTTTTCGGCGCTCAGCGGCAGGAGTATGAGAGGAGACTCACCCAGCTCGAAGAGCTGCTGGTCAAAAACATCACCGAGCTGAGCAAGGAAACGACCGCAAAATTCGCCAGCCTCCAGCAGGAAACCGACAAAAAGTTCGCCAGGCTGGAAGAGTTGCTGCTGAAAAGTATCTCGGATATCAGCCGTGATATCGAGCGGAAAATGGATTTACATACGGCCGATAACGACAAGAGATTCAAGCAGATGGAACAGCATGTCGATGAGGTCATCTCCGAACTAAAAAAGGAGACCGTACACCAGTTCAATCTGCAGAAAAATGAGTACATTCAAAAGTTCGGCAGCCTGGAGGAAAGGTTGCCTAAAATCGTGGCGGAGATCAATAAAAAGATGGACGCTGAAGTTGCATCGCTAGCCAGATCAGTTGATACCGCCAGGGCGGAATCAACCCGCAGCACCGAGCAGCTCGACCGTCAAAAGATGGACCGCGTCACCCTGGCGAAGTTCCTGCACAATATCGCGGCAGGCATTGAAAGTAAAGAGCATAAAGCTGATCCCGGGGGTAAATAGCCGTGGCAGATAGTGCGGCGGATGAAAAAGGGAGAGACGGCATGCACACTTCGGATGAGCTGAATTCCCTGCGCACATTGATACTGGCGCCCGAGCAGCTTGAGATAACTGAGCTTAAAGAAAGATTGAATGATCCCGCAATCCGCGCGGAGGAACTCAGCAGGGTCATTGCCGAGGCCATTGTTATCAGGGCTGCCACAGATCGAAAGCTGGCCACTGCCCTGCTGCCAACCATAGAAGAGGTCCTGAGAGACTCGGTCAAAAGGGACCCCAGGTTTTTGGCGGACACCATATTCCCCATTATCGGCCCCGCTATCCGCAGATCGATCGCTGAATCGCTGAGAGCTATGGTCCAATCCATGAGCGATACTCTGGAACACACTTTCAGCTGGCGCGGAATCCAATGGCGGATTGAATCATTCAGAACGGGTAAATCATTTGCTGAAATCGTGCTTCTGCATACACTGGTCTACCGCATGGAGCAGCTTTTCCTCATTCATAAGGAGACGGGACTGGTGCTGCAACATGTTGCCGCCGAATCGATCGATATGAAAGATGCTGATATGGTGTCGGCCATGCTCACAGCGATCCAGGACTTCGTAAATGATTCTTTTTCCGCCAGGGAGGATAGCTCCCTTCAGAATCTCAATATGGGCGAGTTGACCATCTGGATCGAGCAGGGCCCCCGAACTGTCCTGGCAGCGGTGATCAGGGGCAATCCTCCCTCAGAATTGAGAACCATTCTAAAGGAAATACTGGAGAACATCGAATTCGAATATAATTCGGCGCTGGACGGTTTCAGGGGAGATGCCGCACCGTTCGAACCATGCAGGCCGGACCTTGTATACTGCCTAACACAGGCTCAGAAAACCGACGGCAGGACTTCCAGGGAAATAGCTGTGCCGGTTAAAGTCAAGGGGAAGAAGCAGGGGAAGGAAAAAGGAAACGAAGTACTATTTATCTATATTGCGGCGGCGCTTTGTATCATTATAGTAATTATCGGATTTATCTTGTCGATACAATAAGATATGCCAGCAGTAATTAAACCGCACTGAGGAAGATATGACATCATGATCCAGAAAAAAATATGCATGCTCGGTTCCTTCGCCGTTGGCAAGACCAGTCTCGTACGCCGTTTTGTGGAAAACATGTTCTCCGACAAGTACCTGACCACCATCGGCGTTAAGATTGACAAGAAGATCATTGAGCTGAAAAACCAGAGTTTGACTCTGGTGATCTGGGATATCGCAGGAGAAAACGGATACCATCAGATACACGGTACCTATCTGCGCGGAATGTCCGGCTATATTCTTGTCGCCGATAAGACCCGCACAGCTACTCTCGATAGCGTGATTAATATCCATAAAACAGTTACGCAGGTTTTTCACAAGGTGCCGTGCGTCCTGTTTATGAATAAGATGGACCTCACAGGGCAGTGGGATGTGCAGGAATCGGCCATCGACAAGCTGAGCCATGACGGATGGGATGTTTTCAGGACCAGCGCAAAAACGGGAGAAAATGTCGAGGAGGCATTCAAAAGGCTGTCCTCGAAAATGCTGGAGAAATGATGGCTTCCTCTTTCTTGTAGCTAAATGGACGATAACTTTTTTAACCGACTGCTCGATGCGCTTAATTTAGCCGTACTTGAACATATACAAAACAAGTCCTTCAGGTTGCTTTCAGCCAGATCCGGCTGGCTGGCTTATCTCTTTCTTGATTCCTCTGCCGACACGGTCAAGCACCCGGATGAGCTTGACTATCTGGGAAACTTCCTCGTAGACGCAATCGCCTTCTGGTATGAAGGTAAATCCGGAAAGCTTGATTCCGGAATCTGGAGCGAGGTCATTCCCACCGGAGAGATCTGCTGGTTTCAGGCCAGCGCACATAATATCGATGACCGTAAAATACTCATACTGAAGTTACACGGAGCTGAATTCACACAGGCACAGATGCGGGAGCAGGCCGCTAAAGACAACCTCCTGGCCTTCGAAAACCTGTTCAGGACGGAGAAGGACCTGGAAAAATACAGCTCAATTCTGGAAGCAGAGGTCAACAGGCGGACTGCCGATTTAAGAGAGAGAGTTAAGGAGTTAAACTGCCTTTACGCAATCTCACGCCTGATGGGGGATAAAATCGTTTCCCTCGACAAGCTTTACAAGGATGTGGTTAACCTTATTCCGTCCGGATTTCAGTATCCCGACATGGTCCGTGCTAGGCTTACTATAGATAATAATATCTATACTACACCGGATTGGTGGGAAACTCCCTGTATGATTGCCGATACCATCACAGCGCTGGATAGGGAGATAGGACGGCTGGAGGTCTGCTACACTGAAGAAAGGGCGGAGAGCGGCGCCGGGCTTTTTTTACCCGAAGAACAAAGTCTGATCGAGGCCATTAGCGAGCGCCTGGGCAAGGTTGTTACACGTTATGCCGCACAACAGAAACTCCAGCACAGCTACGAGGTCCTGAATAAAACATTCGAGGATACCATACTTGCGTTCGGCACAATCCTCGAAATAAAAGACCGCTATACAGCAGGACACCAGATCCGCGTGGCCAGGATTGCCGAGGCCATCGCCCGCGAGATGAACCTCTCAGGCGAACAGGTCCGCATCACCCACGTCGCAGGCATTATTCACGATATCGGCAAAATCTATATACCCGCCGATATACTATCTCGGCCAGGCAGGTTGAGCGACCTGGAATTCGAAATAATCAAGACGCACTCCCAATACGGTCATGATATATTGAAAACGATAGATTTCCCCTGGCCGATAGCACAGATTGTCCTGCAACACCATGAAAAGCTGGATGGCTCCGGCTATCCCAATAAACTAAAAGGTGATGAAATACTGTTATACACGCGGATACTGACGGTGGCGGATGTGGTAGAGGCAATGGCATCGCACCGGCCTTACCGCGCCACCCTGGGAATAGACAAAGCATTGCAGGAGATATCGAATAATAAGGGTAAGCTGTATGACCCGGATGTGGTGGACGCCTGCGTCAGGCTTTTCACGCAGAAAGGTTTTAAGCTCGAAGAATAATTGGTGTTATAGTAATATTAGACTGTACATATAAGAACTACCTGAACGGGTGAAAAATGCAAAGAAGGGCTGCGCAAACGGTTTGCTTCCGTAGACTGCTGCCCGTCTTGATACTTCTCGTGCTGGTTTCTGTCTGGGGCGGAGCGGCTGCGGCCGACGATATAAAAATCGTCAGGGTCGGTATATACGATAATCAGCCAAAAATCTTCACAGATGTCGATGGAAAACCTGCCGGATTCTGGCCGGATGTCATTAATTACATCGCCTCTCAGGAAGGATGGACGCTCGAATACAAACACGGCACCTGGACTGAATGTCTGAATATGCTGGCGGACAATCAGATCGATGTAATGCCGGATGTGGCCTATACGGAGGATCGCAACGATAAGTACGCCTTTTCACATGAAACGGTCTATATAAGCTGGTCAAGGGTATATACGCGAAAAGACGTCGATATCAACTCGGTTCTCGACCTTGAAGGAAAGAACGTTGCGGTTTTAAAAGGCAGCGTCAACGTTGAGGGCTCCGACGGCATAAAGGAGATCATGAAATCGTATAACATCAACTGCAAATATATCGAGGTCGACAGCTATGACAGGGTTTTTGATCTCTTGGAACGGGGTGAAGCTGATGCAGGAGTGACCAGCAAGGACTACGGCTATCAACACGAGGTGCAATACGGTCTGGTAAAAACCCCCATCATCTTCCAGCCTGCGCTGCTCTATTTCGCCTTCACAAAAAACGCAGCATCGACGCCCATGCTCATGGAGAAAATAGACCGCCGCGTGAAAGCGTTGAAGCAGGACAGCAATTCGATCTATTACCAGTCAATGGATAAATGGATGGCCGTTAAGCCTGCCGGCACACCCGCGCTCCCCGATTGGGTAATCTGGGTATTGGCTTCGGTCGGAGGGCTAGTGTTGCTGTTTGCCGGCGGCGGCGTGATCCTCAGGTCCCAGGTCAGGGCCAGGACACGGGAACTGACGGAGGAGGTATCCGTCCGCAAACGGGCGGAGGAACAGCTGGCCAAATATAGATACCGGCTGGAGAAGCTGGTCGAGGAAAGGACGGCTGAGCTTGAGCAGAAATACCTCGAGCTGGCGGTGACCAACTGCGAGCTGCAGGATGCCAAAGAGGCTGCGGAGTCTGCCGACAGGGTTAAATCGGCTTTTCTGGCCACCATGTCCCATGAGCTGCGCACACCGCTCAATTCAATTATCGGATTCACCGGGATTCTTCAGCAGGAGCTGGTCGGACCGCTGAATGATGAACAGCAGAAGCAGATGGGCATGGTTCGAAGCAGCTCTTCACATCTGCTCAACCTGATCAACGACGTGCTCGACATCTCAAAAATAGAGGCCGGCCAGCTGACGGTAGCCAGGGAGCCCTGCGATATGCGGGCGGCCATCGAAAAGGTTACAGGGAACATGCGACCGCTGGTCGAGAAGAAGGGCCTCTCGCTGGAGGTGGAGATAGCCCCGGAGGTCGGCACGATCACCAGCGATCAGAGGCGTGTGGAACAGGTCATCTACAACCTTATCAGCAACGCCGTCAAGTTCACCGAGCATGGACGTGTCCGCGTGGAAAGCACGCTTAAAGACGGACAGATCATTACCCGTGTCATCGACACGGGCATGGGAATAAAAGAGCAGGATATGGAGAACCTTTTCAAACCCTTCTACCAGGTCGACAGCCGTCTCGTCAGACAGCATGAGGGCACAGGGCTGGGGCTGTCTATCTGCAATAAGATTCTGGACCTGCTGGAAGGAAGGATCTGGGTGGATAGCGAATACGGTAAGGGAAGCACATTCAGTTTCAGCCTTCCCGTGGAGAGAGAGCCATAAGTAAAGGAACGGTTCTGTATATCGAGGACAACGAGCAGAACTATTACCTCGTGAGTGTATTACTGAAAACGCAGGATTACCGTATTGTCTGGGCGCAGGATGGCCGGGATGGCATCGAAAAAGCTCTTGAATCAAAGCCGGACCTCATATTGCTCGATATCCAGCTGCCGGTCATGGACGGCTATGAAGTGGCACGCCAACTGCGCAGCAATCCTGAATTGATCAAAGTGCCTATCATCGCGGTTACGTCTTATGCCATGTCCGGCGACCGTGAGAAAGCGCTGGAGGCTGGCTGCGATGGTTATATCGAGAAGCCGATCGATCCGGACACCTTCCTGGCACAGGTCAATAAATATCTGCCCGGCACCGACCCGTCGAGGAATAAGGAATGACCAGAGTATTAATTGCGGATGATAATGCGCAGAACCTTTATTTGCTTGAGACGGTCCTGAAAAGCACAGGTTTCGATGTCACACCTGCCGTCAACGGCCTGGAGGCAATCGAATCAGCCCTGAAAAATCCGCCAGATATCATAGTCACGGATATACTCATGCCTGTTATGGACGGGTTCGAGCTGTGCCGGCAGTGGAAATCTCATGAGACTCTGAGCGGAATCCCGTTCATCTTCTATACCGCCACCTATACGGATCTCAAGGATGAGAAATTTGCATTGAGCCTGGGCGCCGACCGCTTTGTCATCAAGCCGCAACAGCCCGAAGTGCTGGTAAAGATCATCCGGGAGGAGCTTTCCAAACCGCGCAAAGCCAAGCAGGTCGCCCCCAGGAAAACTCCTGAGAAAGAGGCGAAGGAGCTGCAGCAATATAACGAGGTGCTGTTCCGCAAGCTGGAGAAGAAGGTCAAACAGCTTGAACAGGTGATAGAAAAACAGGAAAAAACGGAGGATGAGCTGCGAGAGAGCGAGCTTAAATACCGCACCCTTATCACTCAAAGCCCGGATGGAATCTTCATCGTCGATCTAAACGGAAGGTTTGTCTCGGTCAACAGGGTTATGTGCGAAAACATGAAATACAGTGAAGCCGATATGCTTTCCCTGGGTATCTGGGATATTGTCCCGGCGGAGTATGCGGAGCAACACAAAAAGAGGCTGGCGGAGATAATGGCAGGGAAAGCCGCTAACGAACCTGCCGAATATATAGTCAGGGGAAAGGACGGGAATCTCTATACTGTTGAGATTCTTTCAGCGCCCTACTATGAAGGGCAAAAACTGGTAGGTTTTCAAGGTATCGCTCGTGATATTACCGCCCGTAAAAAGGCGGAGAAAGACCTGCAATTGTCCGAAGAGAGGTACCGCACGCTGGTTGAGAAAGCTTTCGAAGGTATTATCGTCACTCAGGAAGGGAAAATCGTTTTCGCCAATTCCAGGGCTTACGAAATCATCGATTATCCTCGCGATCAGACCGAGCCAAAACCCTTCATCGATTTTATCTACGAAGAAGATCGCAATATGGTTTCTGAGCGGCATGTGAAGAGATTGAAAGGAGAGTCCCTGGAGGAGGTCTATTCCATCAGGCTGGTAGATCAGAGAGGCAATCTCAAGTGGGCACAGATAAGCTCCGCGCTGATTGACTGGCTGGATAAGCCCGCGTCGCTCACTTTTATCACGGATATCACATCGAGTAAAAAAGCCGAGGAATTGCTGAAGGCATCGGAGGAGAAGTATCGCTCCCTGGTCGAGAATATTAATGACGTTTTCTATACCCTGGATAACCAGGGGATAATAACCTATGTCAGTCCGGTTGTTGAGCGTTTGAGTAAATATAAAGTCAGCGATTTGATGGGGAAATCGTTTACCTCGATAATTTACCCGGATGACCTTCCCGGCCTCATTGAAAGTTTTAATCGATTGGTGGCAGGACAGATGGAGCCGTCGGAGTTTCGCATATTGGATAAGGACGGCAGGCTGATATATGTGCGTACATCCAGCCGGCCCATATATGAAAACGGGAAGATCGTGGGAATCACGGCCCTGATTACGGATATCAGCGAGAGCAAGCAGGCTGAGATAGACCTAATTAAGAGCTATCAGAAGACGAAAAAGACGCTGAGTGATGCCATCAATACCATGTCAAAAATTGTGGAAATGAGGGACCCGTATACGGCCGGCCACCAGCGCAGGGTGGCGGAACTCACACTTGCCATTGCAAAGGAGATGGGATATAGGGGTGACCATCTTGAGAACTTGCACATGGCAGCAGTAATTCACGATATCGGCAAAATTTATGTGCCGTCCGACATTCTCAGCAAACCGGGAAGACTGAGCCCGGTGGAATTCAACCTGATAAAGACCCACGCCCAGGGAAGCTATGAAATCCTGAAAAATATGGATTTTCCGACTGTGATCGCACAATCCGTCCTGCAACATCATGAACGGCTTGACGGCTCGGGTTACCCCGACGGTTTAAAGGGCGAGGCTATAACCAGGGAAGCAAAGGTTATCGCAGTAGCCGATGTAGTTGAAGCCATGTCGTCGCACCGGCCTTATCGTCCCGCGCTGGGAGCGGATAAGGCACTGGAGGAGATAACCACCAACAAAGGCAAGCTTTATGACGGCGATGTGGTGGATGCATGCGTCAGAGTGTTCAAGGAACACAGCTTCAAATTTGAGTAATGCTATCCAGCCCGGACATCAGGCCTTTTTCCCCTCCATGCATCCATGATTTATAATTGTTGCTGGATCAATATGCAAATTGCCGGTCTAAAGAGGTTGATATTCCGTGATTGATCAAGCGAAGGAAACCGTGAAAAAGGCTGCAGCATCCGGCCAGAATACGCTGTCTGTTGCCGGTTACATCCTGGGTATCGCCGGCATCATCCTTATATTGATATCTGTTTCAATCATTTCATCGGCCGCAGGCAAACCGAAGCTCCAGGTATCATCATCGATAGCCGACAATGTTTCGGTATCCGAACTCACCACAGGCAGCGCCACCATCAGCTTCAGCACAGACGGCGCCAGAGTTGTGGATGCCCTCGTCTATGATGGACAGGGAAAAATCATAGGCGTTTTTTCCGACAGCACCCCGGTGCAAAATCATGTTGTCAGAGTAGAGACGCTGTATCCCGATTCCGTTTACAGCTTCCAGCTGCTGTCAGCCGACACCTCCGGCAGCAGAAGCATATCGGGAAAATATACATTTAGCACGCTGAAGCCGCCACCCGTAATCTCGAATGTACGCATTTCCGAAACATCGAACTCGACAATCAAGATCGCCTGGGAGACCGACCGGCCTGCCGTCACGGAAATGTCGTACGGAGTAGAAGGAGGCGCCGGCTTTAATAAGGTCAGCGACAATGCCACGGGGACAAGTCACGAGGCTGTGATCCGGCCCCTGCAAAACGAGCGAATCTACACTTTCACGATCAGGGCCCATGATGCTCAGAATTACCGGATCATCGCCCAATACGAGGGTTTAATGTCTCTCAAGGACGGCGTCCGCATCATCCAGCGGGCGCCTGATTTCACACTTCCTTCAGTTACCGGCCAGGATGTGCAGCTTAGCAGCTATCGAGGCAAGGTTGTGCTGCTGGCGTTCTGGAGCATGAATTGCCCGTCCTGCCAGCAGAAGATATTGCTGCTACAGCAGGCATTTGAACGCGCGGGCAACAGCGGGTTCAGCATTATTACGGTGCACGGGCCGGCTCGCGAGGAGGCTGTTAAAAGCTACTGCTCAAGCCACGGACTGACACTGCCCGTTCTGCTTGACCTACAGGCAAATGTCGGATCGGCTTATGATGTGATTCAGCTTCCCGCCACGTTTATTCTTGACCAGTACGGTGTGATCCGCTCCACCAATCCTGAATTCGAGTCTATGCAAGAGCTGGACAGGCTGATCGGCCCGTTCCTGTCCGGTACATCAAACGGCGGCAGCGGCGATTGAGCCCTGACCTGATATTTGATATCATCTTGAGGCTTTCGACGGGATTATTTCATCACAGTTAAAATATTAACTACCGGATTTTTCTGTACCTACCAGAAATATAATCCGCATGAGGAAAAAATCAGTGAATAATAAGAAGAAGATATTGGCGGGCGCTCTTATGCTCGTTATTATAACGCTAATGTTATCGGCAGCCTGCCAGACTGCAGCGCTTCCGGCCAGGTTTGAAGTTACCTCCCTGGAAATAAGCCCCAGGGAGATCAACATCGGTGAAACGGCTAACGTCAGCGCCCAGGTCATGAACACCGGTAGCACATCATCCATATACAACGCCACTCTTTACATGGACGGCAATAAAGTCGGCAGCAAGGTGATTACGCTGGATCCCGGATACACGAAGAGCGTAGTCTTCTCATTTTCGGCAGACGAAGCGGGCACACATAAAATTTCAATCGGAGAAAGGAGCAGGACACTCACGGTTCTATCGAAACTCGTGCTCAAGCCGGTAGAAATAGCTTACGACAACGGCATTGCCAAAGACTACTTAGCTTTGGTCAAACCCAGCACGGGATATGTGGTCAGGTTCAATTCGCCGTCGAAACCATTCATCGTTAATAAAATAAGCGTATTCGCTCTGGTCTACGGCTCTCCCGGATATCATGTCGTAAACAGCGAACTGCAGATCCTCGACACGGATTCAAAAGTCATCTATTCCTCGCCCTTTTCGGCAGATGATTTTCCCCTCAGGACACGCATGGGCGCCAACATCGATTCGACTGGCGCCTGGGTTGATTACAATGTGCCGGATGTCGAAGTTAAGGGCGACTTTTACGTCAATATATATACAGGCATATCCTCTGGGCAGGGATTACGCGTGGGCGCCGTGGATATGCCGAATACTCATTCCGATACCTCAATTCGTAGCGACAATGGAGTCGATTATCTGGCGCCGGACTGGCCTTATGCTCCCACCTACTGGTATGGAGATAAAAGCCGTGTGAACTGGATGATCAGAGTCTCTGGAAATGCCGCGGTCTCACAGCAGTAGATTGCTATTGTCGGAATATACCTGAACTTATGACTAATGCATTTAAACACTCAGGTATAACAGAAGGCCAACCGGAAACTAAAAAGTGACCTTCTTTTCCACGATTCTGGCATAGCTTTCTATGTCACCCGTTTTGTCCTGCTTCAGCCAGACCCATACCACCACATTGCTTTTTCTGAATACCAGCAGCCTGTCAATAAGCACTGAATTATTCAGGAAACACTCATTCCCGATGGATGGATTGCTCAGAGTCACTCCTGAAGGCCTGGCGCTATTGTATGCGTCCTGCGCCAGCTTTATCTCGCGATAAACAACCACTGTGTTCTGCACGGCTGGCGCATAAGCCGCACCCCGCGTATAAGAGACCGAGCAGGAAGAAGTGCTATATCTGTATGACGGGGGTGCAACGTTTCCCCTTATCCACCCGGATCCCATATCATCCTGGCTCAGCGCCATATCATATGCCTGTTTGCTAACAACGCCTTCCATTGATTTAGTTATGGTGACAGGATCATAGTTCGCAGGTGGCTCAGCCGGGGTTTGCTCAACAGGCGGGGTCACTGCCGGCGCAGGCGGTTGCGCCGGGGCAGTTGCTGCAGCGATAATCTTCTGCTCCATCAAACGTCCATAGTGCTCTATGTCGCCTTCTTTATACTGCTTGAGCCAGATCCACGCAACCACATTATTCTTTCTGAATATCAATACCTTGTTGATGGGCACGGAATTATTGAGCAGGCACTCATCACCGATGTCCGGATGGGACGATGCCGTATTCGCCTGTTTCTCTTTCGCATAAGCGTTCTCCGCACTGGAGATAGTGCGATAAACGGCTACCTGATCCTGAATTGTGGGCGCATAGACTGAACCCTGTGTAAAGTATGAGCTGCTGAACGACATTGCCTGCTGTATCGCCAGCGGTATCGTTGTCCCCAGTGCCCATCCCGGTCCCACGTCCTGGAGCGTTAGAGTCATGGTCAAAGCCTGTTTGCTGATCACGATCGTTGAGTCCAGCGTGCTCGGAGGATTCGAAACCGGGGCGGGCTGAGACGGAACCTGCTGGTTCTGCGCCGGCGTGGTCGGAGAGGGACTCGGAGGTGTGGGAGAGATTGGTGGTGTCGTAACAGGAGGTGTCGTCTCATCGGATTGTTGCCCGGCATTGGTCTGCGTTTGATCAGTACCGCTCGCACAGGCGCTGATAGAGACCATCCCAAGCACGATGCAGCCGATAAACAGTATATTCAGCAGCCGTCCCGAGTTTATCATTCCTGTAAAGTGCCTACGCTGTTTCATAATTCGATGCCACGAGCAACGAGCCCGCCAATGCCTGTCACATTGAAAATCAATTATAATTCTACCAAAAATTCGATGATCGTACCCCTTATACTGCATTAAGCTGTTGACAGTGAAGATGGATGCGAGTAACTTAATGCAAGGGTTGGAGAGAAAGCCAAGGTAACGTTAGCTGCGGGTTCACATAGGAAATCAGCGATGAACTCAACTATTTCACAGGAGAGGCTGTCATGAGCGAGTTAATGAAGTGGAATTTCGCTACACGTGCTGAAACATACAAGAGCATGGCCATGATTGCCGGCAGGGTAGTGAAACTGGCTTTATCCGGCAAAGAGCGTCGCCCCGCAGGACTGGACGGGCGAAAATGGTGGCAAAAGGCCGGCGCCTGCGTGCAGTACCAGATTGAGAAGCGTCCCAATGTGGGATGGGACCGCGATTATATCGAGTTCAATAAATCGATGACGGATGACCAAGGCAACCTCAAATTCAACGGCCCCTACTGTAAAATTGATGACTGGGTGGCCCTGAGCAAAAAGATCGGCCTGGACTATCACAGTCTTGAGATTAAATGGCATGACGGCATCTGCTGGTTCAACACCGGGCTGACCAAATGGAAGACCGAGGTCGATTACGCGGGCAAATTCGCCATGCTCAGCAGGAAAGAGAATATCACTTTCATATACTATTATTCGTCCGTCTTCGATCACAATCCGCAGTTCGATCCCATACAGCCGGACCCCCGCATCACGCCCTCGTTCCTGGGGCTACTGCCTCCGAAGAAATATAAAATATACCGGGAATACCTTCTCGGCCAGTATGATGAGATAATCGGGCAATATAAACCGGATGGCATATGGCTGGACTGGTGGTGGGCCGACAAAACGACCAGAGATTCCATCGCTCACTTAAGCAGCAAACACGCGGATACTGTGCTGGCCTTTAATCTGTCATCCATGTTCTTCTCCTCGCACAAGGACCAGCACTTTTCGTCGGGAGAGGCTCATGCCCTCGATGGGCCCTTTATCGGTAAACGTGAAGAGGCCGGCGGTATCATCTCCGTCCTGACCAGTACATGGAAATGGGCCAACCTGTATCGCATGATGTTTAAACACCCCTGGGAGCTGATCACACCAACCTCCGTCTGGTGGCAGGATATGAAGCTGCGCGATGACATACATGAGTTTGTGCGCCAGGCGGCTGTCGTCATGGCCTGCGGCGGCAAGTTCGCCTGCGGCACATCCACGCTCATGGATGGCAGCCTGGACCCGGATCACATCAGGCAGCTCGAGACACTGGGCAAATGGTACATCCCCAGGAAGCAGCTTTTCCTCGGCGCCTATCCCATCAGGTATCTGGGATTTACACCCGGCGGCGTATCTATAGATACGGAGGATTTCAAGGCCATCGCATGTTTTTACAAGGACGGCGTGCTGCTGCACACGATCAATATGAAGGGAAAATCCGGGCCGCTGGTGATAACATTAAAAGGCGGCACATGGAAAGCAGTACAGGCCGCCTACCTTGAGCCGGGACACCGCCCGATTGAGGTCAAAAGCAGGGGACATGACAGGCTGATTGCCGTGCCGCAGGGCGATGTCGATAATATCGATACTATAATTTATCTGCCCGGAATCGATGCGCTGTAACTCATGAAGAAACAACTTCTGGATGCAGCACTGGAAAGGGGAAACGGCGTCCTCAGGCTGTGTCCCAACTGGGTGCCCCGCTCTTTCTGTATCCCCGGCAGAAGGCTGAAGCTCCACCCCGATGATTATTATTCTTTCGGCGCCGACCGCGGCGGCATCGATGAACGCTGGTTTGCATCCACTACCAGGGCCGACAACGGCCCGTTGACGCTGCAGGATGAAGGCCTGAGCTATATCTACTGCGATGATGGAAGCGATAAGAGCAGAATCCTGTTAAAAGAGGCGATTGATGCGGCGGGCAGGGACATCCTCGGCCCGGATGTGCTGAAGAAATATGGCGGATGGACCATGTACAGCAAATTCTTCGATAACCTCGAACCGCTGCCGTTGCACCTTCACCTCAGCGATGCGCACGCAGCCCGCGTGGGACGCAAGGGAAAGCCGGAGGCTTACTATTTCCCGGGGCAACTGAACAACCACGGCGGCCTTTTCCCCTACACTTTCTTCGGCTTAAATCCCGGGACAAAGAGAGAGGACGTGCGCCGCTGCCTGGAAAGGTGGAACAGCGGCGACAACGGCATACTTGATTTATCCCGGGCCTACCGACTGTCCCCCGGCACGGGATGGGATGTGCCGGCGGGCGTGCTGCATGCGCCGGGCTCCATGCTTACCTATGAGCCTCAAAGGGCGTCTGACGTCTTCGGCATGTACCAGTCGCTCACCTGGAATAAATATGTACCTTACGACCTTCTGGTTAAGGACGTGCCGCCGGAACACCGCTTGAATCTCGACTACCTGGTGGATATGATCGACTGGGAGCTCAATACAGACCCGGATTTCCACAGGAACAGGTTCCTGCGACCGCGTCCGGTCAGGCCGCTTGAAGAGATGCGGGGGCTGGGCTACGAGCAGTACAATATCGTGTACAACTCACCCTTCTTCAGCGCCAGGGAGTTGACCGTGCACCCGGGCAGAACGGCCGTCATCCGGGACGATGCAGCCTACGGAGTTATCGTGATACAGGGCAGGGGCAGGTTCGGCTCGCTGGAGGTAGAATCCCCGGCATTGATCCGTTTCGGACAGATGACGGCGGATGAGCTTTTTGTCACCTGTAAATCGGCCCGCGAGGGGATATCGGTTAGCAATACCAGCGAATTCGATAACCTGGTGATGCTAAAGCATTTCGGACCGGCGGTCTGAAGACCCATATTGTTGATGAATCTCGGAAATAGAAGGTATTAGAATTGATAATTGACACTTCCAGATATTTTTACGCAGCCGGCACGAGCAGCTTCGAATTTCAGCTGTCGACCAGGATCATATTCGGTGATGGAACGGTGCGCAGGCTGAGCGGGGAGATTAAAGGACGCGGCGGGAGCAGTCTGCTGATCGTCACCAGCGAAGGCATGCCGAACAGGCCGCTATTTAAAGAAGTGATTTCCGACCTTGAGAAAGAGGGTATTGCCGTCAGAGTATTTTCCTCAACACCCCCCGAGCCCTCTGTAGCAGACGCGGACAGATGCATTAAATTCGCCAGGCAGGCAAAACCAGATCTGGTGGTCGGTATCGGCGGCGGGAGCGCTATGGACGTGGCCAAGAAGACCGCTCTCGAAATCGACGTACCAAAAATCATGATACCCACTACAGCGGGCAGCGGCAGCGAAGTCACCTTCAATTCCGTCCTGCTGGTACAGGGCATGAAAAAATCATTCAGTGATGCGAGGCTGGCAGCAGATGTCGCCATAGTCGATCCGGACCTGTTGAAGACCATGCCCCCTGCAATCATGGTCTGCTCGGCCATGGATGCCATGTCGCATGCCGTGGAAAGCTACGGCGCCAGGAAGGGCAACGATATAACACGTGCTCTGGCACTGGAGGCATACCTCCTGACCCGGGACAACGTCGAACAGGCCCTGTCCGGTGAAGCAGAGGGCAGGCGCAAAATAGCTACAGGGAGTCTGATGGCCGGAATGGCGCTGACCGGCACAGGTACCACACTGGGTCATGCTCTGGCCTACCCGCTATCCAACCGTGGTATGACGCACGGCCAGTCCCTGGCAGCAGTGCTGCCCTACCTGTTGAAAATAAACCACTTCGATGCCGATCATGCTGATAAATTGCAATCCCTGCGCCGGAAGTACTGCAGCCTTCCTCAGATCGCCTGGGACATCCCGGCCATGGCCGCGGAGGTGGCTGCCGACGAAAGGCACCTTGCCAACAATCCCAGGGATGTGACGCTGCAGGAGATTACCGATGTTTATGCCGGTATAAGGGAGGAAGCCTGAGAGCAGAAAGCTAAGTTAGCCCTGATATAAGAGAGGCCGTCCCTTGAGGGGACGGCCTCTCTTATTGGCTGAATATCGAGACCGTTTACGCCGTTGCGGCTTTGGCGCCTCCGCCGGCGCCCGATTTCGATCGTTTGCGCAGGAAGACGATCAGCAGCACTATACCGACGATCACAAGCACTATCGCTATCAGGATGATAATCGGTATGGTAAAGTCGTAGGCCCAGGTGATCGTCCTGGTCTGGGGGCCGGTCATGAGCACAGTACCGCTGCCGTTCTGTGCGATCATTTTGCCCCCCACCAGACCCCAGAACCCGGTCATGGGTATGGGCTGCAGCGCCAGGTCATAGGAAGCCGTGCTGCCTTTGAGCTCCCATGACGTTTCATTTACCGGCGGATAATCGGATTTGAGAGTGAGCAGATAATAGGTGTCATAAACAGCCTTGACATTGCCTGCCTGGCTTACATTGAAGGACAAGTCTCGCCAGGGGCTGGTGCTGCCGCTGGGCAGGATCCACTGATTGAAAACGTATTCAACATCCGGCAGTGCCGGGGTGATTACCGGGCTGGTTGCACTGCTGGCGAAGCTGCTCCCTACAGCATAATAGCCCGTGCCCGGCGGCTCGGATACGCCAGCCGGATCACTGCCGGTCTGGATAAATACCTCAACGGCATAATCATAGTGGGCTACCAGGTTGGTGTCGCTCACCAGGATCTGGTGCGGCCCTGTCACACCGTATCGGACATTTGGATCTGCTCCCGGTACGGACTGATCGACGCTGGTAAGGTGCATCTCACCCGGATGTGCGGTGAAGGATGCAGACTGGTTACCGCCCAGCGCGGTCTCCGGCGAACCATCGATTAGCACCGGCGTGGTTCCCGCGGTCAGGCCCGGTCCGATCTCTACAGTGAAGTCATAAGTTGAGCCGTAATCTATGCCGCCCAGGTAGTCGCCATACGAATCTATCACCAGTACGAAGGGACGGCTGGCGGGCGGGCAGCAGTCAGCGCATGTATAAAAATTGTCGGTCACGGTGGCCGTTACATCGTATATACCGGCTGAGCCCGGAGGTGGAACTCCTGTGATTTCTCCCGTGTATGGATCAAGAGTTAGTCCCGGCGGCAGCCCTGTCGCACTCCACGTATAGTTGCCCGAGCAACCGGTGGCGCTGAGGGGCAGATAAAAAGGCATGCTCTCCATCGACCATGCCAGAACGAAGGTGTCTAAAATAGTCAGCGGATCAGGCGGGGGGAAAGCGGGCACGATTGCGAGGGTTACAGGGGCAGCCGGGGAGGCTGTGGTACAGGGAGGAGGCACCGGCCCAGGCCACAGCTCGGTTACTCCCACAGAGAAATTGTATACTCCGGCTGAACCCTTGGGAGGACAGACCGTGAGCACACCGGTGTCCTCATCCAGCACCACCCAGGCTGGCGGAGCACCGGACAGCCAGAAGAAATAGGTGAAAGGTCCGGTGGGACAGCTCTGGCCGACCGGGCTGAAGGTAGTGGTAGCCGTCTGGCATTCGACCAGGTTTTCCGACACAGGATTGGGCGCAATCGTCAGACACCCCGACATGGCAATGACCAGTATAATCAGCAAACACATGCACAGCTTCAAAACTGCTGCCGGCCGCCTTTTCCTATCACTCTCTGTATTCATATCACCATCTCCATCTCAATTCGCATTAACTCATCCAGCAACCATATCTGCTGCGGGAAACACGTCATTGTAAAGTAGGCGGGCGCGTAAACACCACGCAGGATTTGGTAGCCTCGCTCTGGGACGAATAGCATCTGCCACCGTACTGGGTGCACTGGGTACGCGTGGTCTGGAAGACCTTGCCATTCGCGCAGCACCAGCAGGTCTGAGCGGCCTGACAGTACCTGGTGGCTTCGCTCTGAGAGGAATAGCAATTGCCACCGTACTGGGCACACTGGGTGCGCGTGGTCTGGTAGACCTTGCCGTTGGCGCAGCACCAGCAGGCCTGTGCGGCCTCGCAATAACGTGTAGCCTCGCTCTGGGATGTATAGCAATTGCCGCCATTCTGCGTGCATTGTGAGACTGTTGACTGGTAGACCCTGCCGTTGGCGCAGCACCAGCACGCCTGGGCAGCCTGGCAATACCTGGTGGCCTCGGTCTGCGATGTATAGCAATTGCCGCCATACTGCGTGCATTGCGACACAGTTGACTGAAAGACCTTGCCGTTGGCGCAGCACCAGCACGCCTGGGCGGCCTGGCAGTATCTGGTAGCCTCGGTCTGCGATGTATAGCAATTGCCGCCATACTGCGTGCATTGCGACACAGTGGACTGAAAGACCTTGCCGTTGGCGCAGCACCAGCAGGAGGCGGTCTCCTGGCATGCTTTTGTCGCCTCGGACTGGTTGATATAACTCGATCCGTTCATCTGGGCGCACAGTTCCCTGCTGGTTTGCATTACCTTGCCGTTGGCGCAGCACCAGATCTCGCCGGCGCAGGCATCGGTGGCCTCCTTCTCCGTCAGGAACCACCGGCCGCCGGATTGCAGGCAGGGCGACTGGAGGGTAGGTCCGACTTTACCTTCCTGACAGCACCATCCGGTCACCTGGCAACCTTTCAGCGCATCGGCCTGCGTTGCGTAGGACGTCCCGCCTTTCTGTGCACATATTTCCCTGGTTGTCTCAACCACCTTGCCATTCAAGCAGCACCAGATGTTCGAAGGGCAGCCCTTCAATGCTTCGGCTTCAGTTACGTAGGCCGTTCCGCCCTTCTGAATGCACATTTCCCTGGTGGTCTCAACTACCTTGCCGTTCAGACAGCACCAGATCGTATTGGGTTTGCTGTAGCAATACCAGAATTGCTGCTTATCGGGTGCGTAATAGCAGGGTCCTTTAGAGCACTGATTGGTAAATCCCCTTGCGGCCGCGTCACCCGGCTGCAAACAATAATCGCATCCCTTGGGACACTTCTCGAACGGTGGCGGGTAGGAGGCGACGATCTGACCGGACGGTCCACCGGGCGCCGCCCCGGAGGTCTGTCCCAGCCACTCCGGCTTCCTGGTTCCGGTTGTGATGTTATCCGATGGCGTCCTGACAAGGGCAGCGGTCGTCACGGGCGGGCTGCTGGCAAAGGAGAGCGTCAAAGTCCTCTGCTGGCTGCCTCCCATATTGTTTGCCAGAAGGATCGTCTGAAAGCTGTTACCGCTTCCGCGGTGTATCTGGTAGGTAGTCCTGCCGTTTACGCTTGCCTTGCAGGACGTGTTGGGAGGGTTGTTAATATCCCGCAAGACTTCTCCAGCTTCGATCAGTTGCACGCTGGTTGCATTACTGACCTCGAACGAATAGAGCGCGGACTGTCCGTCCTGCAGCACCATGGGAGAGGCTGAGAAGGACTTGATCTGCGGGAGGCTGGTCCACAGGGAGGCGGCCGTAGCCGCATCCGCGGTTCCCAGCAGCGTGGCAACCACCACCGCAATGCACGCCAATAACCTTAAATAGCCTGGAAATCTTTGAATACTCATACCCCACCTACTAAAAATTACTTGCCTCAATCAGGCACACGGCACACAAACCACTCACGGCCCGTATACATTCCTATTCTGCTTTGTACGGGCAGGCTTTGTCAATGGTTTTATACGAGTTCAGGACTATAGTACCGGCATTAATGTCAATAGTCTTTCTCTGATTCAGCTTCAGTCCTGGCACGTTCCACCATGAAACTCACGCTCTCGTTCATATTCTCGGTTTCCAGTCTGATATCGGGATATTTACGATGGAATACCCTGAAAATTTCGTCGGCGAACGCCTGCCCGACCACTGAGACCTTATCGAAATCGAACACAATCACCTTGAATTTGTTCAGTCCCTCCAGTACTCGTCGCGCCTGGGAGCGCGAGATATAAATGCCGGCCATGGTGTACAGTTTGATTCTGATCTCCGTCTTATCGAAACCATGATCTTTTCCAGCGCCGGAATCGGTGTATTTTTTAAAAATATCGTTCAGGTGGAGCGGAGAGGATATGTTCAAGTCGAAGATTACTTTTGTACCCCGCTTGATTTTCTTTACCTTTTCCATAAACACATCCGGCAATCTGTTATCCACAGTTAATTGATATCCGTAGCTATCCAGCACAAACTTGTCACCCGCTTTGGACGTGAAGAATATACCTTCTCCCGAATGTGATCTCGGCATGGTGGTTGTCTTGCCCTTCAGCAGGTCCTGCATGGCCTCGAACTCGGATGCAAGGTTCCGCTGCCTCATCACGTTGCGAAAGACGCCGATTCCATGGTCCTCCACGATAAATAATAGCCTTTTGTTTTGCATGGTTACTTCAATACTTATTTCCTTTGATTGCGAATGTTCTATGGCGTTGTTAAGCATCTCGGAAAAAGCATAGGCAAATATGCTTCCTATATTCTCCGGCAGCTTCTTAAGCGGCGGATACTCCTGCTCAATGCGTCTAAGCACAACATGTTCTTCCAGAGAAGTGCTGCCGAATGTCCTGGCATAGCGTGCCGGCAGAATCTCCGGGTGTTGCTCCGCATATTCCGAAAGCACGTAATATGCGCCTTTAGTTTCTCCGACCTTGACCAGCCTGCCCTCCTTAATGAGCTCGTTAATCAGCCGGTTCAGATACTGCCTGGAAACACCCAAATGAGACGCTGATTTAGAGGCGAATAACTCTTTATACTGCCCCGCCAGCTTGATCAGCTTTTCTTTGTTGATATTGTCAACCATTTGTAAACCCGTTTATCTTTTTTTGTCAACTTATTGTAAACTATTCTACTATTTATTGTCAACTTATTGTAAACCGAGTGATAATGCCTGCAATAGCGGTGTGGTTAATGAGTAAAGCCACAAATAAAACAGCCCGTCTGAATTCAGGCGGGCTGTTTTATAATTCATTTCTGGTAGCGGGGGCAGGATTTGTACCTGCAACCTTCGGGTTATGAGCCCGAAAAACAAGCTCATCTGGATTCGTGGCTGGCCTCTTCACGCTGTCGCTTTAGCCGGTAGTAGTGGGAGAATGTATAGAAATGGACGCTATGCGTGAGTGAGAAAACCAGCCATATGCCGTCGAATGGCTGGCTACTTTTGTTGGGCGGAGGATTTTCAATAATGCCCTCCATTCTCTGCAACAAATCAAGTTCATCGAAATGATCAGGCGTTGAAGGAGTACTGGCAAATTGCGCATACAATTCCATCTGATCCTTTCTTATGGCAGGGTTGATCTGCACAAGATGTTCAACCGCTGAGCGCAGTGCAGATAAGGCGGTATCAATCTTGAACCCTGTTTCCCCGATGAATCTGAATTGTTCGATGTCCATAATGTCACGTTGCAAGGACAACAAAGCCTCATTAGAATCGATGCCAGGTTTACTCAAAACTGTGCAAATCTTCTCAAAGCGCTCCTGATTTGTCGTCAGTAGTGAAGCAAGCCCAATTTCATCGGCCATCTGAGCGCCACTTACCACAGCCCTGAGGCATATGCGGAATACTGTGTGCCCGTAAGACACCAGTGACCTATACTTCGCAGCAGCCTTCTTGCCAATATAGCGCGCAATGAAGGCGGATTCGGCGGAACTACCCTGATGAACAATGGAGGAACGCGCCTTGTAAAACTGCTCAACCCAACCATCGAGTTTTGGAACTGCTCCAGAAAGAAGCCGAACGGATTCTTTGAACCTTTGCGTAATATTCGGTCCCTGCTCCAGTGCTAAGAGGCTCTCAAAAGCCACTGCAAGGTGTAAGAGTGAAGTATTATTGTCAGCCATAATCGAATGGCTCTTGTTGTACCAGCCTAGAGCAGTGAAAAGCCGCTCTTCTATCGCGTTAAGCGAGTTCGTGCCAACAACGAGGTCCCATAGCGGATCACGTCTAGAAAGCGCAATTGACTGCAAATCGTGGCTTAAATCCTGAGATGCGTTCAACCAAAGGCGATTCGACGGAGGATAGATTCGACTACCGGCAACAACCCAAAAATCGAATTCACCATTAAGCCAGACATGATATCCAGAAATCTGACCTAGCGAATCAGGAGTGGGAGTAGGCTTTACGGGAGGTGTGCTAGTCAATGGTGGGCCTGGGGGCTCAATTAACGACGAATAGAAATTCTCGGGCAGAAATGCATGAAGGTTGGCATGTTCGGAACGCATGAACGGATCCAGAAATGAACGATGTGGACTGCTGTAAAGATATGACAATATGCAAGGTATATCTTTTAGGCACCGGTCAACTTCATCGTCATTGAAACCCGCATATTCCAGCTCGACAATGGCATAGGACATTTTAGCGATACGCCAGCCATCCTTCAGATAGAACATCTCAAATATCGTGGATAGGTGCTCCCGAATTGGTTGAGACCACATACCAATATCGGAATTGTTCCGAAAAGTAATTCCCCTGATAGTAACAGGATCGGAGGTTTTAAGATAAGGGAGGACTGCAAAGAATTGCGTCTTCATTTTGATGCTACTTACAGAAGACGGCGGGTCTTACCTTCGACTTTGACGGGTACGGGCGGGGCCTGAATAGGAGCCACCCACATGGGGATATTGGGCTTCTTGCCCTGGAGGATTTCTTCTATAGTCAATATCTGAATCCTGGGAAAGGTGTGACCGGACTGAGCGGTGTAGAAACCTTTGGTGGCGGACTCTTTGACCATGGGCACTGTGGCCGTCTCCAAAGTCAGAAGGATGCCGAAATCGGCCTTCTCCCTGTCAATTACATGTCCGAGGTCACGGATCGCGGAAGAGTGAACCTGGCCGCCACCCTTGACAGAGATGATGGCCTTCTTAACCTTGTCCTTTTCCGTACTGTAGTCCGTGAAATAAAGGTAGCCGTCTATTCCGGTATCGGCGCCTTTCTTCTTATCGCCGAAAGGCTGGCCGCCGATCTTGGAGACGGCCCACCACTGGAACTCGTACTTGTTTTGACGCGCCAACTCCTTTGCGCCTTCAAGGTCCTCGGGTTCACCAGTGACTTTGTACCTGATGCCGGGGAACATGGTATCGAGACGCCACTTCATAACACCAATGGCAAGATGGGTGATATCGATGCCTATCCACTTGCGATTGAGCTTCTGGGCAGCTATCAGGGCCGTCCCGCAACCACAGAATGGATCAAGTATGATATCTCCGCCATTACTGCTGGCTTCTATAATGCGCTCCAACAGTGCTATCGGTTTCTGCGTAGGATAGCCGAGCCGTTCTGAAGAGGTGTTCGGAATGCGCGGAATATCTGTCCAAATAGACTGAAGAGCTTTACCAGGCATTTCATCCAGATAGACCTTCAACCCATCCATTCTGGGTGTACCATCACGCTTGGTTAATATTTTGCCCTTAGCCCACCAGGTCTCCAGCTGTTCCACAGTATAGCCCCAGCCACGGCTTGGCGGAGGCATAGTCCCGCGCCATTCAAATTTGCCGGAATTGCTGTCCGGGCGGCTAGCTGTCAAGTCTTGCCCGGTATAGAGGCGACCTTCATCGTCCTCACGATATCTTTTCGCTTGCTCAGGGCTATAGGGTAGTGTACTGGGGTTCCATATGTACGATGAGCCCTTGGTGTAAAAGAGAATGATGTCATGAACCCGGCCGTACTGTCCTGCCGCATTGTGAGCATTGGTGCGTTGCCACACTATTTCATTTCGGAAGTTCTGAATACCAAAGACGCCGTCCAAAATTAACTTCAAATAATGGCTGGCTGTTGGATCGCAATGTAGATAGATGGAACCAGTATCTTTAAGCACGCGGCGCAACTCCACCAAGCGAATACACATCATGACGAGATAAGCCATCATATCGTTGCGACCGAGGGATGACGACAGCAGATTCATCAGGTCCTTGGTAGTAGGGGGCACAAGCTTGGAATTATGTATCTCCAGTAGGGTACGTTCGGACTCAAGACCCCAGTGCCAGGAATCCTCAAAAGCAGTGATCTGGGCTTCGGAAGGCTTGCCTGTAGGCTCCTTGAAGAGCACGTTATACGTGGCTTTACTATTGAAAGGAGGATCCAGATAGACGAGATCGACGGAACCATCCGGGACATGCTCCCTGAGTATCCTGAGGTTATCCCCATAATAGAGAATATTCGTGTCCATTTACTACCTCGTCTGCGGCAACTCGTTGACGATGATATCACATTTCCGTGCGTATTTCGATATTACTCAGGTTGTTGAGAATTTAATAACACGCTGCTATTCTTGGGATGAGGATTGGCAAAATGAAGGATGTATTCACGGTTGTGTGTCAGCAGTTAGCGCAACTGAGAAGCAAGGGCGTAATAGACGTTGAGGTGTATGAACAGAAACTTAATGATAACGCCAATGACGAAAATAATCTGAAGAACCACATGGCTGAGGGACGCGCTGCGTTGCTTTTTCTTAATAACGGCTTCACAGTTAAGATGCGAGAAAGCCCGGACCTCGAGATAGCTTTTAACAGGGAAACGGTATACGTGGAAGTGAAGCGTTTCAGACCGAAGGAACAGGACTTATTGGACAAGAAGGCCATGGAAGAGCAATCTCGTAAATACGAACATAGCGGAAATGAAGAGGACAACATCCTGGTACCGATCGGTGACACTACAGTGACAGAAGGAAAACCGGTATGGGCACAAATGGCGGATGTTGCGCAGAGCAAAGTTGGCCAGTACAAAGAGGCTGCGCCAAACATATTGATGATAGCAAGCGATAGTGACTCCACCGAAGCGACGTTGACGGCGGCGGCTCATGAAGTTGAAGAAAGGATACGTGAGGGACCAGATGCTCGATTGAGCAAGTTGAACGCCATGATACTAATAAACTGCGGACTGTACACAGTCGGAAGGGATGGGCCGTACAACGTTGAGTTTTGCCTTCTCGCTACGGGCGTGACCCAAATGAGCCACGATATGGTTCAAAGGTTGGCAACTATCAAGTTGGGGTAGTCACCGGCCGGGCGCTTTCAACCAACCCGAAAGTGGTCCAGGAGCGGTTGGGATATTCAAGCATCTCACTGACACTCGACACGCACAGCCATGTAGCGCCAGGTCTGCAGAAGACGGCTGCCGAGAAGTTCGACGAGGTGATAAAGACGAGGGAGAGCGGGGAAATACAAAAACTAGACGACTGGCATCGCTAATAGTCACGCATTCGGCCACTATGAGACCCCAGAATCGTCGGAGACAGTTCCGGGTTGAGACCCGTGGGCGATTCTATGGCACGCGGGATGGATTTCACTCTTCAATATATCCTCCCACTCCTTCTTGGTGCTAATACGTATCCTGTTGGACCAGTCACCATCGGCGTGAAGTACTTCACACACGAAGAATTTCTTTTTGCAACCAAGATACATAAAACGCTTGTTCTTGTACCAGCATGATATCCATTCACCATGGATGGGTCTAGCTTCGATTCCCTCTTGCTTCATTGATTCAAGTACCTCTCCCAATAAGGCTCGGACTTTGTCATCCTGAATAATTTTGAGTTTCTCTGGCATCGTGTAAATCTTAGGTGGCTCTGGAGCATCGGGAATACTGACTCTGCGAAACAGAAGGTCACGACTAGAATCCGGTAGCTCAACGCACTCGTAGTCAATTAATTCGAGGGGGATGCTGATATACTTGGCAATCCTTTTGGTGATTTCATCAAACCCAGGTGCCACAAGCAAGAGACGGCAAGCTTCCTTGGGATCGATACCCTTGTCCTTATGCGCGGTAGCTATCCAGGCGGCGTGCGAGACGACCCAGTCGTAATAGCGGAGACCCTGCATTAGATGGGTTTCATCGACTACAGATTTCAGCTCCATCACTACCAAAGCGCCCTCGCTATCTACAGCGAGAATATCCAAAGGACCGGTATCTGTGGGCACCTGTTGACCAACAAGAACCATCCCTTCTTCGAGCGTGGACAAGTCCCTGACAAGCATCGGCTCGAGGTCTTTCTTTTCCTTAATATCAATTATCTTAAGCTTCTTAGCCACATTCAGCCTCCCTAACATTTTTATAAAAGCCAGTATAGCACGACGATGCAAATATCCTATGATTATCCAGCATCATCATTGATAATTTTCATTAGCTTTTTATTAGCTAAAGTATAACAGCCCGTCTTAAATAAGACGGGCCGTTTGGTATTCGAAATCTGGCAGCGGGGGCAGGATTTGAACCTGCGACCTTCGCCCGATTGACTTTCATAGTCCTTGATAAGTGCCCTCACTGCGCATAGCTACCTTCAGGACTGTTACCAGAAGAGCTTTGTCATCCACAGCATATACTACTCTATAATGCCGCACTCTCAGACGCCAGAGAGCTGTCGAACGCAGTTTTTTACAGCCCGACGGCCTGGGATTATTCATCAGTGCATCGATCGTCAGCGCGATTTCCGACTGCGCCTCTTTGGGAAAGGACAATATCTGTTTCCGGGCTGTACGAATGATTTCAACCTTATAGGCCAAGATGTTCCTTCTTGAAGGTTGCCCAATCCATGGCATCACCTTTTTCCTGCAAAGCCTTCAGGCCATCTATGATATCTTCTTCATCTTCCAGATGCTCATAAACAAGCTCTCTAATAACGCCGGCAACTGAGGTCCTCCGCTTGAATGCCATAAAGCGCAGGGCTTCATATTCTTCGGGGCGCAGGCTTATGGTTGTCCTCTTAAAGCTGTCTTTAACTCCAGTCATATCTAACTCCAATACAACGATATCATCAAAGCATCAAAGTGTCAACACATCACCATAATTAGTGTTTACTTAAATAAAACAGCCCGTCCATCACTGGACGGGCTGTTTACAATTCATTTCTGGTAGCGGGGGCAGGATTTGAACCTGCGACCTTCGGGTTATGAGCCCGACGAGCTACCACTGCTCCACCCCGCGGCGTGAATAGCGATTGATGAAATTGGTTTTGTGCTCATTCTGGTATAGGTCAAAGACCTCGATCATTAGTACAGCTCAGCTCAACACATTACTGTGCTTACACATGCTGCCTATCAAGCAAGTGGTCTACTTGCGATCTTACCTGGTTAAACCAGTGGGAGATCTCATCTTGAGGTGGGCTTCACACTTAGATGCTTTCAGCGTTTATCCCATCCGGACATGGCTACCCAGCATTGCCGCTGGCGCGACAACTGACACACCAGAGGTCCGTCCCTCCCAATCCTCTCGTACTAGGGAGAGCTCCCCTCAAATCTCCAGCGCCCACAACGGATAGAGACCGACCTGTCTCACGACGGTCTGAACCCAGCTCGCGTGCCGCTTTAATGGGCGAACAGCCCAACCCTTGGGGCCTGCTTCAGTCCCAGGATGCGACGAGCCGACATCGAGGTGCCAAACCTTGCCGTCGATGTGAACTCTTGGGCAAGATAAGCCTGTTATCCCCGGGGTAGCTTTTATCCGTTAAGCCACGGCCCTTCCACGTGGAGCCGTAGGATCACTTTGCCCGACTTTCGTCCCTGCTTGACTTGTTGGTCTCGCAGTCAAGCCCCCTTATGCCAATGCACTCAACGCACGATTTCCACCCGTGCTGAGGGGACCTTTGGGCGCCTCCGTTACCTTTTAGGAGGCAACCGCCCCAGTTAAACTACCCGCCTGGCACTGTCCCCACTATTTCAGCAGGTTAGAACCAAAACCAAACAAGAGTGGTATTTCACCATTGGCTCCGCCGAGGCTGACGCCCCGACATCAACGCCTCCCACCTATCCTACACAAGCTCAGCTCGAGTCCAATACCAGGGTATAGTAAAGCTCCCGGGGTCTTTTTGTCCAGTTGC
>Ga0116202_10000278_pt1 | contig 27700 bp, 25 predicted proteins | sample LakKivw325mmetaG_FD_94479 | JGI IMG/M metagenome (GOLD analysis project Ga0116202, IMG submission 94479) | Anoxic lake water microbial communities from Lake Kivu, Rwanda to study Microbial Dark Matter (Phase II) - Lake Kivu water 325m metaG | ecosystem: Environmental > Aquatic > Freshwater >... | reverse complement strand
TTGATAGGGTTTTGATAGGTATTCCAAGCGGGTTGGTAGTTAGAACAGCCGCAGAGGGCATATAAGTCCCTGTATCAATAGTTTCTATGCACCTCGCAGAATCGGCCTCGTCAAACACGTTGGCCCGCCTTCGGCTTTGAGCGAGATTTCGTTCCCTCGGTAGGTGAACACTTCGCAGCCCGCTTCTTCCAGCCGCCGTTTGGTGATTGGATTGCCTTCCAACATCAGGCACTTGCTGGGTGCCAGGGCCAGAACATTGGGGCCCATGGTCCGAAACTCTTCATCGGGCACTTCAATGAACCGGAAACCACAAGCCTTCAGGTATTGCCAGAAGGGGACAGGTAGCAAAGGCAGGTAAACCACCGCCAACTGGTAGTCAACCAGGCTGATCAGGGACATGAGGTGCAGGCAAGCATCAGCACCTCCATAATAGGGCAATGGCACAGGGATGATCTTCACCCCAATCCTTTCCAATGCTTCTTCCAACTGCCGCAATCCTTCGGTGTTCGTGCGGAAGCCCTGTCCCACAGCCAGCGTATTATGGTCAATCCACAGCAGGTCACCGCCCTCCGCCCTGGCTTCGCCGTGCAAGACATAGTACAACGGTATGCCCAGTTTCTCGAAGCAGCGAGAGATGGCCGCTTCCTCGCCCTCGCGCAGCACCTTGCCCATCTTCAGGATTACTGAGCCTCGGTCGGTGACGATGGCCGGGTCGTGGACAAAGATGGCATCGGCATGATCCGGCAGGAACTCTTCGTGGTAGATCACTTCCACCCCAGTTTGGCGCAAAATGGTCACGAAGGCATCGTGCTCCTGGCATGCGAGGTCCAAATTGGGCTGAGCCGAGTAGTGCCACTTCGCTGGATCGTCTACGGCAAAGGCCTGGTCAGGCCGCTTGACCAGTACTTTGCGCAATGGTTCGACCATGCTCTGGCTGCCGTAACTTTTGCTCATCTGAGGATTTCCAAGGCCACGTCGCATGTGCGTCGGTTGAAGCGATTGCAGGCGTCCACTGGGGTCTTGGCAGGTGCGAGGCCGGCCTCGCACAGTAGCCGATACAGGTGGCAGAGCGGTAGTCCCATTACGCTGGCATAGCAGCCGACAACGCGTGACGCTGGGGCAAAACCAGAGTGTTGAAAGGCATAGGCTCCGGCCTTGTCCAGCGGGTCGCCACTGGCCACATAAGCGGCGATTTCTTCATCGCTGTAGTCTCGCATTCGTACTGTGCTTTCGGCCAGTGCCGTACGTTCCCACCCCAACTGCACAGCAATTACGGTTACGCCGCTGAAGACGATGTGCAGCCGTGCCCGCAGCCGGCGCAGCATGTCCACCGCCTCCGCTGATCCTGTTGGCTTGCCCAGCACTCTGCCATCCAGGCAGACCAGAGTGTCGGCAGCCACAATGATCCCGCTTTGGACATAGGCCAATGCTGCTCGCGCCTTGGCTTGGGAAAGGCGCATTGCCATTGCTGCCGCACCTTCTCCGGCTTGGTTCACCTCTTCCACGTCCGTAGGGCACACGACAAAGGGCAGGCCCAAGAGTGCCAAAAGGTCCCTGCGCCTTGGCGAGCCCGAGGCGAGGATCAGCAGCGGTTGCTCACGGCTGTTCAATGCGCACATTGGTGCGATTATAGCAGGGCAACAGTAGTCAAGTCAAACTAGTGCGTTTAGGTGGGGCGCACCTAATAGCTTTGAGGACACCCTAATTGCTTCGCCTTAGCTTTGGGGGTAAAATGAGGGCCGCGCCGACTGGTCAGCGAGGCTGAAAAATATGGCTCACCTGCTGATAGCGCTCTGGCTGTGTACCCACATATGAATAGCGGTGAGCAGCGATAGCCTCTAGCAAACCGAGTAGCCTGACCATGCTTTGCGGCGACACCACCGTGCGCTCGGGTTTATCGCCGCCATCGGCGCGAAGCCACTGGTAGTAATTGACACAAGAGCCGGCATGGTAGTGGAAGAGGTAGCCTTCCATACCACAGATGAGCAGCGCCAGGCTCATCGGCTCTACTGAATAAGGGCAGATGGCAAAGAGGACGCGGGTGAAGCGCCGTTCCTCAAGAGCAGGCAATAGAATGTCGTGGGCAATGTCCAGGGCCGAGGTGAGCACGGCAAAGCTGGCTCCTGCTCTGAGCGCCGCGTGGCCGAGGACGCGGATCGAGCAGTCTGCACAGGCAGGCTGAAATTGTGCTTCGCTTGGGGAGCCCAGTTCCAGACGTGACAGGTACAGGCAGTCGTGATTGAAGCGGCCCGCTGGACAGTCACAGGTGCTGCCAGCCGCGCACAGCGGCTTCAGACAGAATCCCGTGCCTACCAGTAGCCGTTTCGCATCAGCAGCCGCATGAGCCACAAACGCATTCGTGCCATGCCAGTTATCAGGAAAAAGCAAGCGCTGCTCTGGTTGATTCGCCCTCAGCGTCCAGTAGTAGGTCAGGAGACCACGCAGCGTCCGCAGTGGATGGCGCAAGACGACGTGTCGCAGAAATGCACGTCCATAAGCATGAGATAGGCTGTTGAACGAGAATTCGAGCACAGCCCCAAGGTGGTTCGATTTCGGGAACATATACAAATCATATTCTACCACATTAGTTCTTGAAAGCAATGCGCACCATACTGTGGCTTGAAGACATAACGGCAGAAGATAGCGCCCAGGCTGGCAACAAGGCAGTCAATTTGGCCGAAATTGCAAGAGCTGGCTTTCTTGTGCCGGCTGGGTTCTGTATCACTGCTGCGGCTTATCTGGATTACCTTGCAGCAAATGGGCTAGAACCCGCCGTTCATGCGCTGCTCTTGCTGCCAGCCGCTCGGATAGCTGATGCAGCATCTGGTGTGCAGGAAATGATCCGAACGGGTCACCTAAACGCAGAGGTGCACCAGGCCATCCTACGTGCATACCAGAAACTGATGACGGACAAGAGGCCTGGACCCCTTGCGGTACGCTCCTCAGCCACTGTGGAGGATCTGCCAACCGCATCCTTTGCCGGCCAACAGGCCACGCTGTTAAACGTGCGTGACGAGCAACAGTTGCTCCAGGCCATCCTAGAATGCTGGGCTTCGCTCTGTTCGCCGCAAGCAGTGCTCTATCGGGCACGCCAAGGCCAGGTACAGCAATGCCCGGTGATAGCTGTCCTGGTGCAGTTAATGATGGATGCCGAGGCCGCAGGCGTGGCCTTTTCGTTACATCCAACCACCGGTGAGGAGAAAGTGGTCGTAGAAGGAGCCTTTGGCCTGGGCGAGACAGTGGTCAGTGGTGGGAGCGATGTTGACTGCTACTTGGCAAGCAGAGAAACATGTGCCGAGATTGAGCCACCCCTGATTGCACACAAATTGCAGAAGCGGGTTATGGTGGCTCAGGGAGGCTTGCAGAGCGTAGAAGTGCCCGCAAAGATGCGGGATGCTCGCGTATTGACCCCACAGCAGGTAAAGCAGGTGGCAGAAGCAGTACTGGCTTTAGAGCGGCACTTCGGCTGCCCTCAAGATATGGAATGGGCCTTTGCTGACGGCAAGTTGTACATCTTGCAGTCGCGTCCAATCACCACCAGCGCCCGCAGTTTCTTCACTGATGTCTTTCCTGAAGACGACAGCATCTGGACTTCGGGATTCCTCAATGAACGTTTCCCTTTGCCGGTCTCGCCGCTTGGCTGGTCAGTCATCAGAGAGCCATTAGAGAAGCTCGCCTTTCGTGATCCACTGCGCTATCTGGGCCTGAGGGACGCGGATCAACTACGCATCACCAAAATGTACCGCGGCCATCCGTATGTGAACATGCTTGTGTTCCAGACGCTCTACAAAGTCTTTCCCGATTCTCTGCTGCCCGAGGACGCATACCGCTACTTTCCGGATGGGAAGACGGAACTTCGCCGGCAGGTCAAATACCCCCGTTCTCTTTTCGACCCACGATTCTTGCTGTCTATAATACGGTCCTTTTTGCAGCAGCCGGCAGTCTGGTCGCCGTGGCACAACTATCGGGTGTGGGCGGCCTTCACTACCCGGCACGACAGATGCAGCCAGCAACTCGAAGCTGAATTTCAGGCCTTGCGCGAGCACGACGGAACAGAACAGCAGATTTGGACCATAATAGACAAAGCCCAACAATTGAATGCTGAGTTGCTGTCTTTGCATCGCTGGAGTCTTACCCACGCTGACCTGACCTACACCCTATTGCGCCGCCTGCTTCGCTCCTGGGCCGCGCAGGAAAACGCAACGAAGCCATGCACTTGTCTCGTAACCGGTCTGCCGAACAAGTCTTTGGAGATAGATCGTGCACTGTGTCACCTAGCCCAAATACAGGATGCAACCGCCTTCGCTGAGGCTCTGGCCGCGTTCTTGAGCCTCTATGGCCACCGCTCTTTCCATCTGGACATCTACCACCCCTTTTTCGCTGATGAACCAGGCCAAGTCACCGAACTTGTGGAACGTCTCAGGCACAAAAGGGGCGGGCCAGGAGATGACCAAGCAGCCTCCCGCGAGCAAGCACAACGTACAGTGTACAAGTTGCTTGGTGCCGGGCTGTTAGGGCAGTTAAAACGGACGATTTTTGATCACGTATTGTATCTGACCCAACACTACATGCCACTGCGGGAAGAACAGCGCTTTTATTGGCAGAGGACACTTGCCCTTATGCGCAAGCTCTTCCTGCTTCTAGGCAAGCATATGACAGAGTCTGGGGTTCTTAACCACCATGAACATATCTTCTTCCTGACCAAGGCCGAGATCGAAGCCTACGTGCATGGGCGTGTTAACGTTGAAAGCTATGCGACACTGGCCATCACCAGGCAGCAGCAGTTTGCACGTCTGTGCCAGGAGTTCGATATTGCTCCTGATTTAGCCTATCCGCCCTTTCTGCGTGGGAATCAGCCCTTGGAGATGGCAGGGTATAAGCATGAGCGACAGTTTAAGGGGCGCGCGGTGAGCCCTGGCCTGGCGCGTGGACGCGCAGTCGTACTGTTCTCTCCCGCCGAGTTTCACAAAGTCAAGACTGGCGACGTTCTGGTTACGCGGGGTGTGGATCCAGGGTGGACACCCATTTTCAACTTGCTGAGCGCTCTGGTGCTTGAGCACGGCGGGCAGCTTTCGCATGGAGCAGTGGTGGCCAGGGAGTACGGTCTGCCAGCCGTGACCGGTATTCCAGGCATCACCCAGTTATTGCACGATGGTGATCAGGTGGTAGTAGATGGTTTGAATGGCATTGTAGCAAAAGAGTAGAGACGATTCGACAGGTTGTCTCTACTGCCGTGACTGCAGCAGTGCATCTCCATTCTGTTTCGACACAGGCACGCCTTTGCGGTATAATCTGTTCAAGGCAGTGCACGGGGAGAGCGCGGCGTGACACCAATTCTGACCGCCAGTAGCCTGGATTTTATCAGCCACAGTACAGAGCAAACTCGGCGCATCGGTGAGCGTCTTGGACGTTTGTTGCAGTCTGGCGATATGGTCTGTCTGGAGGGCGACCTGGGCACAGGCAAAACTTGTCTGACCCAGGGCATCGGTCGTGGATTAGGAGTAAGCTCGACAATTACAAGCCCAACTTTTATCATTGTCAATGAGTATCTGCTGCCAGGCAAGGCACACAAATTGTACCACATAGACCTCTATCGTGTACAGACTGCTGCCGAGGCACGCACTACGGGCTTGGAAGACTATTTCTACGGAGATGGCGTGTGCGTCATTGAGTGGGCTGAGCGAATCCGGGAGATTTTGCCTGATGATAGATTGTGGATCTTCTTGCATTACCTGGATGACACAAAGAGGGAACTCAAGCTCGACGCGCAGGGGGAGCGTTACCAAGAATTGTTGCAACGCTTTCGTCGGGAAGCTTTTGGGATTTGACAGCTACTAGTTACCGGTTGCCAGTTGCCAGTTTTCCTATCTTCAGTTACGTTTCACTCTTCATACATCGGAGGAATATTTGCTTGCTGTTAGCGATTGACACGGCGAGCCGCTTTGCGGGCATCGCCTTGTATGATCAGAATGGCTTGCATATAGAACAGACATGGTGCACAAGCGATAACCATACGGTAGAGCTGATGCCGTATATCGTGCGTGCTTGTGAGCAGCAGGGCCTCGCTCCGGTGACCTTGGGGGCAATCGCCGTCTCACTGGGTCCTGGTTCTTTCACGGGCCTGCGCGTTGGCCTGAGCGTGGCCAAAGGGCTGGCATTGGCGCTGAGCATCCCGTTGCTGGGCGTGCCCACCCTGGACGCTACTGCTTACGCTCACTCCCGCGAAACACTGCCAGTCTGTGCCGTCTTGCCAGCAGGTCGGGGTAGGTGGTGTGCCGCCTTTTATCAGACCATTGCTGGTGAGTGGCAGCGCCGCAGTGGCTACCTCCTGATGAGCAGCAACGATTTGATCGCCTCGCTGAAAGAACCTACACTGATCTGCGGAGAGATTGACTCTCATCTGGCCGAGGCGTTAAGCACAACGACTCCCGAGCAAGCGATCATCGTCAGCCCGGCCTTCGCCATACGGCGTGCAGGCTACCTGGCAGAATTAGGCTGGCGGCGATTTGCCTCTGGAGAACGCGACGACCTATTCTCTCTAACTCCCATTTACCTGCAACACGCCTGAACCAAGATTTGCTATGGCCAGCAGCAGAATTCCCTACGTTGTGGACAAAATGACCCTCGCCGACGTGCCTGCGGTAGCAGCTCTCGAACAGGTGGTGTTTTCTCTGCCCTGGTCTGTCCATGCTTTCGAGTACGAACTTCAGTACAACCCTATGGCTCATTTCTTGGTTGTCCGACCAAGAGAGCCCGGCGCTATCCAGGAGAAGGCAGTCAGCCTACCGAGAAGAATCCTGAGAAGGCCAAGGCAAGAACTCGCCTTCCATGTAGTACTTGGCTATGGCGGCTTCTGGCTCGTTCTTGATGAGGCGCATATTTGTACGCTGGCTGTGCATCCCGACTGGCGAGGTCGAGGGCTGGGCGAGTTCCTGCTGGCCCACTTGATTGACCGTGCCATGCAGTTAAATGCCATGGTCATGACCCTGGAAGTACGCGCCTCCAATCTTGTGGCACAAAACCTGTACCGGAAATACGGTTTTGTCAGCACAGGTCTGCGCAAGGAGTACTACTCGGACAATCATGAAGATGCTCTGATCATGACCACCGATCTCATTTCGTTAGCAGCCTTTCAGGAGCGCTTTCAGGCGCTCAAAGCTTCTCTCTGGCAAAAACTGGCTGGCAGTTGACTCAAAGCGCCCCATAGTAGTAGAATTATGGGTGTCAGTATTGGGAAGGTCAAGAAGCTCATCACGGAGGATGATGAACCACCAAGTCACGAAGACGCGAAATTCACGGTTCTATGATCTTGGCGTCTTTGTGGCCTAGTGGTAGACTATAACTTTCCGGAGATTGGCAAATGCAGCGCAAGACGAACTGGCTCTTAGACCTTTTTACTGTTGAGATGGATGCAGTGATGATCGCTACGGCATTCTTTGCCGCCTACGTGTTACGCCGTGTCACTGAATACCCACGTCCCCTCAGCCCCCAGCCATTCAGTTATTATGGCGGCATGCTGCTGATCCATGTATCCACCCTCCTTGTCACGTTCTTCTTCTACCGCCTGTATCATTCTAAGCGTGGCCTCTCGCGCATTGACAAGTCCTACTCCATCATGGCGGCCGTCTCATTCGGTACCGTGGCTTCAGTTGCCTTGACCTCTTTCCTTTACAAGAACGAGTTGGATTATCCCCGGGCCATGGTCATCTATGCCTGGGTTTTGAGCATTGTGTTTGTGATGGCGGGTCGGTTGTTCACCGATTACCTGCATGCCAGGTACGACATGGCCCATCCGACTCGGGTGCTCATCGTAGGCGCTGGCGATATTGGGCGGGTGATTTTGCAAAAGATAAACCAATCGCCCAAGCTGGGATACCAGCCGGTAGGCTTTACAGACGACACCCCAGGGCGAAAGGAAGTAGCTGGTCTGCCCATTCTCGGTAACAACAGCCAAGTAGGATTCCTCATCCGTGAGCACAATGTGCAGGAGGTAATCATTGGCCTGCCCGAAGCTAGCCACGAAGAGATCCTGGATCTCATCTCCCAAGCCGAACGAGAGAAGGCCACGGTACGCGTCTTCCCCGACGTATTCCAGATCATCGCTTCGGAGATTAGCATTGATGATTTAAACGGTTTGCCATTGCTCACTGTTCGTGATGTGGCACTACGCGGTTGGCGATTAACCGTGAAGCGGGCCATGGACTTTATTGTCAGCGCAGTGACTTTGATACTCCTCTCGCCCTTTTTGCTGCTCATTGCCCTCCTGATCAAGCTGGATTCGCCTGGCCCAGTGTTCTACTGCCAGGAGCGCATGGGCATGGATGCAAGGCCCTTTCAGGTGCTCAAGTTCCGTTCCATGCGTGTGGATGCGGAGCAAGAGACAGGCCCAGTTTGGGCGACGAAGGATGACCCACGCTGTACGCGGTTAGGTGCCTTCATCCGTCGCCATTCCCTCGATGAATTGCCACAGTTCATCAACGTTTTTCTGGGGGACATGAGTTTGGTCGGGCCACGGCCAGAGCGCCCCGTCTTTGTCGAGCAGTTCCGTCAGATCGTGCCGCGATACATGGAACGGCACAAAGAAAAAGCTGGCATCACTGGTTGGGCACAAATCAATGGCCTGCGTGGGGATACATCCATCGTGGAACGGACTAAATATGACCTCTGGTATATCGAAAACTGGTCGTTGCTACTAGACCTGAAGATTCTGATCAAGACCTTGTTTGGCATCTTCCGCGACAAGAATGCCTATTGAGCTACTGACATTGGGCTAGGCGTTTAATATTTTTCAATTGAGAGTCTCCGTGGACAGCGGGGACTCTCAGCATTAGACTTTTATATGAATTGGCGCAAGCATATTGACAAGAACGGCATATCGTGCTATGATTTTAGCACTCCATTGCCAGGAGTGCTAATCATGCTGGATTTGCCTGCCCGGAAAGCGGGACTGTGAACCGATGGAGAATCTGACCGAGAGACAACGAGATATCCTGGGCATTGTGGTGAGTGAGTATGTCGCTACGGCCAAGCCAGTGGGCTCAGACATGATTTGCCAGGGCTATGGCCTGGGTATCAGTGCAGCTACGATTCGCAACGAGTTTGCGGAACTGACCGAAATGGGCTATCTCATGCAGCCGCACACGTCAGCAGGCCGTGTGCCGACGGCGAAAGGCTATCGCTATTTCGTCGAGAAGCTGATGGAAGAGTCTGAGCTGCCTTTGTCAGAGCAGTTACTCATACGCCACCAGTTCCATCAGATCGCTCTTGATCTCGATCAGTGGATGAAGCTCGCTGCGGCGGTACTGGCACGGATTGCCCAAAGCGCGTCCCTTATTGCTGCACCCCAGGCGCGACAAGTCCGCTTTCGGCATGTAGAACTCATTTCGATCAGTGAATTGACGGGGTTAATGATCCTGGTGCTGCAGGACAGCTCGGTGCATCAGCAAATGATGGTCTTTGCCCGCCCTGTTGCTCAAGAGGAATTGAGCCGTATATCCAACAAACTCAATGCACGCTTTGCCAGTCTCGATGTAGAGCAAGCACGCGCGAAGGCACAGGGGGAGGCCGGTGCAGAGCAGGATACGCTCGAGGCCGAAGTTACTCAACGGATTTTGGAATTGATGCACTCCTACGAAGTGCAAACCCGTCGCGCTATCTATCGTGATGGGCTTGTGCACGTCCTCCGCCAGCCAGAGTTTGTCGAGATCGAGCGGGCGCGTCAGGTTGTGCAGGTGCTGGAACAAAACAGTGCCCTGGAAGCTATCTTTAGCGAAGCGCGACTTGGCAATGGCGTTCAGGTGATTATTGGTAGTGAGGGCAAGTGGAACGAGATTAAGGATTGCAGCATGGTCTTGTCTGGGTATGGCTTGCCTGGCCAGGCAAATGGCATCCTTGGAGTCCTGGGGCCGATGCGTATGGCTTATGGACGAGCCATTCCTGCCGTCCGCTATGTCGCTGGTCTGATGAGCGACTTGCTGCACCGTCTGTACGGGGAATAATTTTCAGGGCTTACGCAGTTAAGGAGGGTTAACCGTCGAGAGCGCCAAGAACGTGGAGAGAATACATTAAACCTGCGCGTGCTGCGGTCAACCCCGCTCTTTGCAGGAGGACTGCGTAATTCCTGTAGCTTTGCTGGAGGTCAGTATAACAATGCCCGATGAAGACAAAGGACAGGGAGCAGTAAAGGCTGGTGAACAGGAGGAGCAATCTACGCCAGAGTCAGCCACAGGGGAGATAGCAGAGAAGGATGTGGCAAAGCCGGAAGAGAAAACCGTAGACATTGAGGCTCTGCAGCAAGAGATTGAGAAGCAAAAGGAGCTCGCCAAGTACCACCTTGATCAGTGGAAACGCACAGCCGCGGATCTGGAAAACTATCGTAAGCGTACAGAAAAGGAACGCGGTGAATTGGTCAAGTTTGGCCATGCCGTCCTGATTACAAAACTGCTCCCTGTGCTGGATGATTTTGACCGGGCGTTCCAGACCTTGCCAGCAGCGTTCAACAGCTTGACCTGGACAGAGGGGCTGGCCCTCATTGACCGTAAGTTGCGCTTGGCTTTGGAACAGCAAGGTCTGAAGGAAATTGAGGCCCTTGGGAAGTCGTTTGATCCTGCTCTGCATGAGGCACTTTTCCAAGAACAAAACAACGCCTATCCCGATGGTCAGGTGACCGCTGTCTTACAAAAGGGTTATATGCTGCATGACAGGGTGCTCCGTCCGGCCATAGTCAAGGTGGCAAGAAACGAGCAGAGCAGCACAGCCACTGGTCCGACAGATACAGAGACGGCGGAGAGGCACACTGTCACCAGCGAGCAGAAAGGTGAATCGGAAGTAAAGTAACTAGCAATTTATTCCTGGGAGGATGAATATATGAGCAAGATTATAGGTATTGACTTAGGAACTACTTTCTCTGTGGTTGCCGTGATGGAGGGCGGCGAACCGGTGGTCATTCCCACGTCAGAGGGAGAAAGGCTTTGTCCCTCAGTAGTGGCGGTGAACCCCAAGACTGGTGAGCGCATGGTGGGCTGGGTAGCCCGCCGTCAGGCCATCACTAACCCAGAAAATACTATCTTTTCGATCAAACGTCTCATGGGGCGCAAATTCAATGACCCGATGGTACAGAAGGCGATGAAGCGTTTGCCGTACAAGATCACGGAAGCGCAAAATGGCGATGCGTGGGTCTGGATGGGTAGCAAGTCCTACTCGCCGCCCGAGATTTCGGCAATGATCCTGCAAAAACTCAAGACCGACGCGGAAGCCTATCTGGGCGAGCCGGTAAAGCAAGCTGTCATCACTGTGCCAGCCTATTTCAATGACACACAGCGGCAGGCGACGAAGGATGCTGGCAAGATCGCTGGCCTGGAAGTCCTGCGTATCATCAACGAGCCTACAGCATCTTCGCTGGCCTACGGGCTGGATAAGAAGAAGGACGAACAGATCGCTGTCTATGACCTGGGTGGCGGCACGTTTGATATCTCGATTCTAAGCATTGGTGAAGGCGTATTCGAAGTGAATTCGACCAATGGCGACACCTTCCTCGGTGGTGACGACTTTGACCTGCGCATCATAGACTGGATTGCCGACGAGTTCAAGAGAGAGCAAGGCATTGACCTGCGTCAGGACCGCATGGCACTGCAGCGTCTCAAGGAAGCAGCCGAAAAAGCCAAGAAGGAACTTTCCACGGTGATGCAGACGGAGATCAACCTGCCGTTCATCACCGCCGATCAAACCGGCCCCAAGCATCTGGTGATGATGCTGACACGCTCCAAGCTGGAACAGTTGGTAGGCGACTTGGTGGAGAAGACAGTCGGGCCAGTCCGACAAGCCCTGGAGGACGCCAAACTCCAACCATCTGACATTGACGAGGTTGTACTGGTGGGTGGGCAAACACGGATGCCGCTGGTGCAAGAGACCGTGCGTAAGTTCTTCGGTAAGGAGCCGAATAAGAGCGTCAACCCTGACGAGGTGGTAGCAGTTGGTGCAGCCATTCAGGCTGCCGTGCTTGGCGGCGAGGTCAGGGATGTTCTGCTGCTTGACGTCACGCCGTTGACGCTGGGTATTGAGACGTTAGGTGGCGTGGCCACACCGATCATTGAGCGCAATACGACCATCCCAACGAAGAAAAGCCAGATCTTCTCCACGGCCGCCGATGGCCAGACGAGCGTGGAGATCCATGTGGTGCAAGGTGAGCGCCCAATGGCAGCCGACAACAAAACCTTGGGGCGCTTCATTCTAGATGGCATCCCACCGGCCCCTCGTGGTATCCCACAAATAGAAGTGGCCTTTGACATTGACGCCGACGGCATCCTGCATGTCAGCGCTCTGGACAAAGCCACCAGCCGTGAGCAGAAAATCACCATTACTGCCTCCAGTGGGCTTTCTAAGGATGAAGTAGAGCGCATGGTGCGCGAAGCAGAACATCATGCTGAGGAGGATCGTCGGCGCAAGGAAGAGGTCGAGACACGCAACAATGCCGATTCAATGGCTTACAGCGCCGAAAAAACGCTGCGTGAGCTGGGCGACAAGGTGCCGGCAGCGATCCGCAGCGAAGTAGAGGGCAAAATCGCTGCTGTCCGCTCAGCACTGCAAGGCCAAGACATCCATCGCATCCGCATCACGACGCAGGAACTGAGCGAAGCTTTGCAGCGCATCGGTGCGGCGATGTATCAACAGGCCGGCCCTAGCCAGCCTCCACCAGGAGGCCAGAGCAGGCAGGAGCCACCCGACGAAGGCACCGTCGAGGGTGAGTTTCGCGAAGTATAACAAGTTGCAGCGCAGCAATAGGCGGGGGATTGCGAGTGGCTCCCCCGCCTTTCGTTTGGCTCTCACCAGTCATTGGTGTATACTATTCTCTGTTGTAGCCTGAACAGAAGATGTTGGACAACTCTTATGAGTGCCAAGCGTGATTATTATGAGGTACTAGGGGTAGGACGGGGAGCCAGTGCGGACGAAATTCGCAGGGCTTACCGTCGCCTCGCCCGCCAGTACCACCCTGATGTGAATAAAAGTGCTGATGCCGAGGAGCGTTTCAAGGAGATCAATGAAGCCTACGAGGTACTGAGCGATCAGCAGAAACGTCTCGCTTACGACCGTTTTGGCCATACCGGAGTGGAAGGCGGTTTCAGCAACTTCTCTGGCTTCTCTGACTTGAGCGACATTTTCGAAAGCTTTTTCGGCGGCTTTGCTGGCACGCGCACGCAGAAAGGCCCACGGGCGGGTGAGGACCTTCGTGCCACCCTTACTTTGTCGTTCGAGGAGGCCGTGTTCGGCACTGAGAAAGAGCTGGAAGTAGAGCAACTCGGACTCTGTCCAACCTGTAATGGGAGCGGTGCAGAGCCTGGCTCCCACCCTACTCGCTGTCCGGAGTGTAATGGCACGGGCGAAGTGCGCCGTGTGCGGTCGTCCATCTTTGGTTCATTCGTCAATGTCTCCACCTGTCCACGCTGCCAGGGAGAGGGGGAGATTATCCACCACCCTTGCCACGAGTGCCGGGGACAGCAAAGAGTGCGCACCAGGAAACGCATTACCGTGACCGTTCCACCAGGTGTTGATGATGGTACGCGCATTCGCCTCGCTGATGAAGGCAATGCGGGGATCAATGGCGGGCCTCCGGGACATCTCTATGTCTTCCTTTCGGTCAAACCACATCGCTACTTCCGCCGGAAGGACAATGATATCTACCTGGACATGACCATAAATGTCGCTCAGGCTGCTTTGGGTGATGAAATCACCGTCCCTACTCTCGACGGCGATGTGAAGCTGACGATTCCGGCGGGTACTCAAACGGGGCAGACTTTCACCATTAAGGAGCGTGGAGTGCCATATCTGCGTCGCAACGGCCGCGGAGACCAACTGGTGACTGTATTCGTTGCTACGCCTACCAACTTGAGTGCGGAACAGAAACGGTTGCTGCGTGAGCTTTCCAAGACTTTGGGCAAAGAGACCGTTCCACAAAACGGCCGAAGCCTGTTCGATAGGCTTAGAGATGCTTTCCACGTGTGAACAAGATGGCTGCAACATGAAGCTGATAGAGATCAGTTTAGAGACAGATGGCGAGGCAGCAGAAGCCGTGAACGCTGTACTCAATAAATACAGCCAGGGCAGGGCTGTTGTCGAAGAAGTGTGGCCTGGTGCGTCAGAACCTCACGTAGTCAGGGTAAAGGCTTTCCTGCCGGCTGAGCACTGCACTGTCTTGCCACAGGTTGAAGAGGCCCTGTGGCACCTGGGGCAGATTTACCCTATCCCGGCTCCGTCGGTGCGCTGGCTTTCGGACGTGGATTGGATGGAAGCCTGGAAATCGGGTTATAAGGCGCAGCGCATCGGACGCGGCATTGTCATTAAGCCGTCTTGGCAGTCCCTTCAATGCGGCTCAGGGCAGGCCCACACTGCTGCCCCTGGTCAGATAGTAATTGAGCTTGATCCCGGCTTAGCTTTTGGAACTGGCTTGCATCCCTCCACTCGGCTTTGCCTGATAGCTCTGGAGCGCTATCTAGAGCCAGGTGATCGTGTGCTAGATGTGGGCACTGGCTCTGGTATCCTTGCTATTGCTGCTGCTAAACTAGGAGCTAGTAGTGTCGTTGCTCTGGATATAGACAGCATGGCGCTGGAAGTCGCGCGGTCGAATATTGCACGCAACGACGTGCAAGGGATAGTATCACTCCACAGAGCTTCTTTAAGCTCACTGTCAACGCTCGACTGGCCAAGCGGCCCAATGGAGACTTTCAATGCCCTTGGTACTTGGGATGCGACTTTTGACCTGCTGCTGATGAATATTCTAGCTGATGTGATTGCCAGATCTGCCGAAGCTATAGCTGCATGTCTGACGGCAGAAGGGATATTCGTCGTCTCAGGCATTGTCCGACCACAGGAAAGTTTTGTGCGTCAAGCCCTCTCTGCCGCAGGCTTGACAGTGGCAAAACGTTGCACGAAGAAGGACTGGGTTGCATTGATCGGTGGAAAGGAGAGTGAGCCATAGGATTGAAATCCCTGGCTGAAGCCTTCGGCCTTGGAGGCCCAAGCCCGAAGGTTGACAAGCGCCCTCAGGCACGGAATTCAGACGCCAGATCAGGACACTGAGGGCTATTGTCAGTCTCAGCCAGCGAATTTAATTCAGCGGCCGTGCTTCGATATGCATCGCTTTTTTCTCCCTCGCTCTTGCTTTCAAGGCGATACGATAGCGCTTAGCGGTGCAGTGGTACACCAGATCAGAGATGTCTTGCGCCTCAAGCTTGGTGATCCGATCGTGGTGCTGGATGACTCTGGCTGGGAGTATCAGGTTCGACTCACCGCTATTGGTCATGAACAAGCGAGCGGCCAAATAGAACGCAAGACACTGGCCGACGTCGAGCCCAGAGCCAAGATCACCTTATACCAGAGCCTGCTCAAAGGCGACAAGTTCGAGTGGGTGCTGCAAAAAGGCACGGAACTGGGCGTTGTCGAATTCGTGCCTATGGTTTCCGATCGTTGTGTGATCGCCAGCGTGGATGATGTGAGCAAGACGAAGATCGAACGGTGGCAGAAGATCATACTGGAGGCAGCAGAGCAGTCTGGGCGTGGGCGTTTGCCTCGTTTGCATGCACCACTGCTGTTTCCTCAAGCTTGTGAAAGAGCGCGTCGTGCGGATCTGGCCTTGCTGCCCTGGGAAGGTGAGAAGATGAGGCCTCTGCGCTCCATGCTGGTGGACTCGTGCCACCCAGCGCCCAGAGTACAAGGAAAGGCTGCGTTTATCCATAAGCCATTTTCCATCAGCATTTTTATTGGCCCTGAAGGTGGTTTCACTGCTCGGGAGGTTGACCAGGCGCGTCGCTACGGCCTTACCCCAGTCAGTCTGGGCCCACGTGTTCTGCGTGCCGAGACTGCGGCGTTGGTTGCTACCACCATGGTCCTATACCAACTGCAAGACATTTAGTACTATCTGGAAAATTACCAGCTAGGCTCCCATGCCCTTTGGCAGGCTCAGGATAGCACATAGCTGTCAACGGTGTGGTAGAGCCGCCTTTGCTGACTATCAACTGAAAGATATTTGAGCATTGTTCATGGGGCGTTTGCCCCCTAGATTGGAGTTCTATGGGCCGTGTTTACGTCGCCCTGGACATTGAGACCACCGGTCTGGATGTAGAGCGTGACGCAATCATTGAGATAGCCGCTGTCAAATTTCGTGACGGAGAAGTACTCGATACCTGGTCCACTCTAGTTAACCCCAAGCGCCCTTTACCTTATAAGATACAGTTGCTCACAGGCATCAAACCTGAAGATGTGCAGCACGCCCCTGCCATCGCTACTGTCACTACCCCGCTTGCTAGATTTGTCCAAGATTGCCCCATTGTTGGCCACAACATAGGCTTTGACCTGGCCTTCCTCAGACAACATGGTGTTTTACTAAGGAATCTCAGCCTCGATACCTTCGAATTGGCCAGCATCCTGCTGCCAAAAATCAAGAGCTACAGCCTGGGCGTTCTGACGGATGCCCTGAGTATCGAGTTAAGGGAACACCATCGTGCCCTTGCCGATGCATTGGCCGCAAAAGACCTCTTCCTGGCGCTCGTTGACCGTGGGTTGCAAATGGACCTCGCTGTGTTGCAAGAGATAAACCGTGCCGCGGCCCACAGTCATTGGCCTCTGCAATCGTTCTTTCGCGATCTTGAGCACGAACGCGCACGCACAGCTTTCGTGAGCAATGTACGTGAACAACTCTTGGCCAAAGGAAGTTTGGATAGTGCTGCGCTGGGTCTGGTAATGGATCGGAGGGAGCAGCTAGAACCATTGCGCCCGACGACTACCAAACGTTTGCTTGATGAGCAAGATCTGGTTGCCATGCTCTCGCCTGGAGGGTTGCTGGCAGAACGCTTTCCGGGGTATGAGCACCGGCCTCAGCAGATAGAGATGCTCAAGGTAGTAACGCATGCTTTTAACGAAGGCCAACAGCTCCTGGCAGAAGCCGGCACTGGGACTGGCAAATCCATTGCTTACCTGTTACCGGCCATTCATTTTGCTGTGAGCAATGGCCGCCCTGTTGTCGTATCCACCAATACCATCAACTTGCAGGATCAGCTTTTCAACAAAGATATCCCGGATCTGAAAAGAATACTTCCTTTGGACTTTAGAGCTGCATTGCTCAAGGGGCGCAGCAACTACCTCTGTCTACGTCGTCTGGCTCTCTTCAGGCGCAGTGAGTTCTTGGAGGTAAGCGAAGTGCAGGTATTGGCCAAGATCCTGGCCTGGCTTCCAGTTACTGAAAGTGGTGACTGTACCGAGTTATCGCTTCGTGAGCAGGAACTCGCGGTGTGGAGCAAGGTTCAGGCGGAACAGGAAACCTGTCTGGGTGATCGCTGCCCGCACCTCAGGAGGGGACGCTGCTTTCTGTACCGGGCACGTCGCAGTGCGGAGGCAGCCCACATCATCGTGGTGAACCATGCCCTGCTTTTATCAGACATGATGGTCTCTAACAGGGTGCTGCCCGAGTATCATCACTTGATTATTGACGAAGCGCACCACCTTGAGGCCCGTGCTACAGAACAGTTGGGCTTTGCTGTGAATCGCAGCCAGGCCCATTCTCTCTTGGCCGGTCTCGCCCAGCAGACAGCTACAGGTCAGTTCAAGGGGTTCCTGCCTGGAATCCCACAGCATTTCCGCGGTAGCACGGTGACGGCAGAAATCCAAAAGCAGGCTAACGAGCATCTGGCCAAACTGCATCATCAGGTTGAGCAGACCCAAAAGGCAATGGACAGCTTTTTTGACAGTTTGCACAGTTTTGTCAATGAGACCTTGATCTCCGAATCAGGGCGAATGAACAATGCTTATGATCGCCAGTTTGAATTGACCAAAGGTGTAAGGAATCAACCGGACTGGTCCCAAATCGAGATACTGGCAGATGATCTGGACAGCGACCTGCTCAAGTTGGAGCAGGGTCTGCAGGGTCTGCACAAGGGTTTCTCTAGCCTGGACGACCAGAACATTCTGGACTATGACGACCTGCTGCAAGAGATCTGGGCTCGTTTGGAGCATGTGCGGGAGCTCCGGGAGCAGTTACAGGCCATTATCAGCCGGCCAGTGTCAGCAGGCATCTACTGGCTTAGCATAGGAGCTAAGGATGAGGAGATCACGCTGCATTCTGCCCCTCTGCACGTTGGTCAACTGCTGGTACAAAATCTCTTTTCCAAGCTGGAGACAGTAGTTCTCACTTCAGCAACTCTGCGCACGGCAAACAACTTCAGCTACATTCGTGAACGTTTGGGACTTGGAGACGCTGAAGAGTTAACTGTTGGTTCTCCCTTCGATTACATCAACTCGACATTGCTTTGTCTACCTACCGATATTCCAGAACCAGCCCAGCCAAACTACCAGAACATAGTATCTAAGGCCATCGTTGACTTGTGCCTGGCTACAGGAGGGCGCGCACTGATCCTTTTCACCTCCCACAGTCAGTTGCAGGCAACATACCGCGCTATCACCAGGTCGCTGGAAGAAGCTGGCATTGTCGTTTACGGACAAGGAATAGACGGATCGCGTCGGCAATTGTTAGAAAGTTTTAAGACTACTCCCCGCTCTGTGCTGCTCGGCACAAGGAGTTTCTGGGAGGGCATTGACGTTGTCGGGCCCGCGCTTAGTTGTCTGGTCATTGTCCGTCTGCCTTTTTCCGTGCCTTCTGACCCTGTTTTCGCCGCACGTAGCAGAACCTTTGAGGATCCATTTGGACAATACGCGGTGCCCGAGGCGGTGTTGCGCTTTCGGCAGGGTTTTGGCCGTCTAATCCGGAGCTGCACCGATCGCGGTGTCGTCGTGGTGCTCGACAAACGCATTCTCAGCAAGGGCTACGGTTCGTCTTTCCTTGATTCCCTGCCGGACTGTACTGTACACCGTGGCCCGCTCAGCGAACTACCCACGAAAGCTGCGCGCTGGATTGAGGCCGGCCAGGCTGGTGAGCCTAGCCTGAACTCATAGGTGGGGAATGCTTTTAGAACGCTGGTGCTACAACTGTCTCAGGTTGTACAAGCGGCGGGAGCGGAGCTTTGACTGGGACGCGGTCTATATTGAGTTTCCACGAGACAACTTTCAGCAAGGTGCTGAGTTGAAACGGTTTAAAGATAACCGGAGCGCCAGTAGCATTCAAGAAACGTTGGGTCGTCGAAGTAGCAATATCCCCGGTGCAGAAGATAACCCGTCTGCTCAAACGAGGAGAGAAGCTGCACAATTGACGATAGAATGCTTCGCCATTCATAACCGGCATTCGCATGTTCGTAATAATCAGATCATAATCCTGAAGCGATGTTTTCTCCAGGGCTGCCTGGCCATTGCTGGCCATGTCAACATCATATCCTGCACTTCCCAATACACGAACTAGGATATCAAGGATATCCTGTTCATCATCAACGAGCAGGATTTTGGCTGGCTTGGATGCGTGGCTAGATTTCTTCATTGGCAGACCCTTAATTGCCTCGACTAAACCCACTCGACTTCGTGTTCGTTCATCCACACGATGAGCTGCTCAGCGAACTGCTCAATAGTCGTAGCTCTGATAGCTGCAATGTCTCTGAGTTCATTGGCTTCCAAATCGAACTGAGCGAGTGCACTCTTGGGGTTGTTCAAGAGTGTGCTACGAAAGCCGTCATCAATGATTGCTGTGCCAATGATCTGAGAAAGAGAAGCTGTCGTCACCGTTCACCCCTCCTTTATCGAATTTTTTCTACTGTGGCGGCTTTGCTCTCCGCCTGCAACATAGCGTTCTGTATAAGGAAGAAGACTCCCAATGCAACAAGCACATCGCCGATGCTGAAGACGCTGGGCACAGGGAAAGGTCTAGGAAGAACAAAGACATCAGATAAAAACCCTAATCTTGTTTCTCCTGGCGATAAGATGATATTTTTACTGCTGGGGACACGCACACCAGATGCCAGGGATGGTACAAGGCCTGCATGTCCCACTTTAATAATGGCTTCCGGCGTAATGGGCATCCAGCCACCATTGGCGACCATCACTACCAGATTCAGCAGCAGACCTAGCCCGATCAACTTGACACCTACAAGATGGCGGTTGACCCACACTGCAATTAGCAGAAGTAGATGAGAGCCCACGAAGAGTAGCTCTTGCCAACCCCAGACGCCGAGAGCCGTACTTGAAGGCGTCTGATAAATAAAAAGCGCTTGGACAGCGAATGCGGCCACTGCAAGTAGACCCCACTGCAAAGGCACTTTGGTTAATGCAACAAACCGTCCACCTCTTAGTAACGCAATAGTAACAGAAACAAGGATAGCAACTAGTAGGATCATCGCCAGACAAGTCTGTCAGATAATGCCGCTACGTGCTAAGTACATACAGCCAGTGGGGGTTTAGCCCCCACCGCCGCTGCCACCACCGAACATTTCGGGAGCACCGCTGCCCAGCACCAGTGCCGTGATAGCCAACAAGATCCAAACAAGACGCAATGTGTTGCTATTGGCCAATTTGTAAGCTGTAGGTAACCACTTCTTCATTTTGTGTCCTCCTTGCGCTCCAAACTGCATAGTCACCTGTGTGAATCGCAATGCGATCACGTGCTTGTTCCTATGTTATCACAGACTGCTTTCGGAAGTGCTTACATATTGCTATACAAGGCGTTAATAGAAAATAAAAAGAGGGTCACTTGCGAACGACCCTCTTTGCCGTCTGGATCTGCGTAGCAGGTGTAGCGCCTAAGCCGCAACAATCTTGCCATATAGAATTTGTTCATAGAGTTCGGTTGTTTCTGGAGCCGGGTCAACACCAAGTTCCTCCTCCAGGAATTCAGCCAGCCGATGGTAACTCTTCAGGGCTGCGCTGCGCTCACCCAGCAACGCCTGGCAACGCATGATTTCTCGATGAGCTTTCTCCTGGTAGTTATCCTTTTCCAATATCTGCTGATAGACGCGAATTGCTTCCTGATAATTGCCTTGACTGGTGTGGTGTTCTCCCAAATGCTGCAAGGCCAAGAGATACTTTTGGAGCAACTCCTCTTTCTTAAACAGGCACCATTCATGGCCTGAAGAAAAGTCGTCAAGGAAGTCCCCTCGATATAGGACCACAGCCTCTTTATAGTATTGTGCGGCCTTGATGCGGTCAGTAGTCCAGGCCGCTTGCGCTTTATGGATGGCTTTTTCGAACTCTTCCACGTCGAACCAATAGTTGCTATTCCGGTTGAAGTAGTACTGATCATCCTCATATCTAACACAATCTTGCTGAGCCAGGGCCCGGCGAAGTCGGTAGAGCGCCACATGGAACGAAGACCGCAACTTAGCTGGGGATAACTCTGGCCATAAATCGTTGCTGATCTGCTCCTTGCGGCGCTGCTTGTGGCACAAAAGGTAAAATAGTAGCTCTTTTGACTTGGCCATGCCCCACTCAGCACTCGTAATCAGTTTGTCCCCCCTCAGAACCCGGCTTTCACCAAAGGCATACACACGTAGGAGAGGCTGCACAGTAATGGGTTCTTGTTTGACTAAGGCTTCGGAGCCGCTCACAGCCAGAGCATCTATTTTGCGCAAGAGATGACCAATAAGGGTATCGTCCATGCCCCTTGCTATCGCGTATTCAATCACGCGTCTCGTTTCTCTGACAACCGGTAAGAGAAACTGGTCATAGCCCAGTTCTAATAAGCAACCCAGTACCGTCTGTATGCAGTCCAGGGCTTCCTGAAACCGACCAGCAACATAGCAAACTTGACCCAGATAGAGACTCGCTTTGGCCAATTCTCTTTTCGCATTGCTGCGCACAAAGATATCGCGAGCCTGTGACAGATATTCTTCTGCTTGTCGGGCATTGCCCTGTTGGTAGCTGATAGCCCCCAATGAAATCTGGTACAGGCCCACTTCGTAAGTAGAGTCGCGTTCCTGCGCTCTCTCATAAGCCTGGCGCACAAAGTCAATAGCCAGAGCATGGTCACCCGTCAATCGGTGCGTATTGCCAATGGCATTAAGCAGGTAACAGATGATAAAAGCTTCCCTTGATTGTCGCGCTGCCTGCAGTCCCTCTTCATAGGCTTTCAAGGCTTCTGTATATGCGCCTTGGTCTCTATAGATATCGCCAATACCGGCTAGAATGAAAGCCATAGCGCGATCTAACCCCGCCTTCCGTGCCTGATGCAGTCCCTCCTCGTAGAGTTGGAGAGCTTCAGCGTACTCCCCACGATAGTAGTGGCCGAGCGCGATATTGTTGATGGTCATCGCCACCAGCCCTACATTTCCTATCTTCTCCCAGATTTCAAGTGCTTGACGAAAGTGCAGTTCGGACCCCGCCAGATTGCCAGCCAGTCGCAGAATAGCTCCAAGGTCGTTGTGCACGTAACCGATATTGGTCGCATAGCCCATGCGCTCGTACATGCTGAGCGCTTGTCGCAATTCGGCTTCGCCTTCGGATAGACTTCCCAGACGTGCATGGCACGTACCGATCTGGCGGTGGGCGGAAGCAATCACCGGCAGGACATCTGTTTGTCCTCTGGCACTCTGCACAAGCGAGATAGCTTGCTGGCAGGCATCTATAGCTTCCCTGAACTCACCCTGAAAACGGAGCACAGCGCTTTTCTCCACCAATGTTTGAGCCTGGCCCAGGTGATCGCCGCAGCGAGCAAACTCTGCGTATGCGCGGTCAAAGAAGTTGGCGGCCTGGTCTAACTCGCCTACCTCGAGATGTACCTTGGCTCTGAACCACAGCAGGCGTGGTTTACCCTGGACCATGTCCAGAGGCAACGCGTCTATCCAGCGGGCCAGAGTTCCGAGCTTACCGGCATCGTAGGTCTCTCGCGCTATCGTCAGAATAGCATCTACAGCGTTGTCATAATCCTTGACTGTTAAGTAGTGCTGTATAGCTTGCTCGATGGCACCACTTTCGCGCAGCAATGTTGCGGCACGCAAATGCAAAGGGCGAACTTGTTCCGGCTTTTCTTCCTGAAGCTTGGTCAAAAGGAACTGGCGAAAGAGATGATGATAGTTGTACCATCTCTCTTCTCCACGCTCCAGCCTGCTAATAAACAGGTTCTTCTCTTCCAGCAATTTCAGTATGTCACGCGAGTTACTGACGCCAAGAAGTTCATCACATAGCAGAGGGCTCATCTCTTCAAGTATGGAGGTAGACAGCAAAAAGTTCTGCAAGGCAGGAGGCTGCTGGCTGAACACTTCGTTGGCCAAGTAGTCGTAGACCCTGCTGTCAGAGCCTTGAATACGGATTATGCCCTCGAAGAGGCCCTTCCACATCGTATGCGTGGTCAGCAATATGCCCGTGATCCAGCCTTCCGACTTCTCGGCAAGCTCCTTGGCTGCTTCGTCCGGGAGGCGCTGACCATAGTTTTGCAAAAGTAGAGCCTGAATTTCTTCAGGTGTGAATCTCAAGTCTTTGACCCCCAGGCCTGCGATCTCCTGGCGGGCAGTAAGTAGTGCTAGCCCACGGGGGGTCAGCGTGGGGACCGTACGGCTGGAGATGATAAAGTGGCAGTTCTCGGGCAAGTGTTGGATCAAGGTATCCAATATCAGATCAATTGCCCGGCTATTATCAATAAGATGATAGTCGTCAATCACTACTACGAAGTAATCAGGAATCGTCTCGTAAATTTCATTCACGAGCGTGCCAATGAAAAGGTTGGGGTCGGATAATGTCTCACTGGACTGCAACAGGCTTCGCGAGTTTTGCCCAAACTTGGGGAAATGGTGGCTGATAGCAGCAATCAGATAGTCCAGAAAGACACGCGGGTCGCGAGCAGATTCCACTATGGAAAGCCAGCACACAGGCAAGTCAGTATCGTAGGCATAGTCAACGAGCAAGGAGGTCTTGCCGTAGCCGGCCGAAGCTGAGATCAGCAGCAGCTTTCGGTCAATGTGCTCGTGGATAAAGTCAACAAGCCGTGGCCGATGCAGCAGGTCGGGGCGCTTCTTAGGAGTAAGTATCTGAGTTATAATCACCGGCGAAGAAGTAACCATATCCTCTCTCAGCACGTGGCAGACTTGCTCTGACCCTGCCCCATGCAGTTAATTATAACACAGTATTTTGACAAAATGTTAGTATGAACCAGAATGTCGAAAAAGCTCAACTATCACAATTTATGCCGCCTCAACGCATCGAAAACCACAACAGGCGGTAGTTTCAAGTAACTGCTATGTTTTCCCAGACTCTAGTGACTAGGCACACCGTGTTAGAAAATGGTGAGTTGACATGTTGCTCCATCGCCCTATAATGCAAACGCTATGGAATCTCCTTTCCTGCAGGCACATGGCCTGCTTAGATATATTGGACTGTTCCTGAGTGGCGTCTGTCATCAATTCCCAGGGCATTCGATTTTTGTGATGGGTATCCAGATGCCGTTATGTGCACGCTGCACAGGGACCTATTTAGGAGCCTTGTTAGGATTGTGTAACCTTTGGCTGAGAGGCCGTTCTCGTGCTAACAGGCTTCCCCCTACAAGAGTGCTGATTGCGCTGGGGCTGTTCTTTGCCTTTTGGGCTATAGATGGTCTCAATTCCTACCTCCACTTCTTTATTAATCTAGGTCTTTATACTCCCAGTAACTTCCTGCGTTTGCTGGCGGGCATGGTGAATGGGTTATCCTTAAGTTTGCTGGTCTTCCCTATGTTTAATTCCATCCTTTGGCGAGAACCAGATGAACAACGCGTTGTAAACAATCTAGGAGAACTGGGGGGTATCTTGCTGCAAGTTATAGCACTCGAGATTTTGTTGCAGGCTAATATAAGGGCACTATGTTATCCCCTGTTCCTTATAGACCTTCTGAGTGTCCTATCTATGCTCACCATAGTGAACAGTATGATCGTCATTTTCCTTCTTCGTCTTGAGAATCAGGCCGACTGCTGGAGACGGACATTTCTCCCTCTCGGACTCGGGCTTTTGCTTTCCGTTGCTGAAGTAAGTAGCCTTGCTTTACTTCGGAGCGTACTAGCTCCTGCATTTCCATTCCCGACCCCTTGAGGTTAACAAAAAGCCGCGCCGCCGTGGCTCCATTGCTGAGGTTTGAACAGATTCTAAATCTATAGTATACTAACACTTGTCAATACCAGATGTAAGGAGGTCCCGATGAAATTATCTTGTTTGCAAGAGAATTTGGCCAAGGGCCTGGCGATTGTAGGCCGGGCAGTAGCCACTCGCAGTACGCTGCCTGTGCTTTCCAATATCCTGATGACCACGGACGAAGGCCGTCTAAAGCTATCGGCAACCAATCTAGAAGTAGGTATCAATTACTGGATCGGGGCTAAGGTGGAGGAAGACGGAGCTACTACCGTGCCGGCACGACTCCTCACTGACTTTGTAAATTCCCTGCCCCCTGAACGCATTGATGTCCAATTGGTGACGCGTACACAAACGCTCAACCTCAAGTGCGCCAATTATGAAGCAAATATCAAGGGCATTGATGCTCAAGAGTTTCCCTTGATTCTGGCATTGAGTGAAGACATGGGCATTAGCCTTGAACCAGCAACGCTGCGGGAGATGATCAACCAGGTTTCATTTGCTGCTGCCATAGACGAGAGCCGGCCGGTATTGACTGGAGTGCTGGCCGAGATTTCTGGCACTAGGTTGACGATGGCCGCCGCTGATGGCTTTCGCCTTTCTGTGCGCAGCACGGAACTGTCAGGAGCTGAAACGTCCCAGCCCGATGTCTCTATTAGCGTCATCATCCCTGCCAGATCCTTGCAGGAATTGGCGCGGGTCAGTGCCGAGGAAAGTAACCCTATACGGATGACCATAGCGCCCAATCGCAGCCAGGTCTTCTTCCGCATGACCAACATTGATCTGGTATCCCAGTTGATCGAAGGGAATTTCCCGGACTATAAGCAGATTATGCCAAAGAGTTATTCCACGCATACGGTGGTGGATGTATCTGAACTTCTCAAGGCAGTGAAGATTGCCTCTTTCTTCGCCCGCGATGCAGCTAACGTCGTGCGGCTACGAATTGCGCCCGGAGAACAGGGATTGGGTGGCAGGCTGACTGTCATGGCAACCAGCGCAGAACTGGGCGACAATGTAAGTGAGATAGAGGCTGCGGTGGAGGGTGTGCCCATTGAGATCGCCTTTAATGCCAAATACCTGATGGATGTGCTCAGCGTGATAAACACGCCACAGATGGTGCTAGAGACTTCCGCTCCCTCCAGCCCGGGCGTGATCAAGCCGGTGGGCGGCGCAGACTTTGTGCATGTGATAATGCCCATGCACATTGCCAAATGAACTCAAGACCTGACAGGTTTGGGAAACCTGTCAGGTCTTTATTCTGTCACGCGTAACGAAAATTCGGCCTTGTTCGTGGGCTGTCTTGAGCAAATCCAAATCACTTGCCTGCGAGAGACCGATTCTCGCAACCGTCACTACGTCGTGTCCCAAGTCGCTCAGAAAGCAAGCAGTAGCCGCGTAGACATCTTGGTCCAGAAGGAATTTCATGCTGGAACTGCCATGATGTGAATATTTTCGGCTGTCATAACTTCAATGGCATATTGAATGCAAGCACGAATATCCTCAGTTTGGAGGTCAGGGTAATAATCTTGGATGATTTTCTCGAACGGAATGCCCTCTCTGACCAATTCGAGCACGTTCTGCACAGGAATTCGCGTGCCAGCCACACAAGGTTTCCCAAAGTGGATATTGGGATTAACTTCAATTCTTTCCTTCATCTTTTCACCTCGCATTTACGTCTCAAGTATCTGTTAGCCATTTTACATGATTCCCATCCGCTGTCATCCTGCCATTGCACTTGCGCGGTCGCCAGCATAGAACAGCGTATCCACAAAAACGCTAGAGCCTCACCCCGTTGGTGGCATCGCTGCATCTCTCTGGGAAATTAACCACCTATTCGCCAATAACGTGAGGCATGTGTTAGGCGTTCGTCCCATCTTTCTTAGGTTTCCGATACGTGATCTTCATCTACTGACTGCGCTATGTACTCGTTGTGCAGAGCAACGAATAAGCAGACAAGAGGCCTGATGTGACGGATACATTGTTCCGGCATATCCTGTGGGATGGCCCATTTGTTTCCTCTGTGGAGGAATTCGTTTCGTGCGTTTGAAGCACGGTGATAGAATTTAGTCGTTTCAATATAATCGAGATCAACGCGTTCGCTCAGCATTTCCACTGCTTTGTTCCATTTGACACCGGTCAAGGTCGGGAACAGCTTTTGAACCCTCTTCTTCACGAACAGGTTGTCATCAAGGAGCCTCTCCTGAATCTCATGCTGGAGTCCTATTTTAGACATGCGTTTCTCAAGGAAGTGCTGCAAGAGAACTTCCGCAAGGGCACAAAAGAAAATTACAACTGCAAGTTGATGATTGCTCGCGTTTTGTTCAACAGGAGCTTCAGAATCTGGAGCTGCCTCCTGCTTTAGATGGTAGAATTCTTGCATGAGGTCAATCAGGCTGTCAACACTGATCGGGAAGTACGCCATTGCTCCGTCGCCCGGAATTCCGCACCGAGAGCACTTGTGGCCAACTCTCATGCGCTCGTGGTCGCGATCTACGATTCCACAAGATTTGCAGATCATAAAATCTGCAAGAAGCGTGCTCAGCCGCTGACCGCGAATCTCAAGAATATCCATAACAACTTGCTCTCCAGTCTCGGCGGGATGACGCCTAACTTACATCTCACGAACAAAAGTTGCGGGAATCATGGGTTTTGCCCATGCCTACCGCAATAATAGTTGCGGGAAACACGGAAAGAGGCTTTTACCCTCGCTGACTCAAAAACTCAAGGATCATCCAGAGCCACCTCTTACA
>Ga0116202_10000277_pt1 | contig 27731 bp, 24 predicted proteins | sample LakKivw325mmetaG_FD_94479 | JGI IMG/M metagenome (GOLD analysis project Ga0116202, IMG submission 94479) | Anoxic lake water microbial communities from Lake Kivu, Rwanda to study Microbial Dark Matter (Phase II) - Lake Kivu water 325m metaG | ecosystem: Environmental > Aquatic > Freshwater >... | reverse complement strand
GAGCAAATGTTAAGTATTTCATACGTTAGAAGTACCTTACATGGCGAGAAAGAGATGCGTAGGAACTTGATAGGTTACTTGGGATTCCTGGGCTTGCTAGGCCTGTTGGGTTTGATTACGGATAACCCCGGATTCTTTGGATTCTTCGGGTTCTTCGGTTTCTGGAGCTCGATGTGGGGCAAGGGTAGCGATGAGAGAGTGGATCAGAACGTTAACAGGGCTTGCAGGAATGCGTTTGTATTCGCTATGGCTGCGTCAGCGCTCCTCTTCTCCTACTTGGCGATTCTTCGAGATGCAGAAGCTTTCCAGCTGGCAGTCTCGGTCGCGGTCTTGTTCGCTGGCGGCTTGACAATATTCGTTGCATCGTTCGTCTACTACGACAGGTTCAGTGCCTGAGAGTCCTCTTGATGAAGACGAAGATCAAAGAACTGAGGGAGAAGCGTAAACTCACACAAGAGGCTCTGGCTGAGAAGGTTGATGTCACCAGGCAGACTATACTCTTCCTCGAGAAGGGGAAGTACAACCCGTCATTGAGATTAGCCTACAAGATTGCCAAAGTGCTGAACTCGAAGATCGAGAACCTCTTCTCCTTTGAAGATGAGAGGTTCTAGGAACTCCCGAGCAATCGTTCGACTTGATCATGTGGGCGTTGCAATTTGAATCCTTGATCTTGTGTGCGCGCACCAAGGGACCCACGTAGGCCTGTGGCAGCAAATGCCTAGTCACAACCTGAGAAGTGGTCACCGCGACAGTCAACCGGTCAAATTCTCCCGTGCGCAAAAGAACGGGACTCTGATCGATGAGACAATCCGGTGAAGCCGGATTGCGGCAGTCGTCCTAGCTTGGAAGTGAAGTGGCGCACTCGAGGAGTTATCAGTGGAAAAAAGGGGAGGGGATCATCTGGCGTATCTCTCCGCGGTCAGCGTTTCAACACTCCTTGTGTTGCACGCATTCCACGCGAGATGAACCAGAATCCGATGATTATGACGACTGTGCTCCACACGTAGACATCGGTTACAGGTTGTGGGAAGTTGATTCCCACAACGTAGCGTGCGAGCTTCGCGGCTCCCCAGATGATAGCGAGAGCGCCGATTAGCAGCGGCCAAAAGCGCAATTCCATACCATTCACCTCCTAGCAGCCGCTCTCTTCTCCGCTGAAACGTGTCGCGTTTATAGAGAAGGCCTCGTGAGAAACGGGCCCGGTAAGAGATTTGGAGATAACAGAAGGCATCCATCTCATCCCGAGAGTCAGGGGCGCGAACGCGTATCTCGTCAAGCGCGATGACGGTATCACCGTCGTGGACACAGGTCTACCTGGAAACGCTGGCAAGATAATAGACTACGTCCAAAGCATAGGCTCCCATCCCTCAGACATCAAGACGATCGTATTGACTCATTCAGACATGGACCATTCTGGAAGCGTTGCTCGTCTGAAGGAGGAGACCAGAGCAAGGGTTGCGATCCATGAAGCCGACGCGCCCAGACTGTCAGGGGAAAAAGAGCCGAAGGCAGTGAAGGGGATGCTAGGGTTGCTCTTACGCGCATCGGCCACCGTTATGAGGTTCAAACGAATCAAAGCTGACATGCTTCTCAAAGACTCGGATATCATTGATGGGTTGACTGTAATTCATACTCCCGGACACACTGATGGTAGCATCTGCCTTCACCTTCCAGGCCGAGCTCTCTTCGTCGGCGACGCCCTTCTCACTGATGACGAGCGCATGTTGAGTCTTCCCCGAAAATCCATGAGCACGGACTTGGATCAGGCAAAGGAATCCATCAAGAAGATATTAGAGCTGAAGTATTCTGTTCTGTTGCCCGGTCACGGGCCCCCTATTGAACGAAATGCATCAGCGATAGCGAAGGAGTTCGTTACACGCCTCTGAATTGACAGGCGAATCAGCCAATGCTCGTTCCTTTCTCTGCATGGTCTTGTGCCGCGTGGGCACATGAAAGAGACTCTCTTGACGGCAGTTCAAATCGCGATGCACACACCAGCCTACCCAGACACACATCCAAACTACCTCGCCAACTGACGGTTGAAATCCGGATGTCCGTACCAAGCTATACCCACACACAAGAATGACGACCCACCACTCCCCCAAACGAAGCGACGAACGACGACCGCCACCCCAATCTGATGCTGTCTAGCTCATGGCACTCTTGATCTTGTGGCGCTTGATTCAGTGTTTCACCCGTCTCATTTAAGCGAGCTCAATAACGAATTTCATGAGGAACACCAAGATCCCTTCGATGAAGTATAGAGCTAGGACCGGCTCGTAGGATCTATGTTTCAACAAGACTATCAGAGACCATACACCAGCTCCTGCTCCAAGGAATAGTAGGCGATCAGCAAGATTTCTGAAGAGGACTGCAGGAAACGCGAAGCCAAAGGCCACCAAAGTCGCCACAATTAGTAAAACATGATTTGCGTCAAACCTAGTGAAAACAGTGGATATCCCAGAGTTTGCGTCAGCATCAGTGTTCGTAACGTCTTTGAGAAGTGATGCCCCCGAAAACATCACCAGAATAGCGAGCGTGATGGATACAACTGACTCGGAAGACGATGCGTCTATGATTGGCAGGACAGCACCGAACAAGAACGCCGTGCAGCTGCTGAAGCCTATGACTACTCCTGACAACAAATAGTGCCTGCGTCTAAGCCTCGCATAGTCGACAGCTAAGTAGACAGCTGCGAAGGTCAGAAGCCATGGTACAACTCCCAGCGGAATTGCTGCGAGTAGAGCCATTACGGCTACGAGTACTCCGAAGGCCAAGTAACCTGAAGGGGCTTTATGACCACGATCAAACATGTCATCGAACACGACCGCTGTCTGCCATACCAAGAATACAACGAAGGTGCCGGCAACTGCTATGCCCAAGTCCTCAGGGATGCTCATGGATAGGATGGTAGGATGGACTAAGAATAGGCCAAACAGAGTCATCGCTGGAAAATGTATCCCCCTTAGTCTGGTTTGCTTGAGGATTACACTTCCCAATCCCTGCTGAGCAAAGTTGAAGCTCATGATGACCAATACGTAGATGAGAATGAGATAACCTGCAAAGAGCTGAGGTTGTGAGAAGCCTAAGTTCAACCGTGATGTAACAACAGGCGTAGACACTAAGACGAATAGCAGAAACGTTCCAAGAACTGCTGAACCTGACCTGAGGACAGAACGAGTTCTGTAGAAAATGTAAACGAACGCCGAGGCTGCAACTAGCACTATCTCAAGCTTTATTCCCGCACTGAGAACGCTAATGGTATTCAGAGGATTGATGCTCCCGGTATAGGAGCTCTGCGTGAAGAAGTTGTAGACAACAGGCCTTGCGAAGACGTAGTTATCGAAGACTGGGGGAAGTAGAATGACGGGAAATCCGAGACAGCAGAATCTGAACGTTTCACTGAAATCCAGCCTCCCAATGGCAGTAATTACCACAGGAAATAGGAGCAGCGCCATCGCGAAGTATGCGGTTATCTGAGCATATGAGAACGGATCTATTTGGGCGAAGGCAACGATTGAGCCCTTTGCTGCAATTGCCATCTGAAACTCAAGTTGTATGCGGGCCCATGCTAGACCAACCACGTAGGCGGGCAGCAAGGCCAAGGGTGCCTTCGACCGAATAGTGACTGACATGAAGAGAACCGCAAACGCGATCACAGACCAGAATAGGAAGTTCGCGATGAAGCCCCAGAAGTAAGGGTATAGATGGTAAGTTGGCGAGCCCAAAACCGTTGGTGATTTCCACGCTCCGATCCATGCTATGGGAAAGCCGAGGTTCTGAAACCAAGGGCTTCCAGACAATAGGGTCGTGTATTCCCAGGCCAACTGTGCAGGCACTGTGACTAGCGACGTGATCAATCCAATGAATACGGCGCGACTCATCGACGCGAAGTTGTCGCCCAACAGTCCGCGTATCTGCAGCCAAACCTCGTTCAACTGCGGCAGACTGGCTGGAGTGCATTGAGAAGCGCGGAGAACTTTCACCGGCTAGATTCCAGCATGCGCAGTTCCCTGATCAGTATAATTGCAAGCGAGCAGGAAAAGCGATCGATCTACAGTCCTATTTTCTGCGTCTTCTCGAGCTTGCAGCTACTGTTACTGCTGCAGAGAATGCTAAGACTCCTAGCCATGGTAGTATTATGCCGAGCTTGTCCGGAGAAGACATGGCTCCTCCCACGGGAACCACGGGAACGGGGGGCGGGTCCTGTCCCGGATCGAGAACCCCGGTGCTTCCCGGAACTAGGTCTCCGAGAACACCGAGGAGTTCGGCGCTCTGTCGGTCGATCTCCCAATTCCACGTGCTGATGTCGGACGGCCAAGTCCAGAGGTCCATGCTGTTAGTCTCTTGCGAAAGGAAGAAGCCGAACCCGGCAGGTTCGAACGTGAGATCCACTGATCTGTGAAAGAGCACCTTCGGTACCACCAGTTCGACGGTGTATGTATACAGTAGACCAGACGTCATGCCCGTGGGAGAGCGACTGGCTGCATACGGGAAAGAGATAGGATTACCATTTGGATCCAAGGGGCCCGGACCCTTCACTCCATTCCATATCGTGCTCAGTATTGGCCCTGGTCCCCCGATGACTTGGGCGTTATCTGTCCCGGCTGTGACATTCCATGAGATGACGTAGAGACCAACGGGGATGTACAGCTTGATCCACGCATTGTCCGGAGGGTTCGGATTCCCAATCGGGAATCCCAGATATGCTAAGCCGAGCGCGTCGTCGATCGTGTTGGCGAATGCGTCGTTGTCCTCGAACAAGCCGTTAGCGTTGAAATCGAACGCGAGAAAGAGAGCATACTTATCCGGTGATGAATCGCTGGCGCCTGGGTCCTGGTTCCACAGATGAGTCCAATGAAACGCCAAGTACACGTATTCACGATCGTTCATGGCGTAGAGGTCCATGGATTTCGGTAAGGGCGGCGGAGGAGTTGTGCCGTTGCCAAGGTACGGGCCTAGCAGCTGCAGGGTATATTGACAGTCCGCGACGTATTCTCCCTGGGAGATAACGCCGTCCAGTTGAGGCGGTGTGCTTCTTGCACAAGATTTCACCTCGTTGCCCTGAGCCCACGCTGATGGGCCCGAAACCACGAGAGCAAGAATCAGAACGCACAATAACACTCCGATTTCGAGGCTCCACGCTATTGGACAAGTCCGCTTCAAGTCAGATGCCCAGATTATAACCGGCAGCGAACCAACTCAATCTTGTGTCACACAGCCTTACCTGCAAGAGTTACAGAAACCGCGAGCCGAAACCATCCCGAACTTGGAACAGGCTCGTAGCAGTTACCTCCCGCGATAGGCGGAGGAAACCTGCAGATCTTCCCGAAGGCATTTTAACACTGGTAGAATAGCGAGAAGGGCCGCATTTCATCATCTCGGCATTGATCTGAGGCCAACAGTTCCTCTAGGCGCAAGTTCTCAGGGTGGTGCTACCACGACGAATGAGTCTAATCCAGCTTCTCTCACTTGCAATTCCAAGAGGACTCTGAAGAGGATCGTAATTCGAACCGTCGTCCGTCGTCGTTGTTGGATTGGATTTGTATGTGCGCACCAGCCTACCGACGCACTTGATGTCACGAACAATTTCAGCCTAGTGAGTAGTTTTCGGTGTTCGAGTCAGGCATTCCCCTCCACTGGGCGTCAGTAACACTGTGTCTTCGATTCTGACTCCTCCGACAGGCCTGACTGTGAGTAGCGAGTGTCCTATGGCGAGAGTCCAGTTCTCTTTCATCTCGAGCTGTAAGTGACTTGGATAGTGGCTTGGGTGAGGCCACTCTTCGAACTCCAGCCCAACTCCATGAACGGGTCCTGAGACCCATTGTGAGCCGTATCCCTTGTCTGTGAAGAGTTTCAGGAACATCTCTGTGACCGCGTTGATCTTCCAGTTGGGACGCATCGCGTTCAAAACGGTCTCTTGGACTTCGGCGTAGAGCTTGATCAAGCTCTCCTGATTAGCGGAGGGGGATCCGCAGGTGACTGTTCGAGCCGCATCGCATGCATACATGTCGACGATCGGATGAACATCTATGACCACTAGATCTCCGGGCTCTATCTTTCGACGCACAGTGCCACCATGTAAATGCAACGAATGAGGTCCGCTGTCAACAAAGGTGCTTGTGGCAAAGCGCATTGCCCCTGCTTTCCGCATGGCGTACTCGGCTTCTCCAGCCACCTCAATCTCAGTCCTTCCGGGCGCGATCGCCGAGATAGCGGCTTCGAGACCTTTGTCGGCTACCTCGGCAGCTTTCCGCATCAAATCGATCTCAGTCGGATCCTTCACGTATCGAAGCGGCATCAGTATCTCTTCACTCTCAACCACCGTCATCTTGGGATTCAATTGCTGAATCCGATGCAGAAGAAAGCCAGGCGTACTGTGAACGCAGAAGCCCACCTTCTTCTCTCTCAACTCGTAGTCTTTCGTGATCGAGAAGAACGTGCGCATCAAGTCTTGTGGGCTGCGCCAGCCCCGAACATCTTCTATCCCCGTTGCTTTCTTGGCGCTCTCAATCTCCTCTTCGAAAACTATGACTGTGGGTTCTCCCTTCTGTGGCAGGAATATTCGAGCAACGTTTCGAATGTCGCCTGTCAGGTAGAAGTAGTTCTCTCGGCTAGTAACGTGTAGGGCGGCAACGCCATGTTGAGCCATCAGTTCTTGAGCGCGTTGTCTTCGACTCTCGAAGACGTTCATGTTCACACCAATATCAGCATTCGCTCCTGACGAATCAATAATAGCCTTACGTATTCGGAGAGACGCCTGGTCACGGCTCAAACAGCCGAGATAGACAAGGGGATCCTTCCCATCCACGGTGTTTGTCTGCCTACTTGTTGCTCGATGTCGTTGAGATCGTTGATTTGCCAGGGGGTCAGTCCGCGAGTTGGGTTTACGCCCGGCTTCTTATAGGAGCATACACGCGCATACGATGTCGTCGGTTAGGTGGATTTGATGGTAGCCAGTTCATCCGATGCCGCGATAAGGAAGGCCGTCGACGAGATTGTGCTGATCGACACACATGAGCACCTGATGTCAGAGGAAGATCGAATTGCAAAAGACATCGACGCCCTAACCGTTCTCTTCAGGCAGTACGCGTCGTCAGATCTGGTCTCGTCGGGAATGAGGCAGGAGGATCTTCTCACAATAGTCGATCCAAAGAAATCTCTCGAAGAGAGATGGAGAATACTTTCGCCGTTCTGGGAAAACGTGCGGCATACCGGATACGCTAGGGTTCTGGAAATAGCAATGCGCGACCTCTACGGGATCGATCGACTGGAGGAAGGAACGTATCAGAAACTCTCCAGCAAGATGAAAGAGCTCAACCGGCCCGGCCTGTACAAGTGGGTCTTGAAAAAGAAGGCGAGGATAGAACGATGCATCGTTGACTCTCTTGACGAGTTAGGCAGGGCCGTGCGACCAGACAAAGTGGATAGGGAACTCTTCGTTCCTGTTATGCAATTCGACGACTTCGTCATGGTGAACAACATATTCGACTTGAAGAGACTGTCCGTTCGACTTGGGGTCAGCATTCACTCCCTTTCTGACCTTGCTCGGGCGCTTGACATTCAATTCGGCAAACTAGCGGATCAGATGGCTGGCGTGAAGATAGCGTTAGCCTATTTCAGAACAATCCAGTTTGAGAAGACTGGCTATGCCGAAGCCGAGAAAGCGTTCAATATGATATTCAGAAGCCAGCCCCTCGACTGGCGCCCGGATTCCATCATGGGAACAACGCTGGCCTATGGCCCCTCACTTGAGGAGGCAAAACCTCTCCAGGATTTCATGATGCACAGGGTCCTTCAGCTTGCGGCCAAGCATAGTCTCCCGGTGCAAATCCACACGGGCCTTCAGGAAGGTTTCGGGAACATACTTTCAAACGCGAATCCAATGAACCTCGTCAACCTGTTCGTGGAGTATACCGATGTTTGTTTCGACCTGTTTCACGGTGCCTACCCGTTCACCGGCGAATTGGCGACGCTTGCGAAGAACTTCCAGAACGTGTACATCGACATGTGCTGGCTCCACATCATATCGCCGTCGCGAGCCAGGGCCGCGTTGTCCGAATGGCTTGAAACAGTTCCAGTCAACAAGATTATGGGTTTCGGAGGCGACTATGTGCATGTTGAAGGCACCTACGGGCATTCAGTCATCGCAAGAGAAAACATCGCCAGAGTTCTATCGGAAAAAGTGGATGATCAAAGCATGACGCTGGACGAGGCGAAAGTCGTGGCGAGAAAACTACTCAGAGAGAACGCCCTAAGACTCTTCCGGCGAATTCGCCAAACTTGAATAATCGATTTTCCGTGCGTCGCTGCCTTTTGACAGATTTGCGGTATTGACACGGGCTGAGCGTCATGCTGACGGACAGATGTTGTCAGATTGCTAATTTCCAGTTAAGAAAGTCGAGTTCCATTGGAAATCTCTTTCCACTGGAGGAGTTTTTCGTCGTCGTGCGTGCCAGAAGAATCGCTAGAACTTCTCGGGGAAGCGTTTCGCTTCCTTCTCTCTGTGCAGGCAAAGAGACACGTCCAACAAATAGAGGGTGCATATCATCGACACCAGGATACTCTAGAGGCGGCGATATCATGCAGATGGATCGACGGGCAGCTGAATTCTATTCGGCAGCTCTGACTCCTTTCAGTGTCGCTACGGTCGAATCGATCGTCTTCTCTTGGTTCTCGCCCACCGGAGTCGGACCTATTGCAAGTCCAGAAGTCTCGGCGTTGCTCGGCATTCTAATTCTATCCATCGGACCATTCATGCCGGTTGCTTACGCCGTGAGAACCAAACGAATCGATCTCGACATATCAGACAGGAACAAGCGCGGCCCCGTCTACGTGATCAGCCTAGTAGCCTACGCAACTGGAGTCCTAGTCTTCTCGGCAACGGACAACAAGATCATGTTCGTACTCTCTGTGGCGTATCTTTCCGTTGGTATGGCATTGATGCTGATTACGTTTGCTTGGAAAATCAGTGCCCATGCAGCGGCGACTGCAGGCATGGCCACTGCGCTTTCGCTCGTTCTCGGTGTATGGATGTTGCCTGTCTTTATGCTTGCGGTTCTGACGATTTGGGCTAGGGTCAGGTTGGGCGCTCACACGCTCTTGCAGGCGTTGGCCGGGGCGATTCTTTCGATCGTGATAACGGCTCTCGTGTTCGTTGGTCTGTACTTCTAGATCGAATCATCATCCCACAATTGTCTCCGACCGCGCACGACAAGACTATGGCAGGAAATCACATGTTCGAGTCACGACGCTCGGACGGAGAAGAGCAGCAAGACGCATTGTGCCTTCATCTCTTTCCGTAGATAATGATCGGATTTCCCATCCAAGAGCCAACGACAAGCATCTTTCGTACGGTCGGGGCAGCTATCCACCGCTCAGCAAGGGATATTGAGGGCGACGAAAAACGCCCGTGCTTGCCGGCACTTACCGAACCTTAAATCGACAATCAGTAGCTAGCTGCTGTTGAGCTCGATCTAGCATGCGCGTGGTGGACCTGAGAAGCGACACAGTAACCCTTCCAACGGAAGAAATGCTCGAGGCGATCAGAACCGCCGAACTCGGCGACGACGTCTACGGAGAAGACCCGACCGTGAACCGTCTGGAGGAGCTTGCGGCTAGGAAAATGGGAAAGGAAGCCGCTCTCTTGACGACGAGCGGAACGCAAGCGAACCTGACCAGTGTGATGAGCCAGACTGAGCGAGGAGACGAGGTCATACTCGAAGCTCACGCCCACATGTACAGCCACGAAGTCGGCGCATTCTCTGTAATTGGCGGTCTCGTACCCCGTTTCGTCACGGGGCAGATGGGCGTCATTACTCCACAGGACATCGAGGCCGTGCTTAGACAGCCAAACATACACTTTCCTCCGACGAGACTGATCTGTATCGAGAATACTCACAACTACGCCGGAGGCACAGTCTGGTCACCGTCCCAGATCAAGGCGGTGTGTGATTTCGCGAAGACGCGCGGGCTGAACGTCCACATGGACGGAGCGAGGATATTCAACGCTGCCGTGGCACAGAATATCGACGTGCGTGAATTAACGCGCTACGTCGACACCCTAATGTTCTGCCTCTCCAAAGGCTTGAGCGCTCCGGTTGGATCACTCGTAGTCGGAAGCCGCAGCCTTGTCGACCGCGCGAGGCGATACCGCAAAATGCTCGGCGGAGGCATGAGACAGGCCGGCATAATCGCGGCGCCCGGAATAATCGCGATCGAGAAAATGATTGACCGCCTCAAGGACGATCACGAAAACGCGAAACTCCTCGCGAGAGGTCTATTGAAGATAGACGGGATCTCGCTCGATCTTGACCACATTCAGACGAACATCGTTCGCTACGATGTTAGCGGCCTAGGAATAGCTGCGATTGAATGGGCTGATAGATTGCGCGATCTTGGTGTGAAGGCAGGCGCGCAGGAGGCCGGACGTGTCAGGATGGTTACACATAGAGGGATCGAGAAAGAAGACATTGAGTACACCCTAAATGTAGCCGAGAAAGTCGCGAAACAGATCAGAGAAAAACGATAGCTGGACCCAATTCGCTTGACTGGCCACTTGAGAGTTCGATCGTACTTAGTGTAGCTGTGGGACGGACCGGACCTTCTCTGGAATCAAGACAGCAGGAGAAACCGTCGATTGTAAGGCCCGAGAGGACGGTGCGATGCGAACCGCTTCCAACTCGACTTCTACACGAATTCCTTCTCTTCCCACATATCGTAAGCAGTTGCAGTTGAGGCTGCTTGCGTCACTATCGCGAGAGCGGTGCCCAAGTGCAGGAAGCTCACCGCGTCCGTGATGAAATGCGGAAGCGACCCAGTGTTGCCAAGATAGAGAAGGATGCCAAGCACCCCCTCGAAGACCGCTAACCCGACTGTTGCCTTTGCGATCCTCCTGATCCTAGCCGGGCACTGCGTCTTACCCAGTTTAGAGGCGTTGCTGTACGCGATTGCGAATATGACGATGCCGAGAACCACGTGCCCGTACAGAGGCAGCGTGAATCCGGAAATCGGTGCCCAGACGAGAATGAATTCCAGCAACCCCAGCCAAACCATAACGTAGAGTGAAGCCCACAGCTTCAACGCGAACCACAGACTGACCCGTGGCCGAGGACTATAAGAGGATTCCACATGGACGCGTAAGGAATTGCATATGTAGTAGGTTGATGCGCGCACACACAACTATTCCAACTCAACGAGAGTGATGAAGACGAGAAGAATCGAGACGGTTCTTCTATCAACATGCGAAAGTTTGAAATGCGCAGCGAGGCGTGTTGCAGGTCACTGGAAACTATTTGAGATGTCTGAGAAGAAGCGACCGACGGTAGTGAAGATACTTGTGCTGATAGTGGCCATCGGAAGCATTGTTCCCATACTAGCTGGGGTCATGATGCTGACCGGCGGCAGTGCCTTTGAGGGCTACTTCATGCAGGAACTGCTCAGCCAGATACTTCCCACATACTCTGTCTTGGTGGGTGTGATCGGGCTTGTCGCGGCTTGGGGGCTGTGGGTAGGCAAGGGTTGGGCGTGGATCTTAGCTCTCATCCTATTCATCATAGGCATCATAATGGATCTAGCCACTCTTCCAAGCGGCATCGTTGGCGTCGTGATAGACGCAATAGTACTGTACCTGTTGATGCGGCCCGACACGAGAAGGTTCTGCGGCAAGTAGACGCGGAAAGACCACAATTCTTTTTCTTGCAAGGGTAAGGCGACTAGAAAAGCTGGTGGAGAATCTTGGAGAATGTGACTTTGAAGATGAGAATTGCAGTGCTGTGGATCTTCATGGCGGTGGCTATGTCGGTTTCCATGGAGCTGTCTGTTTTCGAACCGGGCGTTGTTCAGCAAATAGTGTCCGGGAAGATGCAGATGGGTGACGAAACGCTTCTAGTTATGTCACTTTTCTGGCTGATTCCATTGACCATGGCTTACCTGTCTCTGACGCTGAAGGATGTGGCAAATCGTAGCGCAAATATCGCGCTAGGGATAGTGTTTACGGGTATCAACATCATTCATACGTTATTTGAACTCATGGTGCAACCATCTATTCATATGGTGCAATGGTCTTTTCACCAACTGCTGATTGATGGCGCGGCAGTTGTGGCTACAGCACTAATCGTGTGGCACGCATGGAAGTGGCCTAAAGAGACCTAAGACTTCCACGATATCAGTGTACAATGGCATCGCTTGACTCCGCTCTCATGATGGTAGGCGAAACCAGTTTCCCTCGATCATGCCTCGAGGGTCACGGTTTAGTCGAGTGATGGATTCTGTCCTGTTAGCGGATGCGAGGGCCACCGACAATGATCGTGCACGTGTCCCCTGTGAACGGGGGGCGGAGGAATGATCCTTCGCTTAATCGTTGTTCGTCGTCGATGAGCTATTCTCGATAGACGTAGTTTATCGCGCCAGCGACTAGGATAAGAATCGAACTGGCGATTAGAATCTGGATTTTCAGGTCCGATCCGCTTAACAGTCCTATGACAAGAAGAATCGCACCGACTACTATTCCACGCATTCCTGCTTTGGTTGACATTCGCTTCGTCGCGAAGCTATAGCACTCAAGTGCCTCTATCGCGCAGATTGCACCTACAACCAAGGCGACTATCAGGATGAAACTTATGCCCACTGTCAGCCTGAACGGATACACCGTGGAGATCGGAATCATCATGATCACGCTCACGAGACCGATTATGCCCCCTATCAGGAAGAGGATGGCCGACAGATCCAAGACAGCTCGCTTCCAGACCGGCTCTTCTTTCACCATGAACCGTCACTCCCCGAAGTGCCTACGTCTAATCATCTTTGACATATAAGCCAAGATGTATGCATCTCACAGGTCACACTCGTTGAGAAGCCGTCGACTTCACAATCTCGCCCTCGCATGCCTTGTCGATCGAGTATGATGCATTTGGCGCGCGTCGTAATTGAACCGTCGTCTTTTCTTGTGTGGGTAGGCTGGTGGCCACACACAAAACAACCGATTCCAAGAGTTCAAATCCGGACGCCCGCAACATGAGACCCACACACAAAATACCAAGAACGACGGTTAAAATCTGGACGCTCGCGACCGTCTGAATTTGAACGTCGTTTCTATTGGGCGAGGCAAAGTATGATGAACACTGTGCTGCTAAGAGAGTCGTCCAGCCGAATCGGTTTCGGAATACCTCTCCGGCTGCTAGACATTAGACTTCCCGCACTTGTTGCAGAATGTCTCGCTCTGAAGGATCCAAGCCCCGCAAAACTTGCACTTCCGAAGAGGGATGAATCTGTCGAAGACCTGGGAAATAGCTTCTCTTCGCGTACGATTTTGCGCGAGATCACTTGACATTGCCTCTCCCGATCCCCGTCACACACAAGGACTATTACTCATCTCGTATGTGCAGTACATCATTACTCTTTTCCTCCAAACTGCAAACCGTCGCTAGGAGGAGTAGTTGTGTGTGGAGAGGCTCGTGCCAGCGTCGCAATTTGGACTCATGATTCGTTCATATCTAGTATGGTAGTGCTTTCTCTTCGAGTTTTCGAATCAATTCCGGACTATCCCTCGCGTATCTGTCCACTACTTGAGAACACCCATCCTCCCGGGTCGCATTTGAAATGAGAGTAGACGGTTCGAGCGTCCATTAGTTGCGTAAACCTCTAGAGCCTGCGTAGATGATAGGCTAGGGAGGGAGTAGCTTTGGCTGAAGACAAAGGCGATGTTCTAGCTAAGATGGACGCCGCGGCGGAGGAAGCGGAAAGAGACCTCGGGACTCTCGACCGGGCAACTATTGAAGCTGTAGCTGCATGGTGGCTAAAGTGGTACATGAAAGCCGGACATAAACGTCTTGGCCGGATCATGGTAAGAGTCGCAAAGAGCAAGTAAAGTCTTCACTGTCACATTTCTTTTCTCTGCAACCCTTCTTGACAAGAAAAACGCGTGGATCTACCTCATAGTCCAACGAGTGAGACTCTCTTGTCAACCTCTGGGAAATGATATTTCCGAGGACTTGTAGCATGATTCTCGATTCAGGCAGACGATACAGACACCGCACACATGCAAGCATCCGCTCTGGCAGACGGCAAGGCGTATTACGTGATGCGTCGTCTCTTTCATGTCAGAGGTGATTAGGATGGGTTTCAGTGTGAAGTGTCCTATGTGCAGTGCTCAGATGAATGCTGAGACCTTGGACGACCTAATGAAGCAGGGGATGGAACACGCTAAGGCAGCTCATGGCATAACCTCTGTCCCGCCAGCTGTTTTGGCACAGCTCCAGGCGGCTGTCAAGAAGACCTAGCTCGGCGACGCCGCAGCAGAATCCCCGTCTCCGATACTGTAGGAAGATCCGGGCGGGACCTGAGACTCTGTGTGGTCCTACGTGGGCGTCCTGATCTGAACCCTCATCCGTTGTCTTTTTGTGTGTGCGCACCAACCGTCGTCCGTCGCCTTTTCAGGTAATTCTTGGGGGGCAGGTGGTGCGCATACACACAAAACGAGAGTTCAAATTGCGACGCTCGCGCCATGAGACCCACACATAATTATCCATCTCCCATGAGGGTTCAAATTGCGACGGCTGCACTAAGAGATCCACACAAAACGACTGCCTTGGAAGTCGCTAGGCGTGTACGCGCACAATTGGCCAGTTCAGGTCAACAGCGATAAGATTGATCAGTAGTCGAACAAACAGGGTCATCTAGCTGTGGAGTACAAACTGTCTGTCGGCGCGTTGCAAGATGGGGAAGGTCAAGTTCGGTGTGCAGGCTTTGCAGGCGATGCCAGACTATGCAACTCTAAGAGAGGTTGTGTTGGAATGCGAACGGCTTGGTTTTGATTCAGTCTGGCTCTATGATCACCTTCAGTTCACCTACGGGCCGACCCTAGAGTGCTGGACAGTTCTGGCAGCGTTGGCTGAAGCAACGCGCAAGATACGAATTGGCCCTATGGTTACCTGCAACGCCTTTCGCCATCCATCCTTGTTGGCTAAGATGGCTGCTACGGTTGACATGGTTTCCAACGGAAGACTCAACTTCGGAATAGGGGCAGGATGGCACGAGGCTGAAGCTGCGGCTTACGGAATAACGTTCCCAAGAGCGGGTGTTAGAGTTGAAATGCTTGGTGAGGCACTTCAGATCATAAAGAGACTTTGGACAGAAAGCGAAGTGATCTTCAAAGGAAAGCACTATCAGCTTTGCAGGGCCGTTTCTCTACCGAAGCCAGTTCAGAAGCCTTATCCTCCGATATTGGTTGGAGGCGGTGGCGATAGGATGCTAAGACTCATCGCCAAACATGCAGACGCGTGGAACGGCGGTTTCACTAGCCCCGAAGGCTTCACGGAAGAAATTGCGCGGTTGGACAAGGCTTGCAGGGAGACTGGTCGAGATCGTAATGAAATAGAGAATACTTTCCAGAGCCGCATTGTAGTAGCAGAGAAAGATGAAGATGCTTTCAAGAGGGCAGAGGAGTGGAGAGAAGAACGCGAAGGAGCAGCAGATGAACCAGACTGGAAGTTTGCGGTAAAAGGCTCACCTCAGACTTGCGCAAGAATTCTGCAAACATACATCGATGTGGGAGTCACGCACTTCACCCTTCTTTTTGCAGATGCTCCGACACTGAAACCCCTTCAACTGTTTGCGAATGAAGTCATTCCAATGTTTCGATAGCATGCTTAGAGAATAAAGTACGCGTAATTGGCATTTTGATTTTGGCTTCTGCGATGAGACGTGTCTTCTTGGGGTTGGTGAGTATGGCACGGATCTGTTCGTCATTTGAGTTGATTTGTGTGTGTGCGCATCATGAAGCCCACACACAAAAGAAAAAGAACCGAAACGACCAACGGAACAGTAACGGATGCGGAGGAATCTCACAAAGGCTCTTTCTTCTTACAGTTGAAACTCGTGGAGGGAGCGGCTATTGAGCAGCCTTAGGACCACTCGGTGCCTTCTCTAGTGAGATTGAGTAGACTTCTAATGGGGATTGTACGTTCTTTAGTTCTTGTTTTCCAAGGTCGATGATCTCATAATCGATCTTGTTCCAGACTTGATCGTAGACCTGGCGTGAAATGCATATGCCGCCCGGCTCAGCCAACGGTTGTACCCGAGATGCGATATTGACGGCGTCGCCGAAAACGTCACCTTCACGATGCACAACGTCTCCGAGGTGAATGCCAATCCGCAGTTGGGTCTCCTTTCCTGCGTGCGAAAGTGATCTTCTTTTTTGTAATGTTCTTTGGATGTCAACTGCACACCGGACAGCATCGAGAGTGCTGGCGAACTCCACTAGGAAGGCGTCTCCCATTGTCTTGATCTCTTGCCCTCGATGTTTCTCGAATATCGGGCGCAGTATGGTTTTCTGTTTCTCCAAGAGCTCAAGAGCTAGCACTTCATTCTCTTGTGCTAAGGCCGTGTAGCCTACAATGTCCGTGAACATAACGGCTGCTAGCCGTCGCTCATCTTTCGACGTAGGTCTCTTGTGAGGGAGATGAGATACAAGGATAACTTCGCCGCTATTCACTAACTGAAGCTGTCTCCAGCTCGAATCAAATGTTCTGCCACGCATCGCCCTGATCCTGACGTTGTGTTCCATCCTTCCGCCCACGTCTTGGCTCTTGAAATCGATTATTCCATCACAGAGTGATTCGAACTGCTTGTAGAACCCCTCCGAATACGCGCCCGCGACGAGGGAATGGATCATTATGTCCTCGCGGGTTCTCGCGAGTGGGACGAACCTGGTTCGCCATGCGTCGGCCATCTCTTTCTCTGAGTTGTATTGTAGTAAGACCGAGGTGTTGTCGTCGATGTGGAGGCGTCTCTTTTCGGGCTCGGGGACATCGTGCGGAGATTCCATGTCTTGCGCGGCGCTGATGTTCCAGTTTGATAGCACGGGATATTGCGTCTGATACGGTTGACGGCCTACTTTGGGTCTCTCAGGAACGCCTATTCCTGTGGTGGCCGTGTAAGTGTCCAGTAGTCTGAAGTTTCCTTCCCTCTCCAGCTTCTTGACATCTAGTCCAAAACGAGCCAGGGCTCCAAGAACCTCGTTTGGAATATGCTGAAATGTGTGATAGTCGGTTCTTGCTCCATTCCTCAATGCATGAGCTGCAATCGTCAACGATGTCTCGTACCAAAGCGAGTGTGGCTCGAATTCAACAACTATGTTGAGACCGTACCGAAACCCACCCGGCACTAAGTCGGACAGTATCGGTAGGACAACGATATCGGACAACCTAAGTCATCCTTTCGTTCGCATACCCTTTGAAGGCCATCAGACTTCTTGGCTATTTCTGTTTTGTGAACTTGAGCCCCGTGGTCCATCGTCTCTCGTGTGTGTGGGTAGGCTGGTGCGCACACACACAAAAATCCAGCAAAAAGTAGCCTAGCGCGCGCTAGACCTGAACCGATTCTTTGACCGCATGATTCAGATTCCTAGCAAGCAGACCTTTGATGAAGAAGCTTTACTATTCGCCAAGTTTCTTTCTGAACTTGAGGAATCTGTAGCGTTTACTGGCTTCTACATAATTCCCCGACATGTGTTTACATTTGTCCTTTTTGGACACCGTCGCCCACTTTTGGAGGAAACCACCTCTCCGCTCGACTCTGAACCCTTCAAGTATTTTCTCCCACTCCGCGCGGTCTACAAAACCAAGAGGAGGAAGTGCACCTAGGCTGAGATGCGCCTGTCCTGTTGGCTTGAGGATGCGTTCTATTTCGTTCACAGCTAACTGTCTGTGATCAGCCATGTTACATAATAGTCCATTCGCGAGCACAAAGTCAACTGACTCGGCTTTTATGAAGCTCAGGTCGGAGGCAGATGAAGCGTGCGCCTCAATGTTGCGGTAACCGCGTTCATTCGCCTTCTTCTCCAACGCTCTAATATGATTTTCATTCAAATCAACTGCGTAAACCTTTCCTTCAGGACCAACGCATTCGGCCAAAGCGAGCGTATAGTAACCTAGGTTACACCCAAGGTCAGCAACCACCTGGCCGTTGCTCACGTAGGGTTCAACATGTCTTCTAGGGTCTTGAAATAATCTGGTTATTGGGTTCAGGCTTATTCGGTTTCTTGGCTGCTCAACGGCAACTTCATGTTTCTCTCTGCCCGCATCCATTTAGTTACCCTACCTAATGTGCTGAGCGCGCGTCTGTGCCACTGCTTCTAGAATTGGCATTGACCTTTAGGCCTGTCGACAGTGCAAGTGCACCGCCAACGATGCCGAGTATCGCGCCAACAAGGAATCCACCCATGGATCCTCCGAAGAGGCTAACGATGGAGAAGACCAGTATGATACTTCCCCACCAAATGCAGCACGCGCGTAAGCCGTGCGTAGCTTCTCCGGGGCGAATGTTAAGCATGATGGCAGAAATCAATACGATTATCCCTGATACTAATCCGAGAATCCATATGCCTGCCATTGCGCCGTATGGCTGTCCCATTATGCCACCTAATCCTCCCATCATCCAGCCGTATCCTCCACCCATCATTCCGGTCCCCCCAATCGTTGCATAGAGGCTGCCCAGAACAATCACGATACCAGCAACCAGTGAGACGATAGATGCTGTTGTCAGCTTCACAGTCTCTGGCATCTTTTCATCTCTGCGAAGATTTCAACAGAAATAGCCTCACTTCCATTCATACTTAACTGCTTTGTGCAGGACTGCTGGTGCACACACGGAACCAAAGCTCAACTCGCGATGCCCGCATCAATGAAAATCCTCTCCTCTTGTGCTGCTAGTTCTTGGTAGTGGTGCGCACCATGATACCCACACACACAATTCAAACTACGCAACGACGATTCAAATTGCGACTCCCGCACCAAGCGACTCACACTCACGACTGCTCCTATCCTACGAACAAAGAACGGGGAATACCACACAGTAGAGAGACATGAAATCGTAGTCTCAGAATGTAAGAGCGAAGGAAAGGGTGCGCATTAACTATCGTTTCGGGCTGAACCTTATCACTCGGTCAAACACAAGTTCGTTCATCTCAATGATCCGACCTATGGAGCAATCATCCTAATTCACTTGGATAGCGGAAGGTACGTGGCCTATAGCTCGATCTGCACTCATGCGGGTTGTCAGGTGCAGTTTGATCCTTCCGCACGCGACATAGCCTGCCCTTGCCATGGCGCATTGTTTGACCCGTACAATGGTGCTCAAGTGCTTCGTGGACCCGCTCGAGCGCCGTTACAAAGCATTCCAATTCAGTATGATGCTTCAACCGGGAACATCTACGTAACCGGCTAAGCTACAGCACTCGTAGGAGTGGGCCACTGTTGCTTCGCGAAACTGCATGGCTCGTGCGACGCTTTCCTATCATTCAGCAATGCTGACAGGTCATAGGTTTAGGAATCGGATTCGTGTGCTCGTGCTGTTGTTCTGTTAGTCACTAGCGTGGTCTGGGTTATGATCAGTGACACAAACCAAAGATAGAATCGCAAGGGTATGTTCTGTATCGTCAGAGTCCAAAAGATGGGAAGGATAGTAAGCGCGAAAAGTAGAGCTGCGATCAAACGACTGATTTGAATACGTTTGTAATTGGATAAGAGGCTCTTGTGGATTAGGCCCTTCTCCTCCACGGTCAATTGATGCGTGAAGAGGGCGAGAATCGCCATTAACCCTGCCATGTCTAGTGCGAAAGCTACTGAAGCGGCGTTCAAGAGAATTTCATGGCCTGCGAGGTCAAAGACAGCGTTCAAGTAGAACAGGTACGGTTCAATAGAGACGAAAAAAAGCAGGATCACATTCAGTGTGATTGTAGTTGCGTCTTCCATCGGGAGAACGGACATGATGCTCGTGTAGCTGATCCACACAGTGATCAGAATCAGGAAGCTGAATCCAAATTCTACTATGTCGTAGACAATTCCCACTGGAGAGCTGGGCAGTCTAGAGATCAGGGAGATCGTGCCTACCGAGAGAGCTAGACCGAACACTAGGTCTGAGAGAGATTCGATTCGTGGCCTGGGACGCTTCGAGTTCGCAGACAAAGCCATTGAAACCTCGACTAGGTATCGGCAGAGGCTACAAAAGGCCTCTTACAGATGAACAGCTCCTGCTTTCTCCACGGCATTCCTCAGTTGCAAATCCAGTTGTGTTAAGGTTTTGGAATCGAGCACTTTCTCAATGACAGGCTACTCAATCCATACGTTTTTTATCGACTTTCCACCGGCGCGCGATAAGGAGCGGCCGAAAAGGTTCTGAGCCTTGGGGTTTACATCCACGATGCGGTTCTTCTTTATCTGACTTCAGCTTGGCTGCTGAAGAGTCAAATGAGCAACGTTAGAGTCAGCGCCGGCTTTGTGCTCATCGTTATGCTGGTAGCTAGTGTCAGCCTCGCAACAGAGGTGTCACCCATCTATGCGCAACCGCCATCCAAGATTCAGCACATCATTTTCATAGTGCAGGAAAATCATTCGTTCGACAATTACTTCGGAACGTATCCCAATGCTAACGGTTTTCCATCTGCGTTGGCAATTCCGTTAGACCTCAACCAGACGACCCTTGGATCCGTCAGCCCCTTCCATCTAGATGTGAACCAACAAGTCTTGATTGTTGGTGACGAGCTTCCGCCCGGGATTTCTGACCCTCCAGAGTTAGATCCCGTTGACGCTACCGCTACGGCGCCTTATCATCTGAACAGCGAATCGATCGGGACAGACATCAACCATTCTTGGCAAGTGGCGCATATGGCATATGACAACGGCAAGATGGATGGGTTCGTCGCCGCAGAGAAGACTACTTTAACAATGGGTTATTACGACAACCGTGACATACCGAACTACTGGGCCTATGCAGATAACTTCGTGTTAGATGACAATTTCTTCTCATCGCTCATGGGTCCTAGTCTTCCGAATCATCTGTACATTGTATCTGGCACCAACGGCCCAACGACTCTGGATGAGAAGTGGATCTTGGAGGGTGGAGTGGTGAATAATCCTGGGAACACTGGGTTAGGAGTTTTGGAAATGCCCAGTGGGATTTCATTCTCGTGGGGAACTCTCGCTCAGGAACTCAGCAACAGTAATGTGCCATGGATGTGGTATACTGGGTCCGCCAATCCGCTCAAACCCACAATCTGGGACGTGCTGCCGCTCTTCACATATTTCCAGAACCATCCGAATGAACTCAACGACCACGTCAAGAACACCCAGAACTTTGTCTCAGATATTCAGAACGGAAAGCTCCCAGCGGTTTCTTGGATTATCCCAGGGGGATGGCTTCCGCCAAGCTTGCCTCAGGTATGTCTACTCGGGGGAGGGGCGAGTGAGCATCCACCTGCAAGAAGCGATTGTGGGATGGGCTATGTCACGTACCTGGTCAACCATGTGATGGATAGTCAATACTGGCAATCAACGGCTATCGTGATAACTTGGGACGATTACGGAGGATTCTACGATCATGTTCCACCACCACAGATCGACAAGTACGGCGAAGGATTCAGAGTCCCAACCCTCGTGGTCTCACCATGGGCAAAGCACGGCTTCGTTGATCACACGATGTACGAGTTCGGCTCGCTCTTGAAGCTCGCAGAAGTCAACTTCAACCTCCCAACGTTGGGTACACGAGACGTAAACGCGAACGACATGATGAACTCCTTCAACTTCAATCAGCCGCCTCAACCAACGCTAGTTGAACCTACAAACTTTGTCGGCCCAGCCGCAGCAGCCAGCACGAGCATCCCCAAGAACACTCAGACCTCCGCAAGCACAACATCACACACAACAGAATCTATCGCCGGCACGAATCAAATGTACCTGCAAGACCAAGTCTACCTCATAGCAATAATCGTCGTCTCGGCAGCCGCCATCTTGGCAGTCACCGTTCACAACTCGAGGCGCCGCCAATCCTCAAGAAATGAATCCGCGAGTTAGCATCGTCGAGGGATCAACGCTACTTTCTGGAGTCCGAGGACTGAAGCAGACCATCAATACCATCCTTATTCTCAAGCGACCTCAATCCGCACATCTGGGTCTCCAGAGTTTCCAGGATAGTCTCGATGCGGTTGGGGGAGGGTGTATTCCACCCTTTCATGGGTGTATATCACCCTTGAGGGTGCAAACTGGTAGAGTTTCGGGAGACTCGTCTCGTCATGTGAGGATGAACCGGTTCACTAGGCCACGGACCCGTTGTAATCGTACGTACGGTTCGTTTGAATTGTCAGACAATTCTTTTCTACCCACGAGCTGGAATCCTAGCAAGGATTAGGCTGTACTCGTTCCTTTCGGGGAGCTGTATGCGCTGACGCATACGATTCAACGTATTGACTCACATGCTCCGCGAGGATCCCGTGAGCCTGTTCGTAGTGATTCATGCCTTGCGTCTGGGCCAGCAAAGGTAACGCGTAGAGGTAGGGTCAGAAGCGTGGAAGGCGACGAAGGAGCGTCCGTGCTTGCCTGACTTGATTCTACATATTGAGCAGGGGTACCCCCCCTGGGGGGGTTGGGTCGACCTGTGACCAAGCATGAGGAACCATCACCCCACAAGCTAGCACGAGCAAGATGATTGCCAACGCTCTCCACTCACGGGTATACGGATGATATCCACGACAACCGCGGACGTTTACAAGGTTGCGTTAGCCTGTGAGCACACAACTCAGTGGTTCAAATCCATTCGCCCGCACCAAGAGACCCACCACCACCAAAATGAAGGTTCAAATTTCGATGCTCGCATCAAGAGAGCCACCACACCACCACCAAGAAATACCTAGACAACGACGAGCGAGGGGTCAAATTACGACGATCGAGCGGGCATGACGAGAAGGTAGACCAAAGGAAGCGACTGGAGGAATTGAAGAAGCTATGGTTCTATGAGATAGTACGAGGATAGCTCAGTGCAATGAGACTGTCTAATCCGGAAGCGGTCTGTGATCGCGCTGCAGTTGGCTGCCATATTTTATGAGAAGGGCTTGTCCTGTTTCGAAAGTTGGATAAATGGCCTCCAGGATCTTCCAGAATCTCTTTGTGTGCTTTTTCGTGAGTGTATGCGCGATTTCATGAGCGATTATGTACCTTAAAGCACTCTTCGGCAAACGCGCTGCATTCAGCTGCACCAGTATTTTGTTGCCTTTCAGTTTGGCTATCCTATGTTTCTTGCCATCAACGCTTTTCACGACCTCGAAATCAAGCGTTCCAAAAACCTCGACCCTTCTTTCTCTTCTTATCTGCTCGTAAATGTCGCAGAGCCTCGAATAGAGCACTTCATTCTGCCCCTGGTTGGCAGCTTCATTGCTTGTTCTGTTCATCCCATTCCCTCCATTGCTCCGAACAGTTGCTCGGTGAGTTCGTCGATCTTGTCGCGGTGTTCCCTGTAGTCAGACAAAATGATGAATCTTGTTTCAGATTTCACCTTACGTCGTACATCTCTCTGAAGTTGCCACCCTTCGAAGAGCAGACCTGATTCTTCAAGATGGTCCTTAAGATGGTTGATGAAAACTATTGCTTTCTGTTTGTCCGCGTCGGGAAGTACGGTCTTGAGTGCCTCGTACAAAGGATACTTATCTTTCCCAATTTCATTCTCTTCGCTTTTCCATTGCGTTATTCTTTCAGAGAAATCCAGCGCCTTTCTCACTGCTTCCTCGGTGTCAATCCTTCTCGTTCTAAGTTCCTCGTAGGTTCTCTCGACTTCTCTACTCAGGTTAAGAAAGAACGGTGAGTTAGAATGCGTCGTCACTTCGTGCTGGATGTTGGTAATGACATCTATCGCAGCGCCCATTGTTCTAGGTTTAGACCTCTTGAGGTGTTCAACATATTCTGCGTCAATGCGCAGAGTCGGATATGTATCTTCGATGTCTTTGACGTCGATTGTTTGTTGTATGAGTTCGAATGTCTTCTTCGAGAGTTCTATTATTTTCAGCTCGTCTACATCTTTCTTCTTGAATCGCTTGTTGTATGCAACAAGTATCTTGACGAGCCATGTGTAGTCAGAGAGATACGGCTCAAGAAATTCGTCTCCACTGAGCATTTCGTAAGATTTCATTAGCGCTCTCATGGTAGTTTCAAATTGCTTAGCTATCATTGGATTCACAAGAACATGCATCGCGCTCTCTAGACTTTCTCGGGTATCCTCCTTCTTCACAGACTCGAAAATCCTCAGAGCCCTCTCAAGCAACTCTCTGAATTCGTCTTTCTCCTTGTCGAGCTGCCTAATGACCACACGGATGTCTCTTGCTTCGCTTGCTTCGAATTTCTGGAACGCTTTCTGCATCTCTGCAAGGACGCCAATATAATCGATAATCAAGCCGAACTTCTTGTTCAGATACGGTCTATTGGTTCGTGCTATGGCTTGAAGAACTCTGTGCTCTTTCAACGGTTTGTCGAGGTACATCGTCCAAAGGACAGGAGCGTCAAATCCCGTGATCAGCATGTCAGTTACTATCAGAATCTTGAGTTCTTTGCCTTCCTTGAAGTTCTCAATGATCTTGTCATGAATTTCCTTTTGGTCTTTGGTGCCGTATTTCTTCCATAGTCTTTGGAAGTATGATCTGACAGGTTCCCTGTCAGCATAGGTCATCACAACCTCTGACCAATTCGCCGGCAGAATTTGGTCTAACGCATTCTTGTAACGGATACACGCATCTCTGTCTATGGTTACAACCATTGCCTTGAGGCCGGTGGGCTCGACTATGTCCTTGAAATGATGAGCTATGTCTTCGGTGATTGCCTCTATCCGCTCCTTTTTCTTGACAAACGCGACGATTACCTTGACTTTTTTCCTGATTTCCTTCTGTTCTGCTTTCGATCGTGTCTTCAGCTCCTCCTCCTCGAATTTCACGAACTGTCGATACTGTATCTCGTTAAGATGATACTCAGGGAGTTTCGGCTCATAGGAGAGTTCGACAGTGAATCCATCCTTCAATGCGTCAAGCATCGAATACCTGTCGAGGTAGAGTTCTCCTCTCGGACAGAACTTCTGGAACGTGTTCCTTTCTGGTTTAGAAAGAGGCGTGCCCGTAAAACCGAAGATGAAGGCTTTCTTGAAAACACTTTTCATCACCGTTCTGAATTTCCCGTATTGGGTTCTATGCACCTCGTCCGCGAGAACAATCACGTTCTCCCTTCTGATTTCTATCTTGCCGCTTTCTCTTTTCAGCTTCGCAAATTCCTTCGGTCTGAACTTTTCGATGGTTACTAGGAAGATCCCTCTTTTTCCTTCCTTCCCCCACTTCAGAACCTCAATCAGGTCGTCCACGTGCTCAATCTTCTCTATCGGCACTTCAATGAAACCAAAATCCTTCTCAATCTGCTCTTCAAGGTTCTTCCTGTCAACCAGCACGAAAATGCTCGGCCTTTCGGTCTCCGTCGAGTGATAGAGCTTCCACGCGGAGAAGGCCATCGTGTAGGTTTTTCCAGAGCCTTGCCAGTGCCATATCAGACCGAACTTGCTGTTTTCTTTTTTCTTCCCTAGATTGCTAGTTACTCTTCGATAGATCTTCTCCGATGCTCTGAACTGCATATACCTTGTCATTATCTTAGTGGACTTGTCTGTCTCTTTCCTGATGAAAGTGAAATTCTCAATCATGTCGAGGAGATTTGTCTCTGACAAGAGACCGTACACTGTGGTTTTCAGAATGTCGTCTTTGAAATCCTCGGCTTTGAAAGGGTACGGATCTTTCCATTCGCTAAGAAAATCCTTGTTCTCCTCGTTGAAGCCATTCGGGAAATAGCGAGTCTTGATGCCGTCGGTGGCTATCGAATACTGAACGTACTTGAAAAGCTCAGGAGCATCTCTCTCGTATCTCTTTATCTGGCCGTAGGCAGTCGTCCAATCGACGTTCTCCTGCGTCGGACTCTTGCATTCGATACAAACTAGGGGGATGCCGTTCACTAGAAGAACAATGTCCGCTCTGATATTGCCTTTAGAGCCTTCAACCCTGAATTGGTTCGTGACAACAAACTCGTTGTTGTCCGTATGTGACCTTGTGAGGTCGAATAGTCTGACGACTTTCTCCTCGTTTTGCTTCCGTATGGGGACAACCAAACCATTTCTGAAAATGTCGAGAAACCTTCTGATTCCTTCGAGATTCGAAGGTATGGTTCGCAGCGAAACACCGACAAAGTCAAGATCGGCATCTGTGAAGTCTATATCTGGATTGAGCTTTCTAATAGAGTTCCTCAGGTCTTCTGGAACCAGTGGTTCCTCGAACCTACTCTTTCGCCTTGCCTCCATTTCCTTTTGAGTTAGGTACTTCCATCCGACCTTCTTGAGTTCTTCAATGATGAAATCCTCAACAGTGCCTTTTTCGCTGTAAGTCATTCAATCAACCTTAATTCTTACTTTCCCTGTGAGAAGTAGATCCATCAATGCCTGCTTGGCCTTCTCTAACTTTGCCTTTTGGTTTCTTTCGAGTTCGAGTTTCTTGGAGATAACCGAGAGATTCTCAGCGATCTTCTGCTGTTCTCGGACAGGCGGTATCGGCACTCTGAATAGTTTTAGTGTGCCAAGATAGATATTCGTTCGACCTACATCGCTGCTTGGATTCACCAACTGATTGAGCAGTTTGTTTCGCAAAAAGACCAAACAGTGCTGCATATACCGCGGTTCAAAAGATCCATCTTTAGGCAAGATTGCGCCAATAGCTTGGTTAGTTGCGGAATCGATTCCCAAGATTGCTGTCTTGCTAACGGTCCCTCGACCATATAGGGCCATTAGCAATGTTCCCTTTGGAAAGACTTTCGCGCTCGACTTCTCCAATCCTAATTTAGTAATTCTTTCTTCGGTGTCGCGAATTTCCCCATCATTAAGTTCGCCAGACTTGAGCCATGGAACAGTCCCATTCCAATACTCGCGCTTCTTCCTGCTTGGTGTCCCTCCACTTTCCAGCTTGGCAACATCTCCGAGTCTGGAGGCGTCCCAATTTTCGGGAATCCTTCCAATCTCAGAATCCTTGAACTCTTTGTGTCCTATTCCTCTTGTTAGAAGTTTCTGCATCAGAGCTTTCTTGAGACGTTCAGCTGTCGTGATGATGTCGTTGGTCTTCTGGATAGCCCTATCAACATTCCAGAGGATTTCGGACGCCCTTTGCTGCTCTCGCCGTGGAGGAACAACAACGCTCAGACCTTCTAGATCACTCTTGACTATTGCCTTGAAAGTTGAACCTTTTCCAAGTCTATCTATCGCGCTCTTGATTAGCTGCAGATAGTAGAAGTAAAACAAATGGTCGGCAGTCTTCTGATTGAATCGTATTGCACCCAAGCCTCTTCCTATGCACAATTTGTACGGTGTCAGGTTGACATCTCCGACGGGAGCCCTGACAGACATCAAAATGTCATCTTTCTCTGCCATCTTCAGCGGATCAGAACAGTATACTACTGGGGACGGATAGATTTCACCGAACTCCATCTTTCCCTGCAGAAAAGGCAGGCCGACGCCTTCTTTGTTGTAGGTCGACGAGGGAGGCGATTGTCCCATGATTAATCTGGCCGCATCACCAAGCCTAACAACTTCCCAATCATTGGGAATGTTTCCGAGCGATGTCTCCCTGGTTTCATTCTCCCTATAGAAGACATCTGCTCTCATTTCTCAAATCACTTTCAAAACATTGTCACGAAAAGTCTCTCGCTGAGCCTTATCCCTCAGGCTAAATGTGTTTAGCAGCTTACCAATCGCGCCTATGAGATCAGCGTCGCTTGACAGAAAGTACTTCACGTTATTCGATATCGCCGTTGCGACTATAAGCGCATCTTGTGGCCGAAGGAGATGATTGTAAAGTAGTTTGTACAACTCCTCATAGTTCCAAGATTGGATAGAAGGAAGGG
>Ga0116202_10000276_pt1 | contig 27740 bp, 29 predicted proteins | sample LakKivw325mmetaG_FD_94479 | JGI IMG/M metagenome (GOLD analysis project Ga0116202, IMG submission 94479) | Anoxic lake water microbial communities from Lake Kivu, Rwanda to study Microbial Dark Matter (Phase II) - Lake Kivu water 325m metaG | ecosystem: Environmental > Aquatic > Freshwater >... | reverse complement strand
GTCATAGATAAAGGATACAAGGTCGAAGGGACGCTTCGAAAAGAAGTTAATTTTAATATCAAGCGGCTCATTGAAATCGGCAGCTACCGTGGTCTACGGCACCGTCGCGGATTACCGGCACGAGGACAGCGAACGAGGACCAACGCGCGCACCAAGCGCGGGCTGCGCAAGACGGTCGCCGGCCGCGGACAACGACGTGGCGCTACGAAGAAATAAGGAGTAACTACTAAATGCCCAAGAAGAAGAAGACAGGCGTAAGAAGGCGGGAACGCAAACAAGTAGCGGAAGGTAAGGCTTTTATACAGTCTTCCTTTAACAATACGATTATAACTCTCACTGACCAGAAAGGCGGAGTCATCGCCTGGGGTAGCTCGGGCACTGCTGGTTTTAAAGGTTCCAGGAAGGGCACACCATATGCGGCTCAGCTGGCGGCACAGGGAGCAGCCCAGAAAGCCAAAGAGATCGGTCTGCGCCAGGTTGAGGTATTCGTCCGAGGGCCCGGCAGCGGCCGGGAAGCTGCTATAAGGGCTATCCAGGCTTCCGGTATTTTAGTTACCGGAATTAAGGACGTAACCCCGGTACCCCACAACGGCTGCCGCCCTCGAAAGAGAAGGCGAGTCTAGAGATGGCACGTTATATTGACGCCAAATGTCGCATCTGCCGCCGTGCCAGCGATAAATTGATGCTCAAGGGTGACAGGTGCTTTACCTCTAAGTGTGCCTTTGAGCGCCGGGATGTTCCCCCGGGATACACTGGCTCCGGCAAGCGCCGAGCCAAGAAGTCCGACCGCGGAATACAGCTGACTGAAAAACAAAAGGCTCGTTACACATATGGACTTATGGAACGACAATTTCGCAAGTTCTTCGCCGAGGCCGAGAGAATGCCGGGAATTACCGGTGAGAACCTGCTCATTTTACTGGAGAGAAGGCTGGATAATATAGTTTTCAGGATGGGGTTTGCCAACTCTCGGGCTCAGGCGCGACAACTGGTGCGACACGGTCACTTTCTGCTTAACGGCCGCAAAACGAATATACCTTCGTGCCTAGTGAAGCCCGGAGATACAATTTCGTGGCGCGAAGGCAGTACTAAGAATGAATATTACAAAATACTGGTTCAGGAAATAGAGGGCAGGACAATACCCGGCTGGCTGTCATTAGACAAACAAACAATGGCCGGCCAGATTGCCAACCTGCCTACTCCCGAAGATATTGAAGTTAAGTTCGATGAAAAGGCGATTGTTGAATACTATTCTCGTTAAGGAGGGCTCTTGGCAGGCTTAGCACTACCCAAAGTGGAATGTGTTGAAGGCACCGAAACGTACGGACGTTTCGTGGCCGAGCCCGTGGAGAAGGGCTTTGGTGTTACCTTAGGTAACGCATTGCGTCGGGTGCTACTGAGTGCACTACCCGGTGCCGCCATAACCTGGGTTATGATTGAAGGTATACAGCACGAGTTCTCGACGATCCCGCACGTTAAAGAAGACACCCTAGATTTCTTGCTCAACTTGAAAGCCGTACGGATTCGCCACCTGGCACAGCGCGCCGGCAAATTGAGACTGGAAGCCGAAGGTGAGGGAGAAATTAAGGCCGGTGATATTACAGCTACGGCGGACTTCGAGATCGTTAATCCGGACTTATACCTGGCTACTCTGGACTCTCCCAAAGGCAAGCTGGAAGTCGAGCTGAATGTCGAGATAGGCAGGGGCTACGTGCCAGCCAGTTCCAGCGATAGCCTGCCGATCGGCGCCATTCCTATAGACGCAATTTATACACCGGTTCGCAAGGTTAATTACTCGGTTGAGACCAGCGGCCTCAAAGAAGGCAGCAATCAGGAAAAACTGATACTGGAAGTCTGGACGGATAAAACCATTTCTCCGATTGAGGCGGTCAGTCAGAGCGCCTCGATATTAATAGAGCAGTTTGGCTGCTTCCGTGAACTGGCTAAAGCAATTACGCAAGAAGGTGCTGAAATCGTGTGGCAGAGGCTGATACCGCCGGAGCAGTACTTGATGCCCCTGGATCAGTTGAACCTGTCCACGCATACCTATAACAGCTTGAGAAGAGGCGGCGTTACTACATTAGGCCAGATTCTGGAAAAAGGGCTGGACGGCCTGTGCGCTCTGGCAGGCTTCGGTGCCAAGTCCAGAGAGGAAGTCGAGACTGCTTTAAAGAACCTGGACCTGCCATTCCTTCCCGAAGCCAAAGAGAAAAAAGAAAAGAAGGCATCCAAGCCAGGCGCCTCTAGTGAAGAGGAAAAAGACGAAGATTCCGAAGGGAAGATTGAATAGTGAGACATAATGTAGCCGGGAGAAAACTAAGCCGGCCTACCGCACAGCGCTGGGCGCTTTACCGTAACCTGGTGGCTGACTTAGTTAAATATGAGAAAATTACGACTACCGAGGCCAAGGCTAAGGAAATACGCAGTCTGGCTGAGAAAATGATTACGCTGGGCAAAGAAGGCAGCCTGGCATCCAGGCGGCGAGCCCTGGCTTTTGTTACGGATACAAAACTCATCGAGAAGATATTCACCGAGCTGGCGCCGAGATACGCCGAGCGCGCTGGCGGCTACACCAGGATCGTAAAGCTGGGGCGGCGGGTCGGCGATGGGGCGCGTCTGGCTCAAATTGAAATGGTATAAAAACAGACCCTGTTGGCTAAGCTCTTTAACAGCATTAACAAAATAATTCTAGTTGTGGAGTATGACGGCGGAAATTACTATGGATTTCAGTGGCAGGCGAGGCTGCCTACTATTCAGGCCGAGTTAGAAAAGGCCATAAAAAAGGTGACCGGAGAAAGCTCACGTGTCATAGCCGCCAGCCGGACGGATACCGGCGTCCACGCCAGAGGACAGGTGGTTAGCTTCCGGACCAAGTCCAGCCTGACCCCGCAGGTGTTTATCAAGGCTCTGAATTATTATCTGCCGGCGGACGTTGCCATCAAAAAAGCCTGTAAGGTAGACATGGATTTCGACGTCAGGCGCAATGCGGTGAGCCGGGAATACGATTATTTTATTTTGAACGGTCCGACGCGGTCGCCTCTACTCGAGGGCCACGCTTATAGGGTATCAACTAAATTAAATACGAGAGTCATGAACAGGGCAGGTAAATTTCTTGAAGGCGAACACGACTTCGCCAGCTTTGCCACCGATTTGGGCAAGCTGGGAAGTACAGTTAGGAATGTCTATAAGGCTAGGGTGGCAAAAAAAGGTGACCTTATAACCTATAACATGATAGCTAATTCTTTTCTGCCGCATCAGGTGCGCAATACGGTGGGTTTGCTAATAAGAGTGGGTTCAGGTAAAGTGGAACTCGATGAATTTCAACGAATTCTGGAGGCCAGGGTGCTGGGACTGGCCGGGCCGACGGCACCTGCTTACGGCCTCTGCCTAGATAAAGTCAATTATCCCGGCAATTTGGAGCTGGCAATATGAAGACCTTTGCAACTAAAGCTAAAGACGTAGAACACCGCTGGCACGTTATCGATGCCTCGGGACAGACGCTGGGCAAGCTGTCCACACAGGTGGCGACCTTGCTTATGGGTAAACATAAGCCAACATATGCCCCGTACCTGGATACCGGTGATTTCGTCATTGTTATCAACGCCACCAAGGTAAAGGTAACCGGGAAAAAACCGAAGCAGAAAACTTACTACAGGCATTCGGGATATCCCGGTGGCATTAAAGCCGAGACCTATGAAGAATTGATGGCTACCCACCCGACAAGGATTATCGAGCATGCCGTTAAGGGCATGTTGCCACATAACCGGCTGGGTAGGGCCATGTATAAGAAGCTCAAGGTTTATGCCGGCGACAGCCATCCGCATCAGGCACAGGTGGCCGGCACGAAAAAGACCGAGAAGGGGAGTTGAATCTCGTGACTGATCAAACTTACGACCGTGGCACAGGTAAGCGCAAATGCGCCATCGCTCAGGTGAAGCTGTTTTCCGGCAAAGGGGAGATTATCGTCAACGGTAAACCTTACCAGGAATTTTTTCCTCGACTGGAACACAGAAACCATGTGGAGCAGCCCTTCAAGGCCACGGATACTATGGGCAAGTTTAACGTCCAGGTTAAAGTTACCGGCGGCGGGGTTACCGGCCAATCGGAAGCTATAAGACACGGCATTGCCCGTGCTCTGGTGGCCACCAACGAGCAATTCCGTCCTCTGCTGCGACAGGAAGGTCTGCTGACACGCGATGCCCGAATAAAAGAACGTAAGAAGTACGGCCTAAAGCGTGCCCGCAAGGCGCCTCAATATACCAAACGTTAAGGCTTTTACTGTAATCCCGGCGCAGTAAAGATTCGCACCATTATTATCATCCCAAAAGGGCTTGACTGGTGTAGTCATGCCTGCGATAATTCGGCCAGAAATAAGATGGCAAAAGCTACCATCAGCCAAAAACGAAAAAAGGTTCCCGCCGTTAATAAAGAAGTTAACGTGGATAAGGAAGTCGTTTTCAGCAATAAAGTCTGTTCGGAAATGCAGAATGGGACCGACAACTATCAAAAAGGATGGTTCTGCGCCGCCATCTGCGCTGACGGCAGCCTCTTTACCGACGAAGCCGATTCGCCGGCCGGCATTCTGGATATACTCAGCAACGCTGTCCTCGCCTGGGTAGACTTCCGCACTAACGACTTTGAAAAAGAAGCCTGTATAGGCGGCACACTTCTTGGTTTCAGTGACCAGCTTATTGCGGCGCTGAGCGGGGAATCACGGCTGCTGTACGAAGACCTGGATACCGAGATGGGCTTGAAGCTGCCCTCGATTCAGATCCGGTTGCACGAGTACCCTGACGTGCAACTGCACACCACACTGTTACTACTTAGAAAGAACCTGATTTTGACAATTCATCCGTTGCTGGTGGACCGCAGGTTCGGCCGCCTCCGCCGCTATTCCAGCAAGGTGTTACAGAAAATACCTATAGATGCTTCTCCCGAGGATAAACTGACGACATTGCTCATACGCATCATCGACCAGAACAACGACCGGAATTTCGAGCACCTGCGCCAGATCGAGGAACATGGCGATGAGCTGAACAAGCGGTTGATGAATCCCGAGACCCCGCGCAGCATACTCGGGCCGGAGATTTACGGCATGAAACACGCGCTTATCAGCTACCTGAATGCCCTGTGGGAGACGGTTGACGTGCTCCATGATGTGCGTTACGGTGACGCTGAGATTATATCCGATGACGCACACCTGCTGGAACATGTTGGATTACTGACTGAGGACGTAAAGCAGCAGATAGGCTTGGCCGAGCATCTTTCGGAAGTGCTGGCTTCAGGCCTGGAAGTGCTGCAGTCGATTTACAACAATCAACTTCAGGTGCTCAACAACCGGATGGCCATGATTATGACCTATTTGACCATCCTCGGTACCGCAGTACTGGTGCCCAACACGCTGGCCACCGTCTTCGGTAACACTGCTTTCGCCATGACGCCCGATGACAGGGGCTGGTATATAATTATTCTTGTGGGGTCTACTGTTTTGGCTACTGGCCTTGCCTTCTGGTGGGCCAGAAGGTCGGGCTGGTTCCCCAGGAAAATGGACTAATTTTCCTTCACACCATTAAAGAGTAACCACATCGCTGCTCAGCATGGACTGAATCGAGTTCATCATATTAGTTGGTTTGCCGGCTGCCAGTTTTTCATTAAGTTCGAAGTGTTCCAGGCAGGTGGCACAGGCCAAAAGCTCCACCCCCTGCTCCTCCAGCTTCTTCAACCGTTCCAAAACCGGCGAACCTTGGCATAAAAGCCGCACCCCGGAATTCCAGAACACTATGCTTTTCGGCTTGTCTTCGTTTTCACCCAATAATCGGAGAAAGTTGGCCATGAGCATCTGACCTAATTGCTCGTCACCCCTGCCCAGCCCCTCCGATTGAACCAGAAATATTTTCTTTGTCATTTTATCTCCTATTAATTTAAAGTAAATAAAAAAGCGATGGACAGAAACTCCGCCATCGATTCAGGAGTCGTTCCCAAAATGGACTAAGCGGCCACAAGCCTCCTGATATTACAGAAACGGAGGTTCTGCGAGCCAATGACCGATGCAAAACTTGCACCGAGCCACCCGGCTCAAACTCAGGTGAACTGATGGCACTTGATATCAGTCAAGGCTTTCACCTCCTTCCGTGATGCCCAAGAGCGCATCCGTCGACAAGCTCAGGATGAACGGCAGAAAAAAATTATTTTGAGTCGCTTAAGCGCTTCTTCAGGTATTCGATAACTGTGACCGGTGTGGGATCGATTTCGTTAAGTATAGCGATGTAGTAGCTGACCCAGTCGCCCAGGTATAGCAGGCCCATCATCTGGCTCAGTTCGTTTTCAGCCCGGCTGTCAATGGTCTCATGGCTGATTCCGCTCTGCTTCAAAAGCTCGGCGGTTATCTGATAGCGAAGTAAAATACGTGGATGTAGTGAAGGGCACCGGAGCAGCACCACGTATATTTTAGAGGCCAGCTCCCGTGGGAACTGGTAGCCGACGACGGCGTTATGGTTAAGCTCGGAGAAGGTCTCGTAAAAAGCCCATGATTTACCGTTCTCGTTAATCTGTGTCTTCCAGCGATGGGCTACCTCGGAGAGAATGCCGGCGCCGTAAATGACCGCTACCTTGCCATGCAATTCCTTAGCCAATTGTTTCGCTCGATTTGAGCCCGTCGTCACGGTCTCTTGAAGCTCGCCGAGCACCTTATCCAGGTCCTGAATCATGGACTTGACCTCATCCTTTTTGTTTGAGACGAGTCCCAGCTGCTGTAAGAAGGCTATTAATGATATAAAACCGTAGCCTAAGGCTGCCCTCGGCTGGCCTTTGTAGTCTATGACGAACACCGGAACTCCCGCGGCTTCGGCCATTCTCTTAAGCTCGCCTCCCGTCGTCATGGCCAGCTTTTTACATTTCCTCTCAAGAGTCTGGGAAAAGGCCGAAAGCGTTTCTTCGGTGTTGCCCGAGTAGCTCGAGGCGATGACCAGCGTCCTATCATCGACGAAGGCCGGCAGGTCGTATTCCCGGCTGACGAAGATAATCGGTTTCTTTTGCCCCGAAAACAGGCTGCGGACCAGGTCGCCGCCTATAGCCGATCCGCCCATGCCAAGGATGACTACTTTATTGACGTCTGCGTAATCGGCTGGCAATTTGAACTTGCTGGCCCTGTCCCACGCGGTGCGGCACTGCTCGGGCAAGCCGTGAAGATGCCCCCGCATGTTTTCGGGCTCGATTTTGTCATATATTCTAACGTCGTCCAAATTAACCATGGCTTATAATCCTAATAACTTTTTACCGCCGTCCAGTATTTTCTGCACTTGCTTCTCGGTTCCGGCCTCAGCATAGATGCGGATGAGCGGCTCGGTGCCCGAAAAACGTATCAGCAGCCAGGAGTCGTCCTTCAAAATGTAGCGGAAGCCGTCAGTGGTATCGACCCTGGCTACTTCAGTACCGGCTATCGACTTCACAGTGTTCTTCTTCAGCCTGTCTGTATATTTTTGGCGCGCCTTTTCATCGAAATGAACATCAATCCGGTCGTAGTAGTGGGGCCCGACCTTACTGAACAGATAATCGAGCAATTGCGACGGCGTCTTGCCGGTTTTTATCATGAAGTCCAGGAAATACAGTCCGGCCAGTATGCCGTCCCGCTCGGGCACGTGACCGCGGAAGCCGTAGCCGCCGCTTTCTTCCCCGCCGACAAGCGCATTCTTCTCCACCATCAACGGCGCCACATATTTAAAGCCGACCGGCGTCTCGTAAACCGGCACGTTAAACAGCTTGCCCAGCCGGTCAATCATCATGGTATCGCTCAAAGTCTTAATTATGGCACCCCGCTCGCCCCGGACTTCGAGAAAATATAGCACCAGCAGGGCAAAGACCTGCAGCTGGTTGATGAAGTTACCCTTCTCATCGACGATGCCGATGCGGTCGGCGTCGCCATCGTTGGCTATGCCCACGTTGGCCTTCTGTTCCACTATCGTTTTGGAAAGCTTGATTAGATTCTTGGCGATGGGCTCCGGGTTTATTCCGGGAAAAGAGGGATTGCGCTCGCCGTTAATCGGAATCACTTCTACTTTGCTGCCTTCAAAGAGTTCCGTGAAGTAGCCGATGCCCGCTCCGTACATGGAATCTACGATAACCTTCATTTGGCTGCGGCGTATAGCTTCCAGGTCGATGAGCCGTTTTAACTGCTTGAAATAATCCGGGTCGGGGTTCAAATAGATTATTAGTTTGCTTTTCAGGTCGTCGGCCAGCGGTATTCGGTTTATCCTGCCGGTGGTGACAGCTTTGTTCGCGTTCTTCTCTATCTCCGAGGCAACCTCGGATGGGGCGCTGGCTCCCAGGTCGTCCTTGAATTTAAAGCCGTTCCACCGCGCCGGGTTGTGGCTGGCGGTAATTATAATGCCGCCGGCCGATTTTGTATCGGTCACGGTATAGCTAATCACCGGTGTTGGCGCTGCCTTGGAACAGAGGTACACTTTAATTTTATTGGCGGCAATCACCTCGGCAGCAGCAGCGGCGAAATCTTCGGACGCAAACCTCATGTCATAACCGATGACCAGCCCGCGGCCGGCAAGTCTGGCCCGTTTTAAATAGTCGGCTACGCCCTGGGCGCAGGCGCGAACGTTATCGAAGGTGAAGTCCTCGGCGATAACCGCCCGCCAGCCATCGGTGCCGAACCGGATGACGCTTTCCATCTAATTTATAGCCCTGCCTCAGCCTTTAGCATCGCGGACTTATCTGTCTTCTCCCAGGGCAACTCCAGGTCCTCCCGGCCGAAGTGGCCGTAGGTAGCGGTCTGGCGGTAAATCGGCCGCCGCAGGTCGAGGTATCTGATTATCGCCTCCGGTCTAAAATCGAACTGCTCTTTGATCAGCGCGTTAATCTTGTCGTCGGATACTTTACCGGTGCCGAATGTTTCGCAGGATATCGACAGGGGATGGGCCACACCGATAGCGTAGGCTACCTGCACTTCGATTCGGTCGGCGAGGCCCGCCGCCACCAGATTCTTAGCGGCATAGCGTGCCATGTAGCTGGCTGAGCGGTCGACCTTGGTCGGGTCTTTGCCGGAGAAGGCTCCGCCGCCGTGACGGGCATATCCGCCGTAGGTATCCACCAGTAGCTTGCGTCCGGTGAAACCGGTATCGGATACGGGCCCGCCGATGACGAAGCGACCGGCTCCATTAACGTAATACTTCGTGTTTTTATCGAGCAGCTTGGCCGGAATAACCGGTTTTATAACCTGCTCGATTATGTCTTTTCGGATGGTTGCGTTATCCACGTCGTCGTTGTGCTGAGCGCCGATAACTACAGAATCAACTCTCCTGGGCAACCCGCGGCAGTATTCAACAGTTACCTGCGACTTGCCGTCCGGGCGAAGATATTTGAGCGTTTTATCCCGTCTCACCCGGGCCAGTCGGCGAGTTAGCTTATTGGCCAGTGATATGGGCAGTGGCATCAGTTCCGGCGTCTCGTTACAGGCGAAACCGAACATCATCCCCTGGTCGCCGGCGCCGGTCTTGTCCAGCTCGTCAACGGCCTTCTTTTCGTCTCTGACCTCCAGCGCCTGGCTGACGCCGGCCGAGATATCCGCGGACTGCTGCTTAATGGATACCAGCGTGCCGCAGCTCTTGTAATCGAAGCCGTACTCCGGCTTTATGTAGCCGGCGTCGCGGACCACATTGCGTACGATTTCAGGTATTTCTATATAACAGCTGGTGGTGATTTCACCCAGGACTATCACCAGACCTATTGTAACCGCCACTTCACAGGCAACTCTGCCGTAAGGGTCTTGGTGCATTATGGCATCGAGTACGGCATCCGAAATCTGGTCGCAGAGTTTGTCCGGATGTCCTTCGGTTACCGACTCTGAAGCAAAATAATAAGACTCTTGGTCACAGAAGCTGTTCGACATTCTATCTCCTTTAATTAAGTTCCTTCTTTCCAGCTGGCCAGGTATTTTTCCTGCTCTTTAGTCAACGTATCGATATTGATGTTCATGGCTTTAAGCTTCAGCCGGCCGACTTCGCGGTCTAGCGGTTCCGGTACCGGGTAGACATCCGGCTTTAGAGTGCCCTTGTTCTTGACCAGGTATTCCAGGCACAGCGCCTGGTCGGCGAAGCTCATGTCCATAACGCTGGCGGGATGGCCTTCCGCCGCTGCCAGGTTTATTAACCTGCCTTCGCCCAGCAGATATATTTTGCGCTTATCGCCTAGCGTATATTCATCGACGAAGGGGCGCATCTCCCTTTTGGACTTGGACATCTTCTCCAGTGCCGGTATGTTTATTTCCACGTTGAAATGGCCGCTGTTGGCCAGTATGGCGCCGTCCTTCATATTGGAGAAGTGCGCCCTGTCTATGACGTGGATATCGCCGGTGACAGTGATGAAAATATCGCCAATCTTAGCCGCCTCCATCAACGGCATGACCTGGAAGCCGTCCATGGCCGCTTCCAGGGCGGCGATAGGATTTACCTCGGCTATAATGACTATAGAACCCATGCCCTGTGCCCGGCGCGCCAGCCCCCGCCCGCACCAGCCGTAGCCGCAGATAACCACGTTTTTCCCGGCCCACAGAACGTTGGTGGCCCGGGTGATGCCGTCGATGGTGCTCTGGCCGGTGCCGTAACGGTTATCGAAGAAGTGCTTGGTCATGGCATCGTTCACGGCGATGATAGGGTATTTGAGTTCGCCGTCTTTGGCCATGTTCCTCAGCCTGATGACTCCGGTAGTCGTCTCCTCGGTGCCGCCGACGATATTTGATAACAGTTTTGTTTTTTCCCGGTGCGCCGTGCTGACCAGGTCGGCACCATCGTCGACCGTCAGCTGCGGCTTGTGCTCCAGTGCCGAATTAATGTGCTGGTAATAGGTATCGTTGTCCTCGCCCTTGATAGCGAAGACGGGCAGTCCATACTCCACCATGGCGGCTGCGGCATCGTCCTGCGTGCTCAACGGATTAGAGGCGCACAGCACCAGGTCGGCGCCGCCGTCCTTAAGCGTCAGGCCCAGATTGCCGGTCTCGGTGGTGATGTGGAGGCAGCCGGAGATGCGTACGCCTCTTAGCGGTTTTTCCCTGGCGAACCTCTGCCGGATTAGCTTTAGCACCGGCATCTCGCGGCTCGCCCATTCTATGCGCAGCCTGCCGTGTTCTGCCAGCGCCTTGTCCTTGATGTGATAGTCCATTTTTATTCCTTTTCCCCCTCCCTCTGACTCCCTCCCTCCAGGGGAGGGAGAAATTGTTTTAATCACCTCTCCCTCGACGGGAGAGGGTTAGGGTGAGGGTATATATTAATAGTTGTTAACTACGGTCACAACAACCCCATATTATAGAGTATCTGAAAGCTGTCTGCATTAGGTGGCGATTTCCGCCTAAATGAACTGCTGCGCCACCCAGTCGGGCACATCCACCGCGCCCATGACAATCGGCTTCTGGTGGCAGTCGCTGCCGCCGGTCATGAGTAAATGGTGCTCTCTGGCAAATTTAACGTAATGGCCGGAAGTCCTGGTATCGTTTCTGGCATGCCAGCACTCGACGCCGTCGATGTCATCCAGCATATATTTTGCGATGATGTCGGTTTGCCCCTTCAAATCAGGCGTTACGCTTTCAAGCGATGTCCCGTGGGGGTCGTTGGGATGCGCCAGCACCAGCTTGCCGCCGGCGTTCCGGATTAACTTCGATGCCTCGGCTAGCGACAAAGGGAACTTGGGTACGTCCAACCTAACCAGGTACCTGTCGAACGCTTCCTGGACGCTGCCGACAATCCCCTTTTTCAGCAGGTATCTGGCGATGTGGGGTCGACCGAAAGAGCCGTCGACGCTGTCCTGGATGTTCTTGATGTCTGCGGCATCGAACTTCGGGATATTCTCTTTGGCGAATTCGGCATTCAATCTGTCCAGAATTTCGCGGGCCCTGACCTCCCTGCGCTCCCTTATGGTTTCCAGCTTGTTTCTCAATTTGCGATTGTGGTGGTCGTACTGGTAGCCCAGGAAGTCAAGTGAAATGGTCTTGCCCAATTGGGACGGATGTGGAAAGGTTACGTTCAGCTCCACACCGGTTATGTAGCCTATGCCGTATTTTTGGGCCAGGGCGATGGCTTCATCCTGGCATTCTATGTTGTCGTGGTCGGTCAGCGATAGCAAGTCGATGCCCCTCTTGGCGGCTTCCGCCACTACTTCGGATACAGGCAGGCTGCCGTCCGAACAGGCGGTATGAACGTGAAGGTCAATCTTCATCTACTTCTTGTTCACGCTGGTGACGTACCAGTCCTCCGGCTGGTCTTTGCTGGTGTCGACTACAAAGTGGATAACATTGAGTTCGGGGTAGGTCGACTTTATATCGTTCACATCAACTGCTTCGAACTTCTTTTTGTTGCTTAAATACGCCTCTTCTGTAATTGCGTTCGATTCATAATTTTCCTTGGTGCGCTTCAGGATGCGCCCGATGGATACCTCCTGGGGGCAGTCCGTCTGCATGATGATGAAGGTAAGGTTGTGCTTGGCGGCAATGGCAGCGGCCCGGCGCCTTAATTCCTGGGTAACGAAGGTGGCATCCAGAATCACGCCGTTTTTCTTTTCCAGGGACTTTTCGGCGCGGGAGAACATCTCATCGTAGACCAGCGTCCGTTTGTCCATTCTGGAGGCCTCTTTTTCATTCCATATATCCTCGCTTTTCATCACCTCGAGCCTTATCAGGTCGGTGCGGAGGAGCGGATAGCCCTTTATTTTCTCAACCTCTTCGGTGGTCTCGGTTTTCCATGTCCCCGGCAGGCCGCAGACGATGAGCAGGAAGCCGGTGCCCAGCTCGTTTTTCACAAATTCGGCAAAGGGTTTTTTCACTTTATCCACTCCTTTTCTACTATATCACACATAGGATTCAGCCAGCGCGAAATACATCCTGGCGGTATCGAAGGCAATTTTCCTCTCGGTTTCGGTTATATAGCGGTCGTCCTGCATGAAGCTGGCCACCTTGCCCCTGACGTAGGCGCGGTAACACTTGTAGAAATTAAGCAGCTGCATCAGGTCCTTATCGCCGCTCAGACGCACGTAGGCATTGACGAAGGCCCGTGACAGCTCGGGGTGTTGAAACCGGTCAAGGTCCATGGCCAGGAAGGCTACCTCGGAGGCGACGTCTCCGTATCGGAAGCGGTCATTGAACTCGATGCAGTCGTAGATGCAGATGCCGTCAACCAGGCAAACATGGGCGGCGTGCAGGTCGCCGTGGCAGTCCCTTATCCTGCCTTCTTTGACACGCTTATCGAACAGCGACTTATTGGCTTTGAGAAAGTCCTTGGTATAGGCCTTGATTTTACGGTAAATATTGCCGGGTATCGATATATCTATATACTTCTCGGTCTGGTCGAAGTTTTCATCGGTGTTCACTTTGATTGCCTGCTGTTTCCCGAAGGCGCTGATACCCTCACTGGTTTTAGCCTGCCCGTGAAATGCCGCCAGCTTATCGGCCACCCTGGCCACCATATCTTCTGTCACCAGGTTCTGAGGCAGCAGTTTGTCCATCATCCGGTCCGCCGGTAGGGACTTCATTTTAACGGCGTACTCGATAACCTCGCCTTTGCCGCCGATGTAGATTTGTCCGGCCCTGCTTACAATAGGCACCACCTCAAGATAAACTTCGGGGCATAAACGCCTGTTAAGCTCCAGTTCCTGATTGCAGAAAAACCGGCGCTTCTCCAGCGTGGTGTAGTCCAGGTAGCCCAGGTCTACCGGCTTCTTGACCTTGTAGACGAGGTCCCCGGCCAGGAAGATGAAAGACATCTGCGTCTGCACCAGCTCCACCTTTTGCGGGTGGTGGGCGTAGGTTTCCGGTTTAAGCAGTACTTGAATAAAAGCTGGTTGGCTGGTCATCTTCTAATGTAAAAGGTCTATTTTCAAATGGCACACACTACAATAAGTCGCCCGTTTATAGTCCGTATCCTGCACGCCGACGGAAAAATACATGACGCATTTTGGATCCGGGCAGTGCTCCAGTCCCAAAGTGTGGCCCAGCTCATGGACCGCCTCCTTGGTAGCTCTGTTTAAAAGAAGTGCCTCACTTGAAAGCTTACTGAAACGGTGCTCTCTCAAACGAGACACAGAAATAAGCCCAATTCGCCCGCGAAGCTCCCCCAGGCCGAGTATGAAGTTACCCCCTGGCACAAAAAGGTCGCCATCGACTATGCCCAGGACCTTTTCGCCTCTAGCCGCTCCTGATTCATGCAGTTGCAAGAGAAGCTCTGATGCTTCGTATTGCCCTCGCTGCGGAATATATGCTTCGTCCAGGTTGTAATATTTGCGTACTATCTCAACCGGGCAGCCGAACATCTTCTCCAGTCTTTCCTTAAGCCCATCCAGTATATACTGGTCGACATCGCCGATCGGCTTTAGAGTTATCTTGGCCAGGGTTGGGATCATCAGTGGCGTAGGCGCAGACACTGTGATTGTGACCGATCGTGTAACACTTCCAATGCTGTTGCCGGCGGTTAATGTGTAAGTTGTATCGGAAGCCGGGGATACTAAAACTGATCCCACTGTCGGCACGACGCTGCCGATTCCCTGGTCTATCTGGACGCTGGTGGCATCGGTTATAATCCAGAATAGTGTCGTTGAATCCCCCTCCATTATGCTGTCCTCAGTAGATACGAAGGCAACGGTTGGGGGAGCAGTCACCTCATCAGTCGATGCCGTAAAACAGGCGGTCGGCATCAACACCAAACCGCACATTAGAAGTAGTAGGGAATGAAATAAAATGGTTTTATTCATGGGTACTAAGCGAACTGAGTATAACGGCGGGAATTTTAAGTGTCAATATTTGATTTAAGTCCCCACTCCCGGACGGGAAACGTTGGGACATGGCTTTAGCCTTGTCCGCAACCAACGGACAGACCTTCAGGTCTGTCCCTACACAACTGAAAAGGGAAGTTTAAGAGGGGGCACAGCCCCTCTTCGTAAAACCACTTTTTCCTCTCCCTGTTACTTATATTTGCTTGTCATTCTGAGGGAGTCCCGATAAAACGGGGATGACCGGAGAATCTCGGTGGTGGGATGAGATTCTTCGCGGAGTCTATCCTGAGGAGACTTATCGACGAAGGGCTCACAATGACACACGGTGGAGACCACTGGCGGGAGGTGGTCAGGTAAGGGTGAACAGATATTGAAAGTAAAATCCGCCATGGTTCGACTGGCTCACCACGAGCGGATTTTACTTAAAATCCTCGTTACGCGAGGCTGAACAGCGGCCGGGCCTCGTCGCCGCCGGAGTATTTATCGCCGGGGAAAACGGCGTGCGACATCTTGACCTTTTTGCCCATGATATCCATGGTCACCTTGTTGGGGTCGATTCCAGACAGGTTGCCCATTATCCATGGGCCTTCATCCAGCTCGGTCATGACGATGACGTACGGGCATTCGCTTTCGCGGCCTTCGGGAGCCACGAACACCGTGGTGAAGGTCTGTATTTTGCCCTGGCCGATCAACTCAACTACTTCCAGGTCCGTGCCCGCGCACTGGCTGCAGGTTATCCTGGGCGGAACGGTAATGGCACCGCATCCTTTACATTTTAGCCCCAGCAGCTTGTTCTGTTTCAGGGCTTCGTTATATTGTTTGAAATTCAGTTTATGTTCCATTTCTTTTCTCCTCGCGAATTAAGCGACGACCTTAATATCCTTTTTTAAGGATGACGTTGCACAGCGTGCCGCCGTCGCCGCCGAGCGTGTCGGTCATGCCCACCCTGGCGCCTTCTGCCTGGCGCTCACCGCATTCACCTCTTAGCTGCCGCACGATTTCGTAGACCTGGGCGGTGCCGGTGGCGCCTATGGGATGTCCCTTGGCCTTCAGCCCGCCGGAAAGGTTCACCGGTATCTTGCCGCCGATTTTGGTCTCGCCCTTTTCCACTCCCTCTCCCGCCTTGCCGTTTTCAAAAAGGCCCAGGCCTTCCAGGGCAATTAAGGTGGCTATACTGAAGCAGTCGTGGAGCTCGACCACGTCTACATCCTTGGGGCTGAGGCCGGCCATTTTGTATGACTGCTGCGCGGCCAGCTCCCTCGACCTCAGCCGCGGCAGAAATTCTTTCTGGCTTAACAAATTGCCTGCCGAAGCCTGGCCCACCCCTGCCACCCAGACCGGCTTGTTGCTCAGCTTTTTGACCTTATCTTCCGCTACCAGGACTGCCGCCGAGCCCCCGTCGGAAAACGGGCAGCAGTCGTAAAGCTGCAGCGGCTGGCAGACCATGAAGCTGGTCAGCACATCGTCGACGGTTATTTCTTTCTGGAACTGGGCCTTGGGATTGCGGGCGCCGTAGTAGTGGGAGTTTACGGTTACCTGTGCCATCTGTTTCTTCAGCCTTTCCAGAGGCACGTTATATTTTTTGGAGTAAAGATGGGCCAGCAGCGCGAACACGCCGGGAAAGGTGATGCCGGCGGGATACTCGTACCGGCTATCGCTGGCCATGGCGAATGTCCTGGTGGCCAGGGGCGTGCCCATCTTGGCCGCCGTCTCGGAACCTCCGACCAGGACGATGTCGTAAAAACCTGAAGCCACCCACATGAAAGCATCGCGGAAAGCGGCGCTGGATGAAGCGCAGGCATTCTCGTACCTGTTGGCCGGCACGTGCGAAGCCCCGATATAGTCGGCCACAAATGCCTGGACCTGAGACTGTCCTTCGGCAAAGTCACTCAGGCAGTTGCCCATGAACACCGCCTGGATGTCCTTCGGCTTCAAGTTCGCCTCCTGTATAGCATCCATGGCGGCTTCGGCGAACAGCTCGACGGCCGTCTTGTCCTGCTTGCCGCTGAACTTGGTCATCCCCACGCCGATTACAGCTACTTTTCTCATACTTAGTCCTCCTTTACATTCTCGTGTATCAAACATGTAGCCCCGAGGCTTTAGCCTCGGGAACCCAACTTATTTTCGAGATTTTGCCTGAGTACTTTATGGCGATGAATAAAAACTCGATTCATGAATCGAGCCACTAGATTCATAGCATGCCGGGGTTCAAACGTTATCTGATCTGTAATAACTGTACCATTACTGGAACTGGTCAGAGACCGTTCATGACGCCAGTGTTTCATAAAAGTCATGGGAGACTCTTCAATGAAACCCTGACCTTCAGTTAATGAGATTAGTGTCATGTCATCATGACCAAAAGGTAAGAAACCAAATAAATAAATTTTACTTCGGAATAAACGCTCCTGGGGTTTGAATTTTACATCTTGAAGGCTGTTAACACCACGGGGAAAAGTCATACGGAAATAAGGCCACATTTCCTTTGAAATTCCACTGCGTGACGTAATCCATTTCCATACCTCTGAGATAGGTGCGGACACGCATGTTTGAAATTTTAACTGAGTCTCCATCGCAGATTGTTCATTTTATCAATTTTGGTCGGCAGCGACCACAAAAAGTCGCCTGCTTCAAATCGGTATCGCTCAGGCTGTTGGAGAAGTGCATCACGCATTTGGGGTCCGGGCAGTGGTCCAGCCCGAAAGTGTGCCCCAGCTCGTGGACCGCTTCCTTGACCGCCCTGTCCCGGAACAGGTCTTCATCCGCAGGTAGATCGTAATACAGTTGCCTCAAGCGGGTTAAAGAGATTACCGAGGTACCGGAAGCGATATCCGCCTGGCCGAAGATGAAGTTGAGACCCGGCGAGTACAGGTCGACATCGGCTATCCCCAGTACCTTGTCGCCTTTAACTTTATCTTTCTTGAGCTGGGAAAGGAACCTTGTACCCAGGTACTGTTTCCGCCGCTTGTCGTAAGCCTTCTCCGGGTCGAAGGTTTTTATAACTGTCTCCACCGGACAGCCGAAGGTCTGCTCCAGCTTCTGCTTTAGCTCTTCCACTAAGCCCTTGTCGACGTAGCTGATTGGTTTCAGAATTATCTTCATCTCTCTATATTGCCCTGTCATTCTGAGGGAGTCCCGATTTCATCGGGACGACCGAAGAATCTCGATGAAGCAGCGACGAGATTCTTCGTCCCGATTCTATCGGGACTCAGAATGACACAAATTAAATCGTCGGCTTGTGCGCGAATCACGTGGGTAGATTGGAGCATCCGCTCCAATCACCCGGAGCAGATGCTCCGGGTTCCCCCGGTATCCCTAACTTTTCAGCCAGTCGTTAATTTCCGCCAGTACCTGGATGTGGTTATTCCTGGTGACCTCTACTACCTTGACGTTAGGTCGTTGCTTAATCTCATCGGCGAAGGCATTCGGTTTTAGCATTATGGTGCCCAGTACCTTCTTGCCGCTGCCGATAGCCTTGAGTACGGCGTCACTGAATCGGGCAGAGAAAAGCTCCATCTTGCCGATTTCGTCGATAACTATCAGGTCGCTTTCCTGCGCGGCCCTTTGGATGGCAGCAGCACCGATGTTTTCCAGGTTATTGATGTCGACGCCGTACTTACCGACCCTATAGCGGCCGGGAATATCTACGTGAGAAAGTGTGCCTTGTTGGCCGTCGAGGGTGATGATGCGGAAACCCTGCCTGACCCCGCCGCTTCTTATCTCCTCGGTGTAAAAGCCGGCGGCCTTTATCCCCGGACCGGCTATGATCTGCCGGATGAGGGTAGTCTTACCCGTTCCCGGCTTGCCGGTCAGGAGATAGGCGCTGGCCATTGTGTCTATTCAGCTTCGGTCTTCTTCTTAGCCGCTGGCTTCTTCGGCTTTTCTGCCGACTCTGCCTTGGCTTTGGCCTTGGCCGCGGGTTTCTCCGCCTTGGGTTTTGTCGCCCTGGCCTTCGGTGCCGCCTCGGCTTTGGCTTTAGCTACTTTCTTGGGTTTGGCTTCCTCAGCTACGGCTTCGGCTTTCTTGGCTGCGGCTTTCTTGGGAGCTGCCGCCTTTGGTTTGGCGATTTTGGCTTTAGCAGCGGCTTCAACTACGGCCTCAACCTGCTTCTTGGTCGGTTTCTTCGGTTCCGGCGCTTCGGCGACGGCTACAGCGGCCGGTGCCGGTTTAGGCGCGCCCGCAGTGGTGCCAACCAGCGCCATCATTTTTCTTCGTTCTTCCAGTTTCCTCTGGCGTTTGCGGTGTTTCAGCAAAGCCATTCTTCTACGTTTATTCATGATTTCCTACCTGTTTTAATTTGGCAAACCGTCTCGTATTATCTCTTAATTCGCTTCGGATTTCAAATAGTGTCTACACCGGCTGAGGTTCGTCTTAGTTTACAATGACACCTCAGGATTGTGTGACAAAATGGCTCGCTACCCTTTTTATGCCTTAGATACTATGTTCTGCACCAGCGCATTTTACATGACAACAAAGCATTTTCGTTTACGATGAAAAACTGGTCAACTGTACTTAGCGATTATTTTATACGAAAATAGTGCCACAGCCCATTGACAATCGAACAACGTTGTTCTATATTTTCGAAGTCTGGGCAGAAATAAATCGAATCAGATTATCGAAATAGAACACATGATTAAGCCGCAGCCAGCTGTATCGGTCAAATGTTTTGGAACCTGCGGCCAGAAAGACCACCGCTAACAGGTGGTTTTTTTATTTGTCGTTGTGGCTGAAAGGGGCTAAAGATGATTAAAGTAAAAGTCTGGAAATGTTTTTTGATAGTGATGGCAGTAGCCTTGCTACTAGGGTGGATGACCGGTACTGTGCCTTTAAGATCCACTATGGCGGATGGACCGACATGGCAAATAGAGACCGTTGACTCGACCGGAGACACCGGATTCTTTACCTCCATTAAGCTCGATGCGGATGGTCATCCGCATATCAGCTATACGGACGGCAGCAACTGCCGGTACGCCTCATATAATGGTGCCAGCTGGCAAACTGAAACCGTAGGCGCGGGTGGTAGTGCGACGTCGCTGGCTCTGGACTTCAGCGGCTACCCTCTTATCGCCTATTGTGGCGGCGGTCTCCACTACGCCCGCTGGACAGGTTCTGCCTGGGACATTCAGACCGTTTCCACAGATGCCAACTGGCCTTCGCTGGCCCTGGATTCAGGCGGTGATCCCCACATTAGCTACCAGACCTGGGGCTCCGAGGAGCTCATGTATGCCAGCTGGACGGGTTCAGCCTGGGATGTCCAGACAGTTGATTCGAACCTGCCATCAGGAATGACCGGCAGGTATACCTCTTTAGCACTGGACTCAAGTAACAACCCGCATATCAGCTACCTGGACTACCAGAGCAGCACCGGGCAGACAAGCCAGGACCTCAGATACGCCTACTGGACGGGCTCAGCCTGGAGCAAGGAGACCGTGGACTCAGCCGGGAATGTCGGCTTTTACACATCATTAGCTCTGGACTCCAGCGGCAACCCCCACATCAGCTATAGCCATGATGACAGCCTGGACCTCAAATATGCCCGCTGGACGGGTTCAGCCTGGGATATACAAACCGTTGACTCGGCAGATATGGTGGGCCAATATACGTCAATCGCCCTGGACTCAAGCGATAATCCCCACATCAGTTACTACGATGCCACCAATGGAGACCTAAAATACGCCCACTGGACGGGTTCAGCCTGGGATATACAGACCGTGGATGCCGCGGGAACAGTCGGACAATATACCTCGATAGCCCTGGATTCAGACGGCAATCCTCATATTAGCTACACCGACATGACTAACTATGACCTCAAGTACGCCTGTCTAACCTCATGTGTTCTTCCGGGAGCTGCCGGTGATATAACGGGTACATCAACTGTGACGCAGGGACAAACCGGTGTCTCCTATTCTGTCCCGACGATAACCGATGCCACCAGCTATGTCTGGGAATACAGCGGTAGCGGCGCCACCGTAAACGGAACAACTAACGACATAACGATTGACTTTTCAGACACTGCCAGCAGCGGCAATCTGACGGTAAAAGGGCACAACAGCTGTGGTGATGGTACGGTATCAAATAACTTTGCCATTGCGGTTACACCGGGCCTTGATTCGGATGGTGATGGTATTCCGGATGCCATTGATAACTGCCCGGGCACAGCCAACCCGGACCAGGCTGACAGCGATACGGGCGACACCAATCTGGCACTCAGCGGCACGGCTAACTGCTCGGTTGCCTCGGATGGTAGCAGTTGCTCGAATATTAATGACGGCGCCTGGACTTCCGGCAACGACGATTGCTGGACGGCGCATGCGATACCTGCCTGGATTCTGGTTGATTTGGGTGCGGAATACCCTGTGAACAAAATTGTGACTCACGCATTTCGCAGTACGGAATATTACAACAGAGAGTTTAAGATCCAGTACTGCAATGACCCTAACGCTATAAATCTCGGCGGCAATGATGCCGCCTGGAGCGATTTTACGGGTGTAACTGAAATTGCGAGCGGTGGTGACCTAATTGGCGGGACGATATGGGTTAATAACTGCTCCACTGCCGAAGATGGCAGTTATTCCTTCTCGGCGACAATGGTTAGATGTGTTCGCTATAAGGGTCTGCAGGCGGGCAACGATGCGGGATATATCGATTTGGGTGAACTGGAAATTTACAGGGGGGATGACCTGGGGGATGCCTGCGATAACTGCCCGGATGTGGCTAATCCTGACCAGTTGGACTCCGACAATGATGGCATAGGAGATGCCTGTGAGTCCGTTCCTTGTCCCGGACCTGCAGGTGATATCACGGGTACTGCAACGGTATGTCAGGGGCAGACCGGTATTTACTATTCCGTCCCGACGATAACTAACGCCACCAGCTACATCTGGGATTATAGCGGTAGCGGTGCCACCATAAACGGGACAACAGATAATGTATCCATTGATTTTTCAGGTACGGCCACCAGCGGTAATCTAACCGTAAAAGGACACAACAGCTGCGGCGATGGTGCGGTTTCCAGTAACTACGCCATAACGGTTAATGCAGCCTCTCCTACCGTGACCACCGTTGGTGCTACCGGAATCAGCGACACTACGGCTACGTTAAACATGGATTACGATTTTAGCGGCTATGGCTCCGGTCAGCTCCAGTTCGGCTATAAGAAGACCGCCGATGCCGGCTGGATCTACACTGATTGGCAGAATCAATCAGGCTCAGACAATTATTCGGCAACACTCAGCAGTCTTTCGGCAAATACCGAATATCAGTTCAATGCCCGGCTCGTGTATGACTCAACTGAGATAGAAGGCGTTCCCCTGAATTTCACCACGCAGCCGGCGCGTATTATCCAGGTGGCTGCAGGATGGGCGCATACCGTGGGGCTTAAATCGGATGGCACCGTGGTCGCCGTGGGAGATAACGGCCAGGGTCAGTGTAGTGGAGTAAGCTCGTGGACAGGCATGACCCAAGTGGCCGCGGGGGCATATCACACTGTGGGGCTGAAGTCCGATGGAACCGTGGTGGCCGTGGGAAATAACAGCTATGGCCAGTGCAACGTGAGTTCGTGGACAGGCATGACCCAAGTGGCCGCGGGGGCATATCACACTGTGGGGCTGAAGTCCGACAGCACAGTATTGGCCGTAGGAAGTAACGTTAACGGTCAATGCAATGTGAGCTTGTGGACAGACATCGCTCAGGTAGCGGCTAGCTCGTGGCACACCGTGGGTCTCAAATCCGGTGGCACAGTAGTGGCCGTAGGAAGTAACGCCAACGGTCAATGCAACGTAAGCTCGTGGACAGGCATCACGCGGGTGGCCGCAGGCTGGATGCATACCTTGGGTCTGAAGCCCGATGGCAGCGTCGTCACAGTGGGAAATAACAGCTGGAATCAGTGTAACGTAAGCTCGTGGACGGGCATCACGCAGGTGGCCGCAGGTGCCCGGCACACTGTGGGGCTGAAGTCCGACGGCACCGTTGTTGCTGTGGGAGATAACAACTACAATACGTGCAATGTAAGCTCGTGGACAGGCATCACGCGGGTGGCCGCAGGGGCATATCACACTGTGGGGCTGAAGTCCGATGGAACTGTGGTGGCCGTGGGATCGAACAGCTATGGCCAGTGCAATGTGACCGACTGGAAGGGCATCAGCATTGATACACCTACTGGCACCGGTATCGTCACAGCGTATACCAATACAGGTACGCTGGGGAACTTCGCGGCGGTAGCCGAAGATGCCCTGCCCACCTCTGGCAAACCTACCGGTGTTACCTTCCCGCACGGGCTGCTGTCGTTCGATATCACCGGCCTGACACCCGGGGCCACCGTGACAGTGACGATTACCTATCCTTCGGCAATTCCAGTCGGCACCCAGTACTGGAAATGCCAGAACGGCAACTGGATAAATTGCACATCTCTTATGGGGGACGACGACGGCGATAATGTCTTAACTCTGACCCTGACCGACGGCGGACTGGGAGATAGCGATGGAGCAGCTAATGGCACCATCTCCGACCCGGGAGGCCCCGCCTTTGTGGAAGTAGTTAAACCGATGCCGGCGCCGTCAACGACGCCATCCACACTAAAAGTGTCGCCGACGCTTCCGCGCCAGTTAAGCGGGCCCCAGATGTCTCTACAATATCTCAACATCAACCCACAGCAGGCGTCGGCTAATCAGCCGGTGACCATTACCGCAAACGTGGTCAATACGGGGGACATGGCCGGCAACTATAACCTTGTCGTTACCGTAAACGGCAGGGTCGAGCAAACCCGTACCATTAGCGTTGGGCCTCAGGCCAGCCAGCCGGTTAAGTTCATAGTAGCCAGAGCCCAGCCAGGTACCTATACCGTGGCAGTAGGGCAACAAGGCAGCAGTTTCGCCGTAGTAGCCGACCGCAGCAGCGCGAGTACTTCGGCACAGAAAACTGCGGTCTTAATTGTGGTGGCCGTGCTTGGAATATTAATGTGCGGCGTCGTAGCGGTTTTAATTCGACGGCGCGCCTATGAGTAAGGTTTTGGCGGCATCTGCCCTCTCTCTTTCGTAAAGGGAGATTGGGGTGGATTTTTAAAGCCTACAGGCCGTACTTACTTCTAATCTTGCCCGACAGCTCGGAAAGCAGCTCCAGCGCCCGGACCGATGCATCCAGCGACAGCGATGCCAGCGTGCACGACGGCGTCAGCAGGCTCTGGGCAACCAGCTGCTTTATAGACAGTCCGTCACGGGTGTAGGGCGCCATGGCCTCTCCCAGCCGGTCGTCAAGGCCGCCCAGCGACTCCTTAGCCAGCGCTTCCTCTTCGTTGGGCACAATGCCCCAGGAGATGCTGCCGCCGCGTTCCACAAAGGCCTTCACCTCCGCCGGGTAGCAGCCCAGCGAATCGGCGTAGTTATAGGCGTCGAAACTGAGCACATCGGCCGAGGTTTCCAGCAGCAGCGACCAGTCGGTGGAACCGCAGCAATGCACTCCCTTTGGCCCTGTAATGCCGCTGAAGACGGTCTCAAGTAAGGATTGCACCTGTTGCCCAGAAATGGCCACAAAGGCCGTTCCTAGCGACGTCAGATAAGGCTCGTCGACAAATATAAGCGTTTGGGGCGAAATCTGCTTCAAAAACCGCTCCTGCCACATGGCTTTTAGCCGCAAAAACTTGGCCAGCGCCTCTGCCAGCAGGTCGTCGTAGAGTATGCCCCGCTGCTGCCGGTCGGTGACCATAAGCCCCCACGTCACCGGTCCGGTTATCTGGCCCTTGACCATCTTCGGACGCAGCTCTTTCAGCGATAGGAACGCATGGAGTCCCGCGGCGTACTGGGGGCTGATGCCGTACCTATCCGGGTTGTTCGCCTCATCTTCGTTGTACAGCTGCTCCAGCTGCGAGTCGAAGTCCGCCGTGCGCTCTACGAAGGCCTTGGTGTCTTCCAGTATGATGCCAGGGAAGCCCTCGCTGAACTGGATGTACATGTTCTCCAGGTGCGAGCCGTTGGGCAGCTGCGGCCAGCCGGGCAGGTCCGGCAGGTATTTGGCCACCAGCGAGCAGGCCTCCTTCGGGTCGGTCTGCGGCATGCTGCCGATTATGGTCGGCAGACAGTTAAACTCAATTTTCGACGACATGTTATCCCTTTAGTCACATAGTAACATGAACGAAAGTAAAAAGTTAAACGCCAAATGTCAAAGCTTCACGTGGCGGCCCGCTTAGAGCCCACCTTAACATAGCCTCGACCTTTTAAGGTCGGGGTCACGAGGCTAAAGCCTCGTGACTACATGCCGGTTCCGCCATGGTTCGACAGGCTCACCACGAGCGGATTTTGTTAAAGCAGGGAGTTATAGAAGGGTTGCACTCCCTCACAAAAACTAGTCTTCCTTTTAGAAAGCGGAGAATGCTAAGAGGGCGCAGTTAATATAGGGACATGGCTTTAGCCTTGTCCGCCCATATTTTTATTCCGTTCGCCCTGAGCTTGTCGAAGGGTGAAAATAAATTTATCCGCCATGGTTCGACAGGCTCACCACGAGCGGATTAGCTCTACTTTAAATATTTCCCAATAATAGGCTTAAGGTCCTTCTTGACCTGCTCGGGAATCACCGCCGGATCGGTGATAATTGCATTCTCAAGTGCCTTCGAACAAATACAGTTCCTCTGTTTCGGTAACCTGGTGACCGCATGCCTCAGCATTTTCTTCACGTGTTCCACGCCGCGCTTCAGGTTATCGATTACCATATCCACCGACACCACCTCGTAGGTCTCCTTCCAGCAGTCGTAGTCGGTGACCACTGCCATGGTGGCGTAGCATATCTCCGCCTCGCGCGCCAGCTTGGCCTCCGGCAGGCCGGTCATATAGATAACATGGGCTCCCCACGACCGGTACAGCTCGGATTCCGCCCTGGTGGAGAACTGCGGCCCTTCCATGACCACGCAGGTCCCGCCGTCGTGCGCCCTGATGCTCAGCTCCCTGGCCGAGTCCTCCAGCACATCGCTCAGCACCGGGCAAAACGGGTCGGCGAAGGCCACGTGTCCCACGATGCCGTTGCCGAAGAAGGTGTCCTCCCTCAGGAAGGTACGATCGATTATCTGGTCGGGTATAACGATATCCAGCGGCCTGATTTTCTCCTGCAGGCTGCCCACGGTGGCCACCGAGAATATAAATTCCACGCCGAGCGTTTTCAGCGCGTAGATATTGGCCCTGGCCGGAAGCTCGGATGGGCTGATGCGGTGTCCCTTGGCATGGCGCGGCAAGAAGGCGACCTCCACGCCGTGCAGCTTGCCCAGCGTTATGGCATCGCTCGGGTCTCCGAACGGTGTCTTGATTTTTATCTGTTTGGTATCGGTCAGCCCTTCTATTTGATACAGCCCGCTGCCGCCGATAATACCCACTTTCGCTTCAGCCATTATTTATCTCCTATTCTTTCCCTGTCATTGCGAGTCCTTCCTGCATAGGAAGGACGTGGCAATCTCATCTTTGAAATATCACCGTTTGTTTCTCTTAAATTCTTTATCCCCTCTCCCTTCCTGCTTTGAGGCTTCACAACTCATTCCCTCTCCCTTGATGGGAGAGGGTTAGGGTGAGGGTGAAATATTTCTATTCTTCCTCCATCGTTTTCTTTATCTCTTCCGTACGCCCATAATACATCAGGTGGTCTCCGGCCTGCACCACCTCCTTAGCGTCCGGATTGAACGTTACCTTATCGCCACGTTCGATAGCCAGTACCCTGACATCCGCCTTCGACAGATTGGAATCACTTATCTTAGAGCCCACATCTGGCGCAGCCTTGCCCACGGTCAGTCGCGCCAGGCTATATTCTCCCGCCTTGTAGATTATCTCCGTAATCGATGCCTCCGGCCGGAAATATTTGGAGCGCTTCAACCATTTGACTACTACCGTGGCCAGCTTATCCGTTACGCCAAGGAAATAAAGCACCAGTAAAATCGCTGCCGGTATCGCCGCCAGACCAAGCAGATATAATGATTGCTGTGGAATGGTTGGTTTGATGCCAATCACAAGCATAACAAACAGCAAAATAAGGAATAGTGCAATTCCGACGCTGCCTAAAAATATCAGTATGCCGACTATATACCGGCGCCTGGGGTGGCTGACGATGTTCTCCGCCTCGCTGGTGGTGAACCCCGTATTGGTCAGTGCTGATAGCGCCTGGAAGCGCGCCTTCGACCGCTCCATACCTGTAGCTTCGAGTGCGATTGAGCCGAACCAGAGTATAAACAGCCATACCGTGACGAATACCAGCATTGCAGCAGGTTGCATAATGACCCTCCCCGGTTAGACTGGCGTACCCCGCCAGCCCACGATGGAAACCCAAAGATTATACTTGGAAATAAACGAGGTGGCAATCAGGATCACCAAGGCAAAATATTAGGATTCTAATAATTCTAGATCGTCTTCGGCTCCAGAAAACACGGTACCGTCGTCTGCCTCAATAGCAAAATATTTTGTGTTTTGTCCTTCTTTGAGCGCTAGAGGGTCAGTCGTCACATTGAAAGGACCTGTCATATGCACTACTTGTTTTATTACTCCAACTTTACCAAACGGATTTCCTTTTATTAACTTGACTTTATCACCAACATCCATATTTCACTCCTCACACCAATTATACTATGGGTCAATAACATTAAGGCTATCTCAGAATAGAGTAGTTGCGCTTATATTTATCTGAGAGTATTATCTTCTGGGGGCAAAATTGGGTCTATTCTGAATGTTATTTGAATGGCCTAAGCTAAAATTGGAGGTATCTAATGGAGGATAATCAAGAACATGAATTAACGATAAATAATGCATCTTATGGGTCATTTAATGGCTTTAAGGTAAAGTTTGTCGGATTCAAAAAAATACCCTATAGATTTTCAATCTATGGATGGCCAGGCGGGAAATGTTTGGACTGCACCCCTATGATTGGACAGAAAGGGTTAGGAGAGATTGGCGGGGTAGGTCACTAGCCTCCTGATTAAGCAATATCCTTTCAAAGTCATTTGGTGAGCGATAGCCAAGCGCCGAATG
>Ga0116202_10000275_pt1 | contig 27793 bp, 23 predicted proteins | sample LakKivw325mmetaG_FD_94479 | JGI IMG/M metagenome (GOLD analysis project Ga0116202, IMG submission 94479) | Anoxic lake water microbial communities from Lake Kivu, Rwanda to study Microbial Dark Matter (Phase II) - Lake Kivu water 325m metaG | ecosystem: Environmental > Aquatic > Freshwater >... | reverse complement strand
GTGTAGACTGGGCGACCATTGCGCTGATTGAAGGCGATGAGCTCCGGTTGGAGGTCATCTCGTCGGAAGTTGGTTCGGCGTGGCGGGCGGGTGAAAAGATTCCGCTCAAAGGCACCGGGACGGAGTGGGTGGCCAATCGTGAAGAAGCTGTGGTCGAGCCTGACCTGACGAAGAGCCGGAGGTTCAAGACGGGCGAAAGCCATTTAAAACGCGGCATACGGTCCATTGTTTACCTGCCGTTGATAGTTAAGAGCAAAGCTATAGGCAGCCTTATCGTGGCCAGCCGTAAGCTCAATGCCTATTCGCCCATGCAGGTACGGCTGCTGGAGCGATTAGCTTTTCAGATAGCCATGCCGATTGAAAACAGCCGGCTTTATGCCAGGGCGGAGCAGAAAGCGAGGATTGACGAAGTTACCGGTTTATTTAACCGGCGGCACTTCAACGAATGCATAAAACAGGAGATAGAGCGCCATCATCGCTATAGCGGAATGCTGTCTTTAATTCTCCTGGACCTGGACTATTTCAAGGCCTATAATGACCAGGAGGGACATACGGCCGGGGACAGGATTTTGGAGATAATCGGGCGCCTGGTTAACCGGGAGATAAGGAACAGCGACCTGGCGTTTCGGTACGGAGGCGACGAGTTTGCCATCATCCTACCTCAGTCGCTTATGGATGATGCCTTCATCGTTGCCGAGAGGGTGAGGCGGAGGATAGCCAACGAGATGCACAGAAAGAACATCAAGCTAAGCGCCAGCCTTGGGTTGGCCTGCTGGCCTAACGATGGATTTGGCTCCCTCGAACTGATAGACGCCGCCGATAAAGCTTTGTATCATGCCAAAGAGGCGGGCTGCAACCGGACCTGCCTGGCCTCCAGCGTACTGCAACCTTCGGATGAGGAGGCCGATATTGCCGTTAAAGACAAGAAGAGACTTTAACTGCCGGGCTCACTTTTTAACCAGGGCGCAGATATTTCTGGAAAAAAACTTTAACGCAAACGTGTAAGACTTCTCGGGCAACACTTCTATTATTTCAAAGCCTGCCTGCGCTAGAGTCATTTTGAATTCGGGATACGAGTACAAGTAATAATAGCGATAGAACGTCCTACTTTGAGATTTCCACGGCACGCTGACCTCTTTGCCCCTTAGCCAGAACCGGGGCTGCCACTTGTTCCATGCTGTGATAAATGCCTCGCCTCCAGGTTTCAGTACCCGCTTCAGTTCTCTCAGCGCTCTTTGACGCTGCTTGGCACCCCGAATATTATGGTAAATAGCTATGGCAATAGCCTGGTCAAAGGTATTGTCAGCGTATGGCAAAGCAACTGCGTCCGCTAAGACCAGATTTACTTTTAGATTGAATTTAGCGGCATATTTTTGTCCCAGTCGTAGCATTCTGTCGGAGAAATCTACTCCCCAAAGTTCGAACTTGTCTTTAAAGGGAATGAAGTCTGGTCCATGTGCGCAACCGATATTAAGCAGCCTGCCTCCGTGCCACCTGTCAGCTATCTCCTGTAGCTCTGCGGTGAAACGGGAACGGTGCCGGAAGGCGTACCAGCTTTTCGCTATGTCATCGTATACCTGTCTATTTGTTGCCATTACTATGATTTGGTAAACTCTGCCTGAGATGCATTATCCTATCAGACATTAGGAAACCACATAATGAAGAAAATATCAAGGACTATCTCCGGTGTTACACCGGTGGCCGTCATGGACAAACCAGTGGGCTGCCCCGGCGAATGCGTCTATTGTCCGTCATTCCAAGATGCTCCTAAGAGCTATACTCCGGAATCGCCGGCCGTGCTCAGGGCTAAACAGTGCAACTATGAGCCGAAAAATCAGGTGGAGCTAAGGCTTAAGACACTGATGGATATGGGGCATCCCGCCGATAAGGTGGAGCTTATCGTCATGGGCGGCACTTTTCTGGCTTACCCGGAGGAATATCAGTATCGGTTTATTAAAGAGTGTTACGACGGACTGAACGGCACTGAATCGGCTACATTAGAAACGGCCAAAAAGGCCAATGAGACGGCCTTGCATCGTTGCGTCGGGCTGTGTATTGAAACCAGGCCCGATTGGTGCCGCGATGCGGAAGTTAAAAGGATGCTGGATTTCGGCACCACGCGCGTGGAGCTTGGTGTGCAGATGCTGGATGATGACATTTATCAGCTTGTCAGGCGTGGGCACAATGTTGCTGAGGTGGTCAGGGCCACCAAATTATTAAAGGATTACGGATTCAAGGTCTACTATCACTGGATGCCCGGATTGCCCGGCTCCGACCCGGAGCATGACCTGCGACTTTCACGTCAGCTCTTTGACAAAGAAGAGTATCGGCCGGATGGTCTCAAACTTTATCCCACGCTGGTTATCTCCGGCACCGAGCTGGAAAAGTGGTATCGACAGGAGCGTTATACGCCTTATCCGATGGATGTTCTAGTAAATTTAATGATAGGCATTAAGACCGGTGTGCCGGGCTATGTCAGGATACCGCGTGTGATGAGAGACATGCCGGGCAAGTTCATTGTCGCCGGTTGTAAAGACCTGGCATTGAGGAGCGCTATTAAAAAACGGATGCAAACTGAAGGAATAGGTTGTGCCTGTATTCGCTGCCGTGAATGCGGGCACCGCCTCAGGGACGGTGTTAAAATCGGCAAGCCACGGTTGAAACGGATGGATTACGATGCCTCGGGAGGTAAGGAGGTCTTTCTTTCCTACGAAGATGAAGGAGACACTATTTTCGGCCTACTTCGCCTTAGAGTAGGTTCTGTGGCCATAGGTAATGGAGATACCGCCATGGTCCGCGAGCTGCACGTTTTCGGCTCGGAGGTGCCGCTGGGAGGAAAAAACGAGGCCGGGGCACAGCACAGGGGAATGGGGATGGAGTTGCTGAAAGAAGCCGAAAGAATCGCCCGGGATGAATTCAAATTGCCTAAGATAGCCGTCATTAGCGGCGTGGGTGCCAGGGAATATTTCCGTTCCGAGTGCGGCTATGAACTGGACGGCGACTACATGGTTAAAAAACTGTAGCCATTTCTACTTGTACAGATGGCAGGAGACGAGGTGGCTTTGGGCTACCTCTTTTAGTATCGGTTCTACCTGATTACAAATTGGCATCACCCGGTGGCACCTCGGATTGAAGTGGCAGCCGGGTGGAGGGTTCAGTGGCGAAGGGACATCACCATGAAGTAGAATTCGTTTCCTGTCCTTTGGCTTGAAGCTGGGAATCGCCGAAAGCAGGGCTTCGGTGTAGGGGTGTAGAGGATTATCAAACAGGTCATTCTTATCTGCCAGCTCGACGATTTTACCCAAATACATGATGGCAACCCTGTTGGCCATGTGGCGTATCACGGACAGGTCGTGGGCTATAAATAAATAGGCTAAGCCGAATTCCTCCCTGATATCCATCAGGAGATTCAGAATCTGCGCCTGTATAGACACATCCAGAGCACTGACCGGCTCATCGGCGATAATGAGGCGGGGATTCATGGCCAGGGAACGGGCTATACCCACGCGCTGTTTCTGTCCACCGCTAAACTCATGCGGATACATACCAGTCTGCCCGGCTTCTAATCCAACCTGTTTCATCAACTCGGCGACCCTGTCAGCGCGCTCCCTGCTATCTCCGATATGATGGATAACCAGCGGTTCGCCTATCGAATCACCCACGGTCATTCTCGGGTCGAGCGAGGCGTCGGGGTCCTGGAATATCAACTGGATTTCCCTTCTTACCTCGTTCAGTGCTTTTTTGTTTAGCCTGGCGATATCCTTTCCATGGTAAATAATTTTGCCAGCGGTGGGTTCTTCAAGCCTGGGGATGGTCCTGGCCAGAGTAGACTTCCCGCAGCCGGATTCACCGACCAGACCGACGATTTCCGATTCCCGTATATCCAGAGTCACACCATCTACAGCCTTGATATCCCCGACGTGGCGGGAAAACAGGCCCGTGGTTACGGGATAGTACTTTTTCAGGTTCCTTAACTGTAACAACTTATGATTTACTTTGTGTTTCATGTGTATAAATGACAGCTCACGTAATGTCCGGCTGAAATAGTAGTTTTTGATGGCTCTTCCTGGCTGCAGATTTTCATGGCTCTAGGACATCGCGGGTGGAATGTACAGCCTGAAGGCAGGTCAACGGGGTTCGGTGTGGTACCCGGTATCGACGTCAGCCTGTCCCCGGATTTAGACATATCGGGCAGGCAGTTGATTAAGCCCACCGTATAAGGATGCTTTGGGCTTACGATTAATTCGGGAACAGGCGCCGTTTCTACGTCTTTGCCACCGTACATTACCACAGCGCGGTCTCCTATTTCGGAAACCACGGCCAGGTCGTGGGTTATGAAAATTGTGGACATTCGTCTCTTTGTTTTTAACTCGCGGAAGATGTCCAGTATCTGTGCCTTTATGGTCACATCCACTGCGGTCGTCGGCTCGTCGGCAATAAGAATTTGCGGGTCGCAGGACAGACTCATGGCAATTAGAGCTCTTTGTTTCATGCCGCCCGAAAGCTGGTGCGGATAATAGCTCATCACCGTTTCCGCAGAGGGTATACCCATATCGGTAAGCAACGATACCGCCCTGTCTCTTATTTGGTTACGGTCAAGCGGCATATGTACTTTAATCTGTTCCGTTATCTGGTCGCCTATAGTCAGTACCGGATTCAGGGCCGATTGTGCTTCCTGGAAGACGATGGCAATATCTTTGCCTCGGATTTGTCTCAGTTGCTTAGATGAACATTTAGCCAAGTCCAGGTCGTTGTAATTAATTTCACCGCCGACTATTTTGCCGGGCGGGCTGTCGAATAGTCGCAAGATTGACAGCGCCGTGACCGTCTTGCCGCAGCCGGATTCACCAACCAGGCAGAGACATTCTCCTTGCCTGAGTTCGAAGTCTACTCCATTAACCGCCTTCACGGTCCCCCGGTGGGTGAAAAAGTAAGTTTTAAGGTCTTTTACACTGATTAACACTTATCACATCGTCCTATACGTTGCTTTTCGGATCGAAAGCATCTCTCAGCCCGTCGCCCAGGAAGTTGAAGGCCAGGACTGTTAGAAACAGCATGATGCCCGGCTCAACCGCTACCCACCACAGGGTGCGCATGGTGCGCCAGCCGGACTGCAGGATGATTCCCCAGCTAGCCCGGTTGGGGTCGCCTAGGCCGATAAAACTTAAACCGGCCTCAGCCAGAATTACCCCCGGTATGGCTAAAGTTGCCATTATGGTAATAAGGCTGATAACGTTGGGTATTAGGTGGCGGAAGACCACCCGGCTGTCCCGAGCACCCAAGGCTTTAGAGGCGACAACAAACTCACGGGTCCTCAATGACAGTGCTTCGCTTCTTATCATCCGGGCGGTACCCGTCCACCCAGTAAGGCCGATAACGAGCACAATAATCGCCAGGCTGGGACCGAAAACAAATACAATGAGGACCAGCAACAAAAAGAAGGGGAAGGTCATCATGATATCGGTAAATCTCATCAGGATATTGTCGGCCCAACCGCCGAGGTAGGCAGAAAGTACGCCGATGATCGTTCCCAGAATTATAGCTATGCCGGTGGCTATGAGGCCCACCAGCAAGGATATTCTGGCTCCGGAAATCAGCATGGCCAGCATATCGGTGCCCTTGCTGTCGGTACCAAGGATATGTTTCGGGGTTCCGTGGATTTCTTTAGTGGTGATTTGGTCGGTTTGTATATTGTAGGCAGATTGCAGGTACGTGAAGCCGATAGGTGGTATATCTTTTTCGTCGAAATTGGCTGCCGTCGGGTCGGACGTGAACAATGGGCCGATTATCGCCAGGGCAACCAAAAAAACTATGAAAGCCAGTCCGGCCACGGCAAGCTTGTTTCGCCGAATCCTTTGCCAGTAGTAATTCACCAGACCTGTGCCGCGCCCCGAACTTGAGCCAGATTCTGATACAGTTTTTAATGACTTCTCAGCCATATCTAATCCTCGGGTCAAGATAGGTGTAGCTTACGTCCGTGGCCAGGTTTACCAGAAGAACGACAAAGGTGCTTATCAGGGTCACAGCCACCACCACCGGATAATCGTTGGCAAATACAGCGTTGAACGATATCTGGCCGAGCCCCGGAATGCCAAAGACATACTCCGTGAGGTAAGCGCCGCCGAAAACGATGCTGCCTAAGTCGAACATTACTATGGTAACCAGAGGCAGCAGCGCGTTCCTGAAGACATGTTTGCCGATGACCGTCCGCTCCGGTAAACCCTTGGCCCGGGCGGTGGTGACAAAAGCTTTCTTCAGGTTGTCCAGCATATTAGACCTGGTATACCTGACATAGCCGGCCAGCATTCCCGTACCTAGAGTAATGACCGGCAGTACCAGAGCTTTCAGATTTTCCAGGGAAAACAACGGCAAGGTGGTGTCGTAGTAGACGTTGAATATTCCCAGCTTAACGGAGAAGACCAGTATAAGCATAATGCCGAGCCAGAAGGTGGGAATGGATATGCCCATGAAAGAAAGGAAAGTGAAGGCATAGTCTGCCTTGGTGTACTGTCTCACCGCCGAATAAATGCCGATAAGCGTTCCCAGAATGGCAGCAAATATAGAGGCCAATAATATCAGCTGAAAGGAATAGATCCAGTGGGTCTTGATTAGCTCTATTACCGGCATAGAGGTGCTGAACGACCATCCCAGGTTGCCCCGGAACAAATTACCCATGTATTCAAAATACTGAACGTAGATAGGCTTATCCAGTCCGTACCTAGCCTCAATGGCAGCCTGTACCTGTGCCGGGTCTCCACCATGGGCAGCTATATTGGCCAGGTATTTATCCGCCGGGGAATTAGGCCCGACCCGCAACAGAATAAAAGTAATGGTAAGTATGCCGAACGCGATGATAACGGCATATATCAGCCGTTTGATAATGTAGTCTCGGAGCCAGCTTTTCCCCATGACACTATAACATCGTTAGTTAGATGCAGTTTCCTGGTTACCTGAGGTAGGCATCATTGAGCAGGCGCAAAATACCACTTATAGAAGTTGTAACCCATGCTTATGCCTGGCTCGATACCCATTACATTTTTCTGGAACCCTATATTTCGTCGGCTAAAAACAAGAAAGTCTACAGGCTGTTCGTCGGATAACACGCGGGACATTTCGGCATATATTTGCTGACGTCCGCTCTTGTCCAGCGCCTCCTTCGACCTGACTCGCTGGAATAGTTCATCCACCTGAGGACTCGAATAGCCGAAAAAGTTGAGGCCGCCTGTTGTGACAAAAAAGACATTGCTGCCCGATGGTGCCAATGGATTGCTACTAAATCCCAATAAGATAAAGTCCCAGGGCTCCTGGCTCACTGCCTCCGCGCCGTTATTATCCGCCGGTTGCTGCTTAGAGCCGGGGACCTTGTTCTCCATGTACTGGGTTAACAATGTGTCCCAGGGTACTAGCTTGATTTCAACTTCTATACCCAATTGCGACAGGTCTTTACGTACGGAAAATGCCATGTCTTCCGTAGGCTTGCTGCCCGTGTTTGTAGCCAGAATCAGATGAACGGGGGTACCGTCTTTATTGATGGCTTTTATGCTGCCGTCGTTCCCTTTAACGGCATATCCGACCTCAAGGAGTATCTCGGCTGCTTTCTGCGGGTCATACAAGTCGCCGACTCCATATTTCGACACACCTTCCTCCGTATACCACGGGGAAGTCGCCGGAATAAAGCTATAGGCCGGTTCGGCAAAACCCAAGAGAATTGCCTGACTGATGGTCTGCTTATTGATGGCCATCGACAGGGCCTGTCTTACCCTTTTATCTTTCAGTCCATCCCAGCCGTTGTTTCTCTGATTATAGGTAAGAAGCGTGTAGGCAGTGGAAGGAACGGTGTAAACCTTAATGTCCGGCATCGACCGGAACCGGTTCACCTCGGCCGGCTCGATTACGGTGGAAGTAATATCTCCGGCTTCGAGGGCTGCCTGCCTCGTCGCCGGGTCGCCGAAAAGTTTAATGATGTACTGGTTAAAATAAGGAGCTCCGATGTCTTTGCCCAGATAGTAGTCGGGATTCCGTTCCACCACGAACCGGTCGTTGCGGCTCCACTCCTTGAATTTGTATGGCCCTAAATTACCGGTGTAAGTCAAATTGTTGAACTCCGGCGCCTGTGTAAAGGCCTCGACGTTGCCTTCGTATTGAGTGGCTATATATTTCGGATAAGGAGTCAGGTTATAAATATTATAGATAAATTCGGGATAAACGGTCTGGCGGGTTATGGTAAAAGTGGTGTCATTAACCACCTGCGGCGTCACTAGTACTGTTTTACCATCGACCTGCTCCTGCCAGTCGCTCTTGTAGGGATAGTTAAGCCAGTCGGAAAACATAAGATTTTTTAGGGTATAAACGTAGTCCTCGGCGGTGACCTGCGAGCCGTCGCTCCACTTAAGGTCATCCCTGATGGTTACGGTATAAACCAGGCCGTCCGGAGATACTTCGACGTCCCTGGCCAGGCAACGAAGCTGGACATTCAACTGATTATCGTAGGTAGCTAATGAGTCTATAGTATTTCCCACATAACCGTTGGAAGTGACATCTGTCACTAAGATCCAGTTTAACGTTTCGGCATCGCCGCCAGACGCTCCTTCAATAAAGTCACCTTTGACTGATTGCTGCTTTATGCCACTGCCGGAGCAGCCCGTAATCAAGGTCACTAATACCAGTGCCATGGCTAAAAGGAATCCGAATTTTTTCATGAACCTGCCTTTCTCGATTTTACCTTTCTATTTTGCCTGTCATCAGGTTTGAGTTTACCGTTCCGCTTTATCTGCTTACCTGACTTGTAACGGTCGAGGTTTAAAAAGCCTTTGTTTGACATAAGATTGTTATTCTTAGATAAAGTTAGCCTTCAACTGCATGATGATTTCATCAACGTTGTCCGGAGCTTCCGAGACAATCTGTTTTAAAGCTTCATCTACCTTCTTGTATTTTTGTGTATCGTAAAGGTCGTCCAGTCTCTCATAATAGCCGGCCCTTCTGCCCAGTCGAAAATTCAGCCGTTCCTCGGTCGAAAGCCCGAGGTATCTGTTGATGGTAGCTAAACATGCCGATTTCGACTCGGGAAATTTACCTTCTATTTCAGGCAGCATGTTCAAAATGTGGTCGCTCTTGAGCTCGCTGGTGACCTCCAGTTTTTCGATGAGCTGTCCTATCTCCTCAACAACCTCATCTTCGGTCTGCATCTCAAAATCACCGGCGGCTACTTTCTGCGACAGGAGTATACCTGAATGGATATGCAGGGTGCGCAATCTTATATGGTCCGGATTAATTTCATTAAGCACGTTAGCCGTGCCGTTTGCGTGGTCTACTGACATTTTCCTACCGCCCAACCCCGGCATCACGTATTCACAGAGCGAAATACCGGCTTCCTTTAGCCTCTTACCGCCGGTTATGTGCTCGGCGCCGGTGACTCCTTTATCCATATAGCTTAGAACCAGGTCGGAACCGCTTTCCATGCCGATGTGGACTCTGGACAGCCCAGCGTCTTTAAGCTCCCGCAGTTCTTCCAGCGATTTTTTGGCAGCCGTTTTGGAGCGGGCGTAGGTCGTTATCCTCTCCAGTTCCGGGAAACTTTCCTTTAGAGCCCTGATTACCCGGATTAAATCGGGCGTCCTCATGATGAGGGTGTTGGCGTCTTGGAGAAAAGCGGACTTACCCTCCGCCCACAGCCATAGAGCCACATTACCGACGCTGGGGTTATATTGATAGTTGTTGTAGATTGTCCCGGCTACCTGTCTGATCCGGTCGCCGCAGCCCATCTTCCAGGCAAGCTCATTTATTTCATCGGCAATCGCCCTGGCGGCTTCGATATCCTTTATCACATCCTCGGCCGGCCTGAGTTCGAACTTCTGCCCCTTATACACGGGGCAGAACTGGCACCGGTTCCAGGGGCAGTTTCTGGTGGCCCGGATAAGCAGTGAATAAGCTTCGCTGGGCGGCCTTATCGGCCCAAGTTCGAACGAGTAGTCGGCCAATCTCTTCGGATCAACACGGAAGTTCACGTTCATTCTCTTATTCGAGTTTAATTTTAAACTTTATAACACGCCATTTGCAATAATAGACGTGCTCGACATCGAAATGTTAATATTCATAAAAATTTGCTTGGTGAAATCGCAGGTAAATATAGATATGGTTAATTTTACGGATGTCAAAATAGTTTCTTTCGACGTGGAAGGCACGCTGGTCACGCCTGATTTTAGCTACGCCGTGTGGTTCGAGGCTATCCCGGAACGGTACGCCGAAAAGAACGGCCTTGACATCAAGCGGGCCCGGGAAGCCGTTGAACAGGAATATCATAAGGTCGGCGACCAAAGACTGGAGTGGTACGATATCGGTTACTGGTTTGATAAGCTCGGTTTGGGCTCGCCGGTTGTGGTAATGAAGCGGTGCGAAAGTAGTGTTCGCTATTATCCTGAAGTAAAAGAGGTGCTCGGTTCTTTGGGTAAAAAATATAGACTGATTGTGGCTTCTGGGTCATCCGGTGATTTTCTTCACCATCTTCTAAAAGATATTAGGCCGCATTTCTGGCGCGTTCACTCCTCCATAACCGATTATAAACAGTTGAAGACGACCGAATTCTATACCCGGATTTGTCGGGAAATGGGAGTCGAACCCGGGCAGGTCGTTCACGTGGGAGATAACTGGCAATTCGATGTTGTCGCCCCCGGTGAGATAGGTATTAACTCGGTTCACCTTGATAGGGAAAAGAAAACGGGTAATCGAAATTCCATAGCCAGTCTGGCAGAACTGAAAAATCGACTGAATGTTTAATGGGCCAACCGACACATGAAATGTCGGTTTTTGCTACAGTCGTCTTGTTTTGACGTGGAACAGAATGCTTTCCACATCCTCGCGCCGGCAGAGTTGCGTTCCCGGAGTTAAGGTGGCTGCAGTCCCGGCCGCTACTGCCCAGCGGCAGGCCTCTTCCATATCGAGCCCCTGGCTCAGCCTTAGAACCAGACCGGCAATAGTGGAATCCCCGGCGCCTACCTTGCTGCAGACCTCTACCTCCGGTGGTGTAACCTTTATTACTTTAGCTCCGTTGGCGGCGATGAGACCCTGTTTCCCCCTGGAAATGATTGCTAGCTCGATGCCAAGATCAAGCAAACGTTTTAGTGCTTCGATGATTGCAGTTTCACTTCTAAGATGCATTTCCAGCAGCTCCTCGGCTTCGTGTACGTTTGGTTTGACGATATTGGGTACTGCTTTAATGCCCTCCTTTAACCATTTGCCATCCGAGTCAAGTACAGTTTTTATCCCATTATTTTTGGCCGATTCGATTAGCTGGCGGTAAATATCAACCGGCAGGGAAGGAGGCACGCTACCTGCGAAAACCAGGTAATCGGGCTTGGGGCTGACATGTCTTACTTTTTGTACCAGTTTTTGCAGCTCGTGCCTCATTATATTCGGGCCGGGAGCGTCGATTCTGGTCTGGCTGCAGGCGGCTTCATCGGCTATTATGAAATTGCTCCTGATTTCCCCCTTAATCGGCGTGAAATCGAATGGTACGCCCTGCTGCTTAAGGAGTTCCTTTAACGTCTGGCCGTCTATTCCGCCAATAAAACCGTAGGCAATAGTTTTACCGCCCAGCTCATGTATAACACGCGAAACGTTTATCCCCTTCCCTCCCGGGTCGCGACGTGAGTCGGTCCAGCGGTTGGCTTCATCCAGGACAAGCTCCTGTACGATAACGGTCCTGTCTAAACTGGGATTCAAAGTTACCGTGGCGATCACTGGACCCGTTCCACTTTCAACAGATTGGTGCTGCCGGAGATGCCTATTGGCACACCGCCGGTAATAACTACTAAATCGCCCCTTTGAGCGAACCCACTTTGTTTAGCCACCCTTGCCCCCCGGGCGAACAACGCCGTTATCTGTGACGGCTCTGAAATTTGAAAGGCGCGTACTCCCCAGGATACGGATAGTTGTTTTCGTGTGCTATGGCTGGGGGTAATAGCAATAATGGGCACTCCTGGCCTGTACTTGGATACACGCCTGGCAGTGCTGCCGGACGAGGTGAAGGCGATAATGGCGGCAGCTCCCAACTGATGCGCCGCGCGACAAGCCGCGTAGCTGATGGCATCGTCTGTCTGGGGTTGAAGGTCCTTACCCTTATTGGATAACAAATCCTCATATGGCAGCACGGCTTCTGCTTCCAAGGCAATCTGGGCCATCATGGAGACGGTTTCCACGGGATAATTGCCGATGGCGCTTTCTTCCGACAGCATTACGGCGTCGGCACCATCGAAGATGGCATTGGCCACGTCTGTAACCTCCGCACGAGTCGGGCGTAGCGAATGAACCATCGACTCGAGCATCTGGGTGGCTACTATAACGGGCTTCCCCAGGCGATTGCACTTCCGGATAATCTCCTTCTGAACTATAGGTACACGTTGTATGGGGATCTCTATACCGAGATCACCGCGGGCCACCATGGCGCCGTCGGCTACCTCCAGTATGTCATCGAGATTATCGAGGGCTTCTCGTCTCTCGATTTTGGCAATCAGGGTTGGCGTTTTTTTTGTCTTTTCAATGAAGTTTCTCACTTTAATCACGTCGTCGGCCTCTCCTATAAAGGACAGGGCTACCAGGTCAACGTCATGTTTTAGGCCGAAAAGAAGGTCGTCCCAGTCTCTTTGTGTAATTGTCGAAGATTCCCAGTTAATGCCCGGAATATTAACGCCCTTGTCCTCGCCCAGAGGGCCGCCCGTTATTACCCTACAAACTACCTCGCCATTCCCGGTGGATTTAACCTTTAGTTCTATAGCGCCATCATCCAGAAAGATGGTATCGCCGGGTTTGACCATCGAGGGTAGTTCAGGTACAGCCACCGATACCTTATGTTCATCACCTAAAATTTCTCTGGTAGTCAAAACCAGAACGGCGCCTGTTTTTAGTTCGATATTATCTTTCTTGAGCTTGCCAGTCCGGTTCTTGGGTCCGGGTAAATCCTGCATTATGGCCAGCGGAACATCTGCTTTTTTAGCAGCCTGTCTAAGAGTTTTAATGTAAGCGACGTGCTCTTTTGCATTTCCATGGGAGAAATTAATTCTGGCTACATCCATGCCGGTATGCAACAACTCGGTTATCACCTGGCGTGTACAGGAACTGGGGCCTATCGTACAGACTATTTTCGTTCTGCGGTAAGGTTTGCTGGCGGCATTAAAACGCATATTTGTTACCTAATACTTTACGTACCAGTTTTCAGGAATCGTGGCAAGATGATTAGCTTTGAGGCCCATTTTTCGATACCAGGGGACTGCGTATTTGGTGGCTATCTCGGCAAGTTCCTTGACCCGGTCAGCTGCGGTGGTTAGCAGAAAATTCCTGCGGTCCTTTCGCTCATCAAAATGCAAAGCTTCTTGCCAGATTGCGCGCCCGCCGAGGAATCCGGAAGCACCAGCGCTACAAGCTATTTCTACTTCTTGTCGAAAGGCTTCATATTCCACGCCGGCGCTTAAAATAACCCAGGGAACCTGTGAAGCCTCATCTACCTTTCTGCAATAGTCGATGAGTTTTGATTTGTTGGTCTCATATCTTAAGTCGGCGGGGAACTCCGATTTAAGCACGTCTATGGGCAGGGATGTAATCTGACGCGCTGCATCGGTTACCAATTCAGGTTTCCTGGCCGCGAATGCCGATGTCTTTGCATCCTCAGACGCTAGCGGATAGGTGACGGTCTCAACAAGTAGTGGGATATCATGTTTCTCGCATTCTTCGGCCACTGTTCTTATCGTCTTCAATTGTGCCTTTGCTACTTCGGAGAGGTCCGGCCGATAGTAGACCAGGAGTTTCACCGCCGAAGCTCCCATGCGCCTGATTTTCCCCACCGACCAGTTTTTAAGCAAGGTAGTAAGTCTGCCCTGTGGATTGCTTTCGTAGCCGGTGGCCTCGATGCTGACCAGTAATCCGGTGTGCCCCGCCAGCAGACCGCTGGATATGCACTGGGCGACGCCATAGTTTGGGTCCAATAAAACGGCGCTGCTATGTGGCGCTAAAGCTTCGCACAGGTCAAGTTTGTATTCAACGAGCTCCTGATAATCGACCTCGTCGTCAGGCTGCTCCTTTTCAATCATAGCCTTCAGAGAACCGCGATGGTCCATGGCGCATATTATGAAGACGCCATCGGACGTGGTAATCTGCTGTAAGCCCCTTATTTTACCAATGCTAGGTTCAGCCATTAATTTGCCTCCAGGATTTATATACGGATACTATGAATATACCTGTTTGGTTCACTCATATCAAGTTCAGTACGTTCGTCCTGAGAGTACGAAGTTCCTATAATGCCAGTCTTGCTTACTATCGGTGAATCGGGCATAATTACGCGTGGATTGCGCCCGGCAGGTAGAGGCACATGGAAAAGAAAGATTCCAGACCGTTACCCCATGAATTAGAGAAGATGCCCGCAAAGGAGAGGCAGAAGCATCTGGAAGAGAGGATGCGGGAGATCATCATCTACGCTTATGAGAAGGCACCTGCCGTTAAGGCGCGTTTCAGCAAAGCCGGTGTTAAGCCCACCGACATCCGTACCGTTAAAGACCTCGAAAAGATTCCTGTACTGAGGAAAGACGATCTAATTGCACTGCAGAAAGCGGACCCTCCGTTCGGCGGCTACCTCGCTGTTCCTATGGACAGCCTGGAGAGGATATATCAATCGCCGGGTCCAATCTATGACCCGCAGCGTAAGAGAGGTTTTTCCGCGGGCGGCATTGGACCGGACTTCGGTAAGGGACAAATCGTAGTGAACACCTGGTCGTACCATATTACCCCCGCCGGTCTTGGGGTTGACCAACTGCTCAGACGTATGGGATTTACAGTGGTTCCTATGGGTACAGGTAATACCGAACTGCAAATACAGGTGATGCATGACCTCAAGGCAAGCGGTTTTTGCGGTACTCCCAGCTTTTTAAAGATTATTATCGATAAAGCCGAGGAAATGGGCTACGACTTCAAGAAAGATTTTACCTTGAAATTTGCTATGGTCAGCGGTGAGATGGGTGGAGAACCGCTGAGGAGGCTATTTCAGAGTAAATACGGCATTTTCTGCATGGGTGGCGATGCTTATGCTACAGCTGATGTGGGCACCATAGGCACGGGGTGCGAACAACAGTCTGGTATGCATGTTACCGCAGATGCCGTTGTTGAGATAGCGGATCCGTTAACGGGACGGCAGCTTGGTCCCAACGAGGAAGGCGAAGTCGTGGTTACACCTTTTGACGAGGTCTATCCCCTGATTAGATTTGGCACCGGTGATTTGTCGGCAATGATGGATGAGCCTTGTGTTTGCGGCAGATCGACGCCCAGGTTAACCAAAATTGTAGGCAGGGTTGGCGAAGCAGTCAGAGTGCGGGGTATGTTTGTCCATCCTAAACAAACGGATGAGATCATGGCTAAATTTCCCGAAATTAAACGATATCAACTAATAGTTAATCGTCCCGAGGACAGGGATGAGATGGTACTCGTGGTAGAGCTGGCCGGTAAAACAGTGGCACCAATCGCCTTAGGTACATACAAGGCTGAGATGAATTTGCCTGTTGAAAGAGAGAAACTGCAGAATGAGCTGGATAAGGCGTTCAGGGCCACGTGTAAAGTCAGGTTTGATCGCCTGGAGGTCGTTGCCAGTGGCTATCTTAGGGAGAATGATAAACATATTGTGGATAGGAGAAAATATTAGGTCCGACAAGTTGTTGAGATTTTAAGGCCTTCTCGGTACCAAGGAGTGAAATAAGAAATGGAAAACAAACAATCCAGGCCATTGCCTCAAGAGTTGGAGCGGATGTCGGCCAAAGATAGGCAAAAGCATTTGGAAGATAGAATGCGGGGAATAATTGTTTACGCCTATGAGAAGGCGCCGGCAGTTAAGGAGCGTTTCGATAAAGCCGGTGTAAAGCCTGAAGATATTCGCACTATCAAAGATTTAGAAAAGGTTCCAATGGTGCGCAAAGACGATCTAATCGCTTTGCAGAAATCGAATCCTCCCTTTGGCGGTTATCTGGCTGTGCCCATGGACAGCCTCGAAAGAATATACCAGTCGCCTGGCCCTATCTACGACCCTCAGCGCAAGAGAGGCTTTGGTGCTGGCGGTGGTCAGGGACCAGGTTTTGGTAAAGGGCAGATAGTAATGAATACCTGGTCATATCATGTGACTCCCGCAGGTCTCGGAGTTGACCAGTTGCTAATAAACATGGGGTTTACAGTTGTACCATCGGGTACGGGAAATACAGAGCTCCAGGTGCAAATAATGAAAGATCTCAAGGTGAACGGTTTCGTTGGTACCCCCAGTTTCCTCAAGATAATTATCGATAAAGCTGAAGAGATGGGCTACAACTTTAAAAAAGATTTCAACTTGAAATGGGCCATGGTCGGCGGCGAAATGGGCGGCGAGTCGCTGCGGAAGTTATTCCAGGAGAAGTATGGCATTCTATGTATGGGCGGAGACACGTACGCGACGGCTGATGTGGGAACGGTAGCCACCGGGTGTGAAAAACAGAACGGCATGCATATAACTGCCGATGCTATCGTCGAAATAGTAGACCCCGCAACCGGGAAGCAGCTCGAGCCAGGTGAAGTTGGAGAGATAGTAGTTACGCCTTTTGATGAAGTCTATCCCTTAATCAGATTTGGCACGGGTGACCTTTCCACGTTGGTCGACGAGCCCTGCGGCTGCGGCCGGACTACTCCACGATTGCCTAAGATTATGGGAAGGTCAGGCGAGGCAGTCAGGGTGAGAGGTATGTTCGTGCATCCCAAGCAGACGGACGAGGCCATCGGACGTTTCCAGGAAATTAAAAAGTATCAACTGGTGGTAAGTCGACCACAGGACAGGGATGAGATGGTCCTGAAAGTTGAGCTTGCTGACCAAGCTATTGATAAGGAAAAGTTGAAGAACAATCTGGATAAGAACTTCAGAGACCTTTGTAAGGTCAAGTTCGATAGAATGGATTTCGTTGCCGCCGGCAGCATTCCGAATGACGCCAAGAAGATTGTCGACGAAAGAAAATATTAGACTGATTGAATGCTTGGCCCTTAATCGGGCGAGGAGAGAATCCGATTATGAAAAACACCCTGCCTTCGTTTGAAAAAATGGAAAAAATGTCTCAGAAAGAACGACAGAAGCTTCTGGATGAACAACTGAAGTGGCTGGTCACTTATGCCTATGAAAAAGCCCCCTCGACTAAGGCGAGATTAGATGCAGCCGGGATCGTTCCGTCTAAGGTATCGGGTATTAAGGACCTGGAAAATTTGCCCTTATTACGGAAGGACAACCTCGTGGATCTGTATAAAAACTATCCTCCTCTAGGAGGACTGGTTACCGTACCGATAACCAAACTGGAAAGGGTTTATGTTTCACCGGGGCCGATATACGATCCGCATCATTCGAGTGAGACTTTCTGGCAGAGGCATGTATATATAGGTAAATCGGTGGGATTTCAGCCTGGAGACATCGTAGTCAATAGCTGGATGTATAACCTGGTACCGGCTGGGCTTATGATCGATGAGTCATTGAGGCGGAACGGCGTTACGGTTATTCCCATGGGTGTGGGCAATACCGAGCTTCAGGTACAGGTCATGAAGCAGCTTAAAGTGACCGGGTTTATTGGCACCACCAGCTTTTTCATGAACATTATCACCAAGGCTGAGGAGATGGGTCTGGACATACGTAAGGATTTCAACCTCAAGCGGGCCATAATCGGTGGTGAAATGGGTGGCGGACCGATCAGGAAGCTGGTTGAAGAAAAGTATGGTATTGCGACGGGAGATATGTACGCGACGGCTGACGTTGGCCTTTTAGCCTTCGAGTGCAGTGCTAAGAGCGGTATGCATATTGCCGAGGGCGTCGTATTTGAGATGATTAGCTATGAGACCGGTAAACAGGTAAAGTCGGGTGAGGTGGGAGAAATCGTGGTGACCCCAATCGATGAGACCTATCCGTTGATACGGTTCGGCACCGGAGACCTTGCCACTTTGATCGAAGAGCCATGTTCCTGCGGGCGTACTTCTCCGAGAATTTCCAGGCTTTTAGGAAGGGTGGGCGACGCTGTCAGAACCAGGGGCATGTTCATCCATCCTCGACAGCTTGAACCCGCCATGGCCAAGTTCCCACAGGTCGCTCAATATCAAGCAGTGGTCACCAGGCCCGCTAATCGCGATGAACTGACTCTCAAAGTTGAGCTGAAAACTCAAGACGGCATCGATAAGGATAAATTGTTGACTGATTTAACGACTGTGGTTAGCGATGCGCTTAGAATTAAAGTCGATCGCGTTGAATTTGTGGACAAGGGCGTAATTCCCGAATGGCATAAGCTGATAATCGACGAGCGCGTGTATTAATCTTAGGGTACCATATCAAGAACAATTTGCGGCGGAAGACCCTGCAGTGTCACCTGGGACATATTTAGCCTCTCAAAACAAATATAAGAGACCGTCCAACCTTATTCGTCTTCGTTTAATACGAATATGATAAAATGGGATACGATTTTACCAATTTGATAATGTGAACATGAAGACTCTATCTCTGACCGACGAAATATGGCCTAATTTGCATGTAATTTCATGCGGCAAGCTTACTTGGGTTTATATCGAGAGGCCAACAGAGAAAGATGTCCAATATTTAGGGCAGAACTTCAACTTTAATATTCTCAATCTGGATGACGTCCTAAGTCGTGTACAAAGGCCTAAAATCGATGAATACCCGGACCACCTTTTCATAGTGCTTCATTTTCCTGTTTACAATAAGGCAAATCGTGTTACCACACCTAGTGAGGTAGACATATTTATAGGTGAAACTTATATAGTTACAGTTCACAAGTCAGGCGATTTGAAACCGCTGTCTAAATTTTTTAATGAATGCCACGTTGATGAGGGAATATGCAACGCTTATATGAGCCGTAGCTCCGGATTTCTTCTGTACCATATACTGGATAGACTGGTAAATTATTGTTTCCCAATTCTTGACAAGGTTGTTGATAATGCTGAAAAGGTGGAAGGCCTCATTTTTGCCAGGGCTGTTCCGGAGACAGTCCGCCAGATATCGTTGATTCGTCGGGACCTGATATCATTTCGGCGTGTTATTCATCCTCAAATAAGCGTTGTCGAGGTGCTCGAAAGGGTGGAATACGCATTCTTAAAAGAGGATCAGGATGTTTATTTCGGCGATATTGCTGACCACATACGAAAGATTTGGGACGGTCTGGAAGACTGCAAAGAAGTTGTCGATGGATTAGCAGACACGAGTAACTGGCTAACTTCGCATCGAATTCAGGAAGTTATGCGCGTATTAACCATTGTAATGGCGATTATGACCCCACCTATGTTAATTGCCAGCATTTATGGTATGAATGTGTATCTACCAGGTGGACATGAGGGTGGCCCCGGTAAAGACTACATTGCCTTTGCCGGATTAATGATTTTGATGTTGAGCATCGTTATAAGTATGCTCTGGTTCTTTAGACGCAAACATTGGATTTAAGGTTTACCACGTTGCCAAGACTTTCACAATGACCGTGTCCTACAGGTTCGTGGTGGTGGCAACTCTTTTTGTCACCTGCCTTATAACAGCCAACATCATAATTGCCAAGCAAGTAAGCATTGGGGGTATTGTTCTACCAGCAGCCATAGTGATTTTCCCTCTTAGCTACATAATAGGCGATGTACTCACCGAGGTCTATGGTTATCGACAGGCAAGGCGTGTAATCTGGCTCGGCTTTGCGTGTAATTTAGTAGCGGTATTGGCTATCTGGCTGGGGCAGATACTGCCTCCGGCGCCGGTTTTTGAGGCACAAACCGCTTATGAGCGTATTCTGGGAAGTACTCCTCGGTTCTTATTGGCTTCCTTTGCCGCCTACCTGGCGGGTGAATTCACCAATTCAGTTGTTCTGTCCAAGATGAAAATAATGACTAAAGGCAGGTGGTTGTGGACCAGGACAATCGGCTCGACAGTGGTGGGACAGGGTGTGGATACCGTGGTGGTACTATCGATAGCCTTTATCGGAGTGCTGCCGCTATCGGTGTTGGGAGCCATGATGCTCTTTCATTGGCTGGTAAAGTGCGCCTATGAAGCTCTGGCCACTCCGATAACTTATGTTGTGGTTGGTTATTTGAAGAGGAAGGAAGGGGTCGATACTTATGATTATGGAGTGGATTTTAACCCTCTGAGAGTGGTTTGAAGGGATAACCTGGATGGGCTGTGGAAATTAAGTTTATAGTCGATAACAATGTTGGCAGACTGGCAAAATGGTTACGGATAATGGGCTACGATGCTATACTTTTTCCCGGGGATGATGACGGTGAAATGGTGAAGATCGCTTTAGCACAAGGCAGGGTAATTTTGACTAAAGACAACCAGATAATGAACCGACGTTTGGTAACGACAGGGCGTCTAAAGGCATTATTGATAAAGGACGACGACATCAAATCACAATTGCGACAGGTGATTGCGGCTTTTAACCTGGACTATCACTATAAACCGTTTTCCAGATGCCTGGAATGTAACCAAATCCTGGTGGATAGGGAGAAGGCAACAGTTGAGGGATTGGTTCCCCCGTATGTTTATCGAACTCAGGAGCTGTATATGGAATGTCCATCCTGCCATAGGCTATACTGGCGGGGGACGCATTGGAAGGCCATGAGCCGTGAACTTGATAAGATGGCCAAGGGCAACTGAACTATGAAAGTTGTTACAGCTGAAGAGATGAGGGATATCGACCGCCGCGCTGCCAGTGCCGGTTTGACCACCGATGTTCTGATGGAAAATGCTGGACGAGCGGTGGCCGAAGAAACGGGAAAGCTCGCCGGTACTATTGCCGGAAAGCGTGTTCTTATAATAGTGGGTCCCGGCAATAACGGAGGCGACGGACTGGTGGCGGCGCGCTACCTTGCCGATTCAGGCGCAGAAGTGACCAGTTATCTTGGGTCTAAACGGCTTGTCACTGACAAAAATCTCGATTTACTACGGAAACGTGGCATTAGAATTGTTGAAGCCAACCAGGATAGTGCGTTCTCCAAACTGGATGGCTTGCTAGCCAAATCTGAAATAATAATCGATGCCGCCTTCGGTACCGGCAAAAGCCGCGCGCTTGACGGTACTTACAAGGGGATTATGTCCAGACTGCTATCGAATAGGGAGAAAAATCCCGATGTTGTAATGCTGGCAGTGGATATACCCTCCGGTCTGGATTCTGATACAGGTGCAGTCGACGCAAACTGCCCGAGCTTCGATGCCACGGTGACTCTTGGTTATCCCAAGCCCGGGCTATTTAATTTCCCGGGGGCCGAGAAGGCCGGGAAAATAGTAATCGCAGATATAGGTCTGCCGGCCAGTATAGGTGAAAATATACCAACCGAACTGATAACCCTAGAGTGGGTGCAGTCGGTTTTACCCCAGCGTCCTGCGGGTGCCAACAAGGGCAGCTTTGGCAAGGTGATGGTGGTGGCTGGCTCGATCAATTATATCGGGGCTGCCTATCTAGCCTGTGCAGGTGCTGCCAGGGTCGGAGCCGGTCTGGTGACACTGGCAACCGCTTCCAGTCTGCAGCCGATTCTGGCGGCCAAGCTTACTGAGGCAACTTTTCTGCCTTTGCCCGAATCCGGAAGAGGTGTCATTAGTGCCGAAGCCGCCACTGTTTTGAAAAAGTCGCTGACGGATTATGAAGTCCTGCTGGTGGGCTGCGGCCTTGGGCAAAAACCCGCGGTCACTGCATTTATAAAAGCATTATTATTCAGTAAGAACAAAGGAATCTGCCCATCATTGATAGTTGATGCCGATGGACTGAACATACTGGCGAAGCTACCGAACTGGTGGCAGAAGCTAGGTAAGGATGTTATACTAACCCCGCATCCGGGCGAAATGGCGAGGTTATCGGGCTTGGAGGTTGACGAAGTGCAGCGCCATCGGCTTGAGATTGCCCGGAAAATGGCTTCGCGATGGCAGAAAGTGGTCGTGCTTAAGGGGGCATATACGATCGTCGCCGCACCGGATGGTCGAGCTCGAATAAATCCCACTGCCAATCCGGGTCTGGCGTCGGCCGGCACCGGCGATGTGCTTAGTGGCATAATCGCCGGTTTAGCAGCGCAGGGGCTATCTCCTTTCGACGCATCTGCATGCGGTGTCTATTTGCATGCGCAGGCCGGGGAAATGGTCAAAGCTGAACTGGGCGATGCCGGAATGTTGGCCGGCGATCTTCTGCCGGTTCTACCGCAGGTAATAAAAGGTCTTAAAAACAAATAGGGAATATTGAGAAGTCGACGATTATTATGCTGCTAACGGTTGATATAGGCAACACTAATATAAATCTGGGAGTCTTTAACGGCGCTAAGTTGAAAGCTACCTGGAGAATGGCTACCCGTGTTCACCGTATGCCCGACGAGTATGCCAGCCTGATACTGCATCTTTTCGAGCACGAAGGGATTGATGCCGCCAAAATTACCGATGCCATAATGTGCAGCGTGGTTCCACCGCTGTCCGGCGTTTTTCAGGAGATGTGCCGACGCTATTTGAAGGTCACACCAATGATGGTTGAGGCGGGAGTAAAGACGGGAGTCCGGATAGCCATGGATAATCCGCGTGAGGTTGGTGCAGACCGGATAGTGAACGCGGTGGCGGCGCATCAGCTGTACGGGGGGCCGGTTATTGTTATCGACCTGGGCACGGCTACTACGTTTGATGCCGTGTCTAAAGAAGGCGATTATCTTGGGGGGGCCATCGCACCCGGTATCGCCATCGCCACTGAAGCTTTGTTCTCCCGGACCGCGGTGCTGCCGCGCGTGGAGCTGTCCCATCCCAAGCGGGCCATAGGACGTAACACCGTAGCCGCTATGCAGTCCGGTATCGTTTTCGGCTACGCGGGGCTCATCGAGGGCATAGTCTCCAGGATACAGAATGAACTGGGCGTTAAAGCTAAAGTAGTGGCCACCGGCGGCTATGCCGAACTGCTGGCCCGAGAGACGCCTGCAATAGAGGAAGTCAATCCCGATCTGACTCTTTTGGGATTGCGTTTAATTTATGAGATGAATAAGGCGAAGGATTAAAGATGGGCTTGAAGGACAAGACGGTAGTGCTGGGGGTCAGCGGCAGCATCGCCGCTTATAAAGCTGTGGAGCTGGCCAGCCAGTTGACCCAAGCGGGAGCCAGGGTAGAGGTTATTATGACCAAGGCTGCCGAGGAGTTCGTCACGCCGCTTACTTTTCGCAGCATTACGGGACGCCCTGTGGTTACCGACATGTTCGATTTAAGTTCGGAATACAGTGTGGAGCATGTGGCACTGGCTGAAGCTGCCCATGTAGTGGTGGTAGCTCCGGCTACGGCGGATATCATCGCCAGGATGGCCGCCGGTATGGCGGACGACATGGTTGCCTGTACGGTACTGGCGACCAAAGCACCCGTAATTATAGCCCCGGCGATGCACTCGGCTATGTATCAGAATGAGGCGACGCAGGAAAACCTGGCCACGTTGAAAAAGCGCGGCTTTATCATGGTCGGGCCGAACTACGGCAGGCTTGCATCGCGCGGAGTAGGTATTGGGAGGTTGGTTGACATAAATGAAATAGTGGGGACTATCCAACTGGTGCTGGGCAGAAGTGGGGATTTGAAGGGAAGGCGAGTGGTGGTGACTGCCGGCGGCACTCAGGAGCCTGTGGACCCCGTGCGCAGCCTGTCCAATCGTTCTTCCGGCAAGATGGGCTATGCACTGGCCGAAGCCGCCCGGGACCGGGGCGCCGACGTAGTTCTGGTTAGCGCTCCTACCTCTCTGGCGAGACCGGCGGGCGTGGAGGCGGTCGATGTAACCACGGCTGAGGAGATGCTGAACGCGGTAAAGAAGGTCGTAAACAAAGCCGACGCCTTGATTATGGCGGCCGCGGTTGCCGACTACCGGCCGAGGAAGGCATCTAAGAGTAAAATCAAACGGGAGCAGGCTGCCAGCCTGGCGCTGGAATTGGAGAAGACACCTGATATCCTTGCTGAAGTGAAAGGTAAATTCCTGAAAGTCGGTTTCGCTGCGGAGACCGAGGACCTGGTGGCCAACGCCAGGAAAAAACTGGAAAAGAAGCAGCTGGACCTGGTCGTAGCCAACGATGTTACCATTGAAGGCAGCGGCATCGGAGCCGATAGTAACCAGGTGGTAATAATCGACCGCAAAGGCAAGACAGATAAACTGCCGCTTCTCCCAAAACGTGATGTAGCGGATAAGATACTGGATAAAATAGTCCAGTTATTGGCCAAGAAGTAATATATCCGGGATCCGCTAGCAAAACAGCGGGCGACCCCCTGGGGGTCGCATTCTTTATAGGTGAGATTTTTGTATGTCTGAAATCCCGAAAGCTTATGAACCCCGGGACATCGAGCCGAAGTGGTACAACCACTGGATGCAGCAGGGATACTTTACGCCAAAAATAGACCCCAAGAAAAAACCCTTTGTGATAATTATGCCGCCTCCCAATGTGACTGGTGAGCTGCACCTGGGCCACGCCCTGACAGCTGCGTTGGAAGACATCATGATCAGATGGCACAGGATGAAGGGGGACCCTTCTCTGTGGCTGCCGGGCGTAGACCATGCCGGAATAGCAACGCAGGTAATCGTGGAGCAGAAGCTGGCTGCTGAGGGACTCGACAGGCATAAGCTGGGCAGGGATAAGTTCACCGAACGTGTCTGGGAATGGGTAAAAAAATCGCGAACGTCCATTACTGATCAGCATAAAAGGCTGGGAGCTTCCTGTGACTGGACACGTGAGCGGTTCACATTGGATGAAGGGCCTAGCCGCGCAGTAATGACTGCTTTTGTCCGTCTTTACGAAAAAGGGCTAATCTATCGGGGAGAACGCATTATAAACTGGTGTCCCAGGTGCCAGACGGCGCTTTCCGACCTGGAAGTGCAGCACAAGGACGTCACCGGTAATCTATATTATCTGCGCTATCCCCTGGCCGGTGAAGAAGGTTATGTAACGGTCGCAACCACTCGACCCGAGACCTATCTAGGCGACACTGCGGTGGCAGTGAACCCCGACGACGAGCGGTTCAAAGGGCTTGTCGGCAAGAAGGTTGTACTGCCGGTGCTGGGCAGGGTGATTCCGATAATAGCAGACAGCGCCATCGACCCTTCCTTCGGCACAGGCGCGGTTAAAATCACGCCCGGACATGACCCGGTAGACTTTGAGATATCGGAAAGACACCATTTGCCCATTATCAATATACTGAATGCCGACGGCACGATGAACAAGGAGGCCGGCCCCTATGAGGGACTTGACCGGTTTGTCTGCCGTCAGAAGGTGATTGAGGATTTTAAGAAGGCGGGATTACTGGAAAAAATCGAGACGCACCATCATTCGGTAGGCCACTGCGGCCGCTGCGGCACCATGGTTGAACCAGAAGTCAGCAAGCAGTGGTTTGTTAAAGTGGCACCACTGGCTGAAGCAGCCATTAAAGCGGTTACGGATGGCCGGATTACCATCATCCCGGACAGGTTCACCAGGGTTTATCTGAACTGGATGGAGAATATTCGCGACTGGTGTATCAGCCGGCAGCTGTGGTGGGGCCACCGAATTCCCGTGTGGTACTGTCCCAAGTGTAATGAAATGACGGTATCTATCGAAAAGCCGACCAAGTGCAGTCACTGCGCTGAAAGCAAAATCGTCCAGGACCCCGACGTTCTCGATACCTGGTTCAGCTCGGCGTTGTGGCCGCATTCTACCCTTGGCTGGCCGGAAAAGACGGAAGACCTGAAATATTTTTATCCTACATCTGTGATGGAGACCGGCTACGATATCCTGTTTTTCTGGGTGGCCAGGATGATAATGATGGGGTTGGAGGATACCGGAGAAATTCCGTTTCATACTGTCTATCTGCATGGTCTCATTCGAGATGAGAAGGGCGAGAAGATGAGCAAGATGAAGGGGAATGTGCTTAATCCCAACGATGCTATAGACGAGTACGGGACAGATGCACTTCGCTTCGCCGTGACTACGGGAACTTCACCGGGCAATGACATTAATCTCGGGCCGCACCGCCTGGAAGCGGGGCGTAATTTCGCCAATAAGATGTGGAACGCGGCCAGATTCGTGTTGCAGGGCCTGGAATCCCACCCGGTAGAAAATGATGCATTGGTCAAGCTTGAGGCGAGCCCTTCAAAGCATGTGGAAGACCGGTGGATATTGAGCCGCCTAAATCGGCTGATAATCGGCGTTGAAGGACTTATGTCCGATTTCCAGTTCGGTGAGGCTGAAAGACAGATTCATGACTTCTTCTGGGGCGATTTTTGTGACTGGTACATAGAGATGGCCAAAATCAGGCTGTCGAGAGCAGATTTTTCACCTTTGGCTGTACTAGCGTTTGTTTTGGATAGGTCACTTCGATTGCTGCACCCGTTTATGCCTTTTATAACGGAGGAGCTGTGGCAAAGCCTGAAACAGCGTATGCCTGATAGCAGCTTTGATGCGGACTCGCTCATTGTAGCCAAATACCCGGCCGGCAATAAAAAGTTGCTGGATGCCGGGGCGGAAAATACCATAGATGCGGTTATCGAAATCGTGCGCTCAATCAGAAATACCAGAGCCGAGCATAAGGTGGCAGCCGGTAAATGGATTGAAGCCCGCGTTTATTCGGATGAGCTTAAAAAGAAGATAGCTTCCAAGTCGGAGGCGATTGAGACCTTAGCTAAAGCCAGGCCGCTGACTGTATTAAGCCGCAAGGAACGGGCGTCTAAAGAAGAGAAAGCCATCGTTCTGGTACTTAAGGAATCAGAAATTGTAATGCCGTTGGCGGGCATGGTCGATGTGGCCGCGGAAGAGAAACGTCTCGATGATGAGATTAGCTCGCTGGGTAGCGAAATAGGGAGGCTGGACGGCAGATTAAAGGATGAGTCTTTCTTATCCAAGGCACCGGCTGCAGTGGTCGACAAAGAGCGGGAGAAGGTCAAAGGCTATATCGATAGATTAGCCAGGCTGAAGCAGGAACGGAAAGAGTTGAGCTAGTGATAGACTCGGTAGAAAAGGAGTAAATATCGTGCCACACGTAATTGTAAAGATGTTCCCTGGAAGGACTGCCGGGCAGAAAAATAAGCTGGCTCAGGCTATTTCGGAATCGCTGGTTAAAATCGCCAATTGTGACGAGAAAACGATTTCGGTTTCTATAGAGGAAATAGCACCAGAGGACTGGGCGGACATCGTCTATAAGCCCGATATAATAGAAAAAGAAAAAACGCTGTTTAAGAAACCTGGATACAATCCGTTCCATCCCAGATAGGGCGCTGGTGGTATAAGGAGGTGATGGGAATAGAGGTCATGAATTATGAATAAAAATTTAGTAAATTTGTCGAACCGTTTTCGCCTAAGATAATTGCCCAAATCACCAACACTTCAAACTGACAAGGTCTTAAGCGATTCTTAAATATCTAGTTCCTAATACTTTACTCTTTAAACATCGACCATTGCCTATATACTATCTAAGTATCAGAAAGTATTATTGCTGATTTAGATGATCTAACCTTTTCACGTTTTCCCTATAGCATCCATTAGAAGCTGTTCAATCTTTTCTACATCCTTACTTACAGAACCTTCTCCTTCAACCCAATATAGAACATTTCCATTTACGAAGACAATTGTTTCAGGGAGCGATCGAATCGCATATTCCTTTAATACCGGGTCATCATCTATGGAAACATATCTACAGAACTTTATTTTGTTTTCATATTCTCCTTTTTTAATAATTCTTTTTACAGCCACAATTGAGGGTACAATCTCTGCATTATTCTCCCTATTCCATAGTTCATCATCGCAAAAAGCCACGAGAACGGGAATCTAT
>Ga0116202_10000274_pt1 | contig 27843 bp, 26 predicted proteins | sample LakKivw325mmetaG_FD_94479 | JGI IMG/M metagenome (GOLD analysis project Ga0116202, IMG submission 94479) | Anoxic lake water microbial communities from Lake Kivu, Rwanda to study Microbial Dark Matter (Phase II) - Lake Kivu water 325m metaG | ecosystem: Environmental > Aquatic > Freshwater >... | reverse complement strand
TCGATCATCGGCTTGAGGATGCGGACGCTCCAGCGCGGCGCGAACTCGGCGAGGAACATGGCACAGGCCAGGCCGAAGACTGCGCCGAGTATTATGGCCAGAACGGTGACCTCTAGCGACCCCACTATCATCGGCAGGATGCCGAAGTGGCCGCGCGTCGGAGCCCAGTGAGTCGAGGCGATGAACTTCCAGACTCCGATCTTGGCGACGAGCGGGGTGCCTTCACGGAATATGAAGAAGGCGATGAGGAATATCATCGCCACCGCCGAGAAAGCGACGAGGAGCAGGCCCCGTTCAATCAGCTTTTCGCGCATGAAAAAAGGGATCAAGGGACCGAGGGATCAAGGGATCAAGTGGCCGGACTCCGTGATTCGTCACTTGACTCGGATGAGCCCTTCTTCGACCAGGGCCTGCTGACCTTCGGAGCTGAGTACGTAGTCGATGAAGGCCTTGGTCGCGCCGCGGGGTTCGCCGTTGGTCAGGAAGAGGAACTCGCGGACAATCGCGTAGCGGCCGGACTTGACTGTGTTCTCGTCCGGTACTACTCCGTTGAGGGCGAGCGCGCGGACGCGCTCGTCGACCAGGCCGAACGAGATGTAGCCGAGAGCTTCAGGGTCCTCCGCGACTATCTCGCGGACCGCGCCGTTTGAGTCCTGGACGAGGGCGTCGGCAGCGAACGGCTCCGGACCTGGCTTACCGTCGGCGCCCCTGGTCCCGTCCGCGGCCATGACCTGTTCTTCGAAACTCGCACGAGTGCCCGAGCCCTCCTCGCGGGTGATGATGGTTATCGGCTTGTCCTCGCCCCCGAGCTCGCGCCAACTACGGACTCGTCCGGTAAAGACGTCGCGGGCCTGCTCCAGCGTGATTCCGCGAACGTTGTTTCTGGCGTTCACGATGAGCGCGATGGCGTCGTGAGCAATCGGGATTTCGGTCAGTCCCTTTTCCTCAGGCTTGAGCTCGCGCGAGGACATCCCGATTTCACATATCTTGTTCTCGACCGCTCGGATGCCCGCGCTGGAGCCGCCTCCCTGCACGCTGACCTTGATGCCTTGATGCTTCTGCATGTACAGCTCGGCGAGCCGTTCGGCAAAGGGTTCGACTGAAGTCGAACCCGCAAGGGTGATTCCTGCCTTGCCCGAGCGCGCGCAGCCGGCCTGGACGGTCAGCGCACCGGCAAGCAAGACCGCCAAGAAGTACCGTGTTGTTATGCTAAGATTCTCACGTAGTTAGTTAGCTCCGTATCAGGATTGTGTTAGAATTGTGTTAAGACCCGCGAGGCGCCTGCAGGGTCCGCTGTTTCAGACTATCTTCGGAACAACCGTGCTGGCAAACATGCTTGACACTGCGCGACCTGTTTCTATAATCGCACGTGCACCCTTCCGCGAAGGTCCGGCGCCGCATGGGCCTTCAGGTCCTCTTCGATTTCTCAAGCATTATTGACGCCCTCGGCTTCTGCTCCGACAACGGTTTCAGAGTGCTGGAGCTCAATCTGGGCAACATCGAGTTCCAGCGACAACTGGGCCACGCGCGGGAGCGGCGGCGGATACGAGCCGCCGCACTCCGGCACGGGGTGGCCCTCGCAATCCATGCGATTGACGGGCCATCTTTCTTTATACCGAGCCCGCGAGTGCGCGCGGCCGGCGTGAAGCAACTCAAAGAGGAACTCGATTGGGCAGAGGGCATCGGGGCGAAGAACGTCGTCATGCATCTTGGGTTCGACATGAGCTTCGGCATGGATGGCGGCTCGCGCTACACCCACCAGGAATTCCCGGAATACTACTCACGGGCCCTGGCCGATTCGCTGGCTGAGCTCAAGGCCTACGCGCGCGGAAAGGCGCGGCTGTGCGTCGAGAACGTCGGCGGATTCCGCTACGAACTCACGCAACCGATTCTCGACCGGCTGCTCGGCGGCAATCTCGGTCTCTGCCTCGACGTCGGGCACATCAACGTTCTCAAGCCAAAGATGCGTGCGAAGGAGCTGGCGTTCTTTCGCAGGCACAGCCAGCGTATCTTCCACAGCCACGTCCACGACAACTCCGGGCTGCGTGACGAGCACTCGGCGCTTGGCCGGGGCCGCATCGACTTCCTGCCGTTCTTCCGCCTGCTGGAGAAGACCGACGCCCTCTTGATCTTCGAGGTGCGGCCCAAGGAGTCGGCGATCGAGAGCCTCCGCTATTTCGAGAGAGAGATTGAGCCGCATCTAAAGAAATGACCAAGCGCCAATGACCAATTACCAAGAGTCCGAGCGCCCGGCTTTGTGCCTTGGTGTCTTGGTCGTTGAGCTCGATTCTACAAGTCCAGTCCGGAAGTTCGAAGCAGTGAAGTGGTACGAACAGCGGAGTTGGTCATGAGCAAAGCAAAGCAGCTCGAGCAGCTCGAGCAGGAGTGCCACACGCGAGGCGTTAAGCTCATCTACGACGACCTGCGCAGCGAAGGCGGGCTGTGCCGGTTGCGCGGGTCTTTCTACCTGATTCTCAACCGGCGGCTGGCATCCGAAACCAGGGTCCGCATCATCGCCGATGCGCTGGCCCGCATACCAGAGCGGATTCCGCACCCGGAACCGGCAGTTCAGGTTTCCCGGGCGGAACCCACGCCGGTCGCCGTTGACTATCCAGAGCCGGTGTACGAAGAACCCGCAGTCGGGGTTCCGGTCACCGCCGGCGTTCCGGACAGCCAGAACTAATCCCGGATTGTAAGCAGTACGGCCGGCGCAAGCCCCGTCCCGACTTTACCGCTTTGGGCGTTTCGCCGGTCGAGGTCGTGGTGTAGAACCATCGGCCCCAGAACTCAGTTTACTTACTTGCCCTCTATCTGCTTCAGTAGCTGTCTTGCTTCGGGCTTGTCGTCGAGTTCAGCGTCACCTGGGTACAGGGGGTCGGCAGTTGCCAGCAGGGTGTCGAGCTGCGCCCGGGCGGCTGCCCAGCGCTTTCGTCTGACATGAACCTTGGCCAGGTCGAGGCGCAGCAGGCAGTAGTTCGGGGCGCTTGCGATTCCGCGCCGGTAGTACTGCTCGGACTTGGTGAGGTCGCCACCGGCAAACCCCGGCAACTCGTAGTAAAGGACCCCGAGAGCGTCGAGCGCGGTCGGGTGTTTCGGGTTCAGATCGAGCGTCCGGCTGAATGCCTTCTTGAGGCCGGACACCATGAAGAGCGAGTTGAGAACGCCCCGCGTCTGGCCGATGCGACCCTGTGCTACACCCCACCAGCAGTGTCCTTCATCGCTATTATCGTTCAGAGATAGAAGCGTCTCGGCAATTGCCTTTGCCCGCCCGAAGTAGGCCAGCTTGTCTGATTTGGCCGCTGCGTCGTCTCCCTTCTGGGTGTGGATACGGCACCAGAGGTAGAGCAGATGTTCGTCATTCGGACTTGCCACGTGGGCTGCGGCAAGCAGGTTGTAGGCGGAGTCGAGCCAGGTGTGGTTGAGGTGCCGGTTAAAGAACATGTATTCGGCCCGGTCCGTCGTCGCGGCGCCCGCCAGCGCCGCCAGCATCGCGAGTAGAACCAGCTTCTTCATCTTCCCACCGTACTTTGTCCTTCGTCCTTCGTACTTACCACTTTCCTTGGGTCAGTGTCCCTCATACATCGCCTCGATTTCCTTGCCGTATGCGTTACAGACCTGCGGCCGCTTCACCTTAAGGCTTGGCGTCAGTAAGCCGTTCTCGACCGAGAACGGCTCGGAGACGAACCGGAACCGGTGGACCTGTTCGTACTGGGCGAAGCCGGCGAGCGCCTTCCTGATTTCGCCTTCGTAGAGCTTGACCACCTCGGGATGGCCGAGCACGTCGGTGTACCGCTTGAACGGGATGCCTTTCTCCCGCGCAAATCCCTCCAGCGCGAGCGGGCTCGGAACGACCAGCGCGGAGAGGAACGGCTTGCGGTCGCCGTAGACCATTACTTGCTCTACGTACTTCGATTGAGCGATGGCCTGTTCGACCGCGCTCGGCGCGATCTTCTTGCCGTATGCGGTCACGATGAGTTCTTTGATGCGGCCGGTGATGATAAGGCTGCCCTCCGGGTCGAACTTGCCCTGGTCACCGGTATGGAACCAGCCGTCTGCGTCCAATGCCTCGGCGGTCTCCTTCGGTTTGTTGAGGTAGCCTTTGAATACGTTCGGCCCGCGCACCAGGACTTCGTCGTTGGCGCCGATGCGTACTTCGACGCCGTTGAGCGGCTTCCCGACCGTGCCGACTCTCTCTTCTCCGGGGACCGCGGCGCACACGACCGGGGAGGTCTCGGTCAGCCCGTAACCCTCGAGCAGGTTGAAGCCGAAATTGCGGATTATGCGCGCTAGATGCCGGTCGAGCGGCGCGCCGCCCGAACAGATAATCCGGATTCGCCCGCCGCCGAGCGCCTTAATCTTGTTGACGACCAAAAGCCCGAGCGCCCAGTGCTTGAGCGCAAGCCACACGGGAATGGATCGTTTTCCGGCGTTGAGCCGAGCGTACCGGCTGTAGGTGCGGATGGCGGACCGCATGAGCAGCCGGTTGAGCGCGGGCCCGGTGAGGACTTTGTCCTGCACCGCGTTATAGACCTTTTCGAGCACCCGCGGCAGCACGATTAGCACGGTCGGCCTGGCCAGTTGCACGTCTTCCCGGATGGTCTGGATCGACTCGGCGTAGGCGATGGTGGCTCCCGACATCAGCATCGTATAGTAGCCACAGGTGCGCTCGAACATGTGGCACAGCGGAAGGAATGACACGAGTACGTCGTTTTCGTTAATGCTGAAGAGGTCGATCGCGCTCCGGAAGTTGGAAACGACGTTGCGATGGCTGAGCATCGCGCCCTTTGGTTCACCGGTCGTTCCTGACGTGTAGCAGACCGTGAACAGGTCGTCGGGTCCGGCTTCGTGCGCCTGTCCAAGCCTGGGGTTCTGCTTCAGGGCTTCGGCTCCGGTGCGGCGCAGTTCATCGAAGTTGAGCAACTGCTTGCCGGCGCGGCTCCGGTGCTCCTGGCCGAAGATGGTCACCACGTCCTTGAGTGGCGGGACATCGGCAAGTATCTTGGTGATATTGGTGAAGAGCTCAGCGCTCTCGACAATCAGGTGCGAGACTCCGGCGTCATTCAGGATATAGCGAATGGCGTCCGCGCCGAGCGTGTGGTAGACAGGAATCAGCACGGCTCCGAGTTTGGTGACCGCGAGGTCGGTCGCGACCCATTCCGGGCGGTTGTAGGAGTAGATGCCGACCTTGTCTCCGGGTCTGACACCGCGTTCGGCCAGGCCGGCGGCCAGCGCGTCCACGGTCTCCGACAGCCCGGCATAGGAGATGCCTTCGTAGGTTCCGTTGACCTTGCGCATCAAGGCCGTCCGGTCCGGGAACTTGCGCGCTACCTCGGCGAAGCAGGCGTAGATATTGTCAGGCAACAAACACCTCCTTGCATCTGGTCACGGCGCTTTCTAGATGATGCTCAGTTCTCTCCCGACCAGCACGAACTTCTGAATGGCAGTTCGCAACTGCTCCTCGGTGTGCGTGGCCATCAGACTGATGCGGATAATCGCCCGGCCGGGCGGTACGGCCGGGAACACGACCGGATTGGCGAATACGCCTTCCTGTTCCGGTCGCCCCGCGGCTTGGCAGGCCCGGTAAGCAGCCTCGACCCGGCGCAGCCGGTGCCGTACTCGGCGATGGCTGCTACGGCAGCTGCTTTCACCTTCGGGTGGTCGGTCAGACCGAGATAGTTGTTCGAACCCAGGTTGATGAGCTCCCGCCCCTCGCGGGTCGTGAGCGGGGACGCGGCCGGCGAGATGGCGCGCGAGTAGAAGAACCGGTTCCGAGCCCGGGCCGACTGAAGCGCGAGGTCGAACTGAGTGCACTTATCGAAAAGGTCCAATTCTGCCTCTGTTTAGGGTCGTTTTGCCCGCAGGATTATAGCCTTGTCGGGTGGCAAGGCAAGGAATGGGATTGGACCAGGCATGGCGCGGGTAAATCGGCCTCGGCTCTTCCTGAAAGGTCTTCCTGAAAGGTCTTGACAGCGAAACCGCCGGGTCTAGAATTAGCCGGCAGTTCAGTGCGCCCGTGCACAGCCAAGAGACCGCAGTTGCGCAGCCACAAAGAAATCGGTTGTCGCAACATGACGATAGTTAGGCAGCCCATGGCCCAAGCGCCCTGGGCACAAGGAGGTACATGTGAGGAAGCTGATCGCTGCCGCGGCTATACTCGCCGTGGTATTCGTCCTCGGGTGCCAGGACACCAAGAAGGTGACCGAGCTCCAGGGGCAGGTCGACAAGTTGACGCAGCAGGTTAATGACGCGAACGCCGCGGTGGCCAAACTGACCACCGAGCGCGATTCTCTGAACAAGGTCGTGACCGACCTGATGGCCAAGTTGCCGCAGCCCAAGGGCGGCAAGCCTGCGGCCCAGCCGGCCAAGGGTGGACTGAAGCCCCCGACCAAGAAGTAGGCAGGCCACGAGTCAAAGAAGGAGTACGCACATAATGAGAAAGAACGCACTGCTACTCGCATTCGCCGTCGCGCTGGTCTTCGTCAGCGCTGGGTGCAACAGCATTGTCACCCTGGAGAAGCCGGTCGTTTCGGCTGCGGCCCTCGACACCGACAATGGCGGGACGTTGCGGCTGACCTGGACCGCAGTCACCGACGCCAAGAACTACGAGATCACGACTGACGATTCGGTCTACACGGTCGCGTCTACGGTCTACAGCTTTGATGTGTCCAAACCGTCCGCGACAGTCGAAGTCAGGGCGGTCAACGGCAGCGACAAGAGCGATCCGGCGACCATCGACTGCAAGGTTGTTGAGACCTCGTCGATTGTGCTGTACGGCAGGAGCGACCCCAGCTCGAACGACCCGTCCGGCCTCTCGTTCACGACCAGCGGCGGAGCTTCCGCCCTCTCGCTTGACGACGCCAACAAGGCCGCGCTCGACTTCGTCTGTGATGACGTTGACATAACGCCGGTCGGACTGGCCAATGCGGGCGATTATGGTTGGTCCCAGAACAGCAAGAAGAACGCGCTGGCGGATGGCGGGACCGACTTCGATGCGCTCACGCTGGCGCCGGCCGCCGGCAGTTACAGCACGAGCGGTGGGATTGCAGCCAACGGCGTTTACGCGCTGTGGCTCGGCGCAACCACCACGTGGACCGTGAATGATCATTTCGCCAAGGCGAAGATCGTTACGGTCGAGCAACCGTCAGGCTCGTACTACAAGGTCACGCTCAACGTGGCCTATCAGAAGATCGGTGGTCTCCGCTGGCTCGTCAAATAGACTGAGACCACGACATCGTTCTCCGGGGAGCTTCGGCTCCCCGGTTGTGTTGCGGGGCGCCACTCAGTGGCGAGTCGGTCGATTCCAGTCGCGGCACTTGAATCGGGCGTGAACTGGTGTATAGTGTTACCATTATATCGAACGGCTTGGCTCTGACCAGATGGCTCAGCGGATGATTCCAACTACGCGTCGTCCCGGCGCAAAGGTCAGCGGACGACGAACGCTGCTGATTTGCGACTGGAAAGTACCTGAACCTAGAAGGAGAACGAACATGACGAAGACAACGCTGATAGGCGCCCTCGTAGTTGCGCTGGCTCTCATCGGCACGGGGTGCGACTCATCGAGCACGACGCTGGAGGCGCCTACCGTTACGCACGCAGTCACCGACAACGGCGGGACGCTCAGCTTGACCTGGGACGCGGTTTCAGGCGCCGAGTCTTACGAGATTACGGCCGGCGGCTCGGTCCAAACAACTACGTCCACAGGCTTCGAAGTCACAACCCCAAGCGCCACGGTCGAGGTCAGGGCTGTGAAAGGCAGCAGCAAGAGCGACCCGGCGACCATTGACTGCCGGATTGTCGAATCCACGGTCGAGTTCTTCGGAGACCTCGAACTAACCCATGCTAACGGGTTCGGCTTCGACAGTAAGGGCAGCGCGGTCGCCTGCGTGCTACACGCCCAAGCCTTCGACACAATCGATTTCTATGCGGCGAGTATGGGCGGGGGCATGCAATTGATCGATGCAAGCGCGGTGACCGACAGGAAGCATGGCAATGCAGTGAAGGCCGCGTCCGGGAGCTACGATGGCGCAACGATTGCGGACCCGCTAGGGGCCTATTCAGATACTCTCGCCGTCATGGCAGATAGCACCTACTACCTACGGATTAGTGCGGACACCACTGGCACCTGGAGCACAAACGACAACTTCGCCAAAGTGAGAGTCGACTCGATTGTGGGAGAAAAGGTCAATCTGACGACCGGCTACCAGAAAGTCGAAGGACTCCGCTGGCTGGTAAAGTAGCGCGGCTGCGGAGTTTGTATGAACGGGGGCACCGGCCCCCGTTCGCTCTTACGCCAAGACTCCCGGGACCGCCGTCGCCGGTGCCCTTGAACCACAGGTTTGCGGCCGTATAGTTGGTGCGTGAAGTCTAACCGACCGGTCCGGTGCGGAGCGCGTGTTCTGCCCGGGGCGGTCATCGTGCTTTGCTGCATGGTCGGGTGCGGACATCTGAACGAGGGGCCGCCGACCGGAATCCGGCTCACCGCGGCGTCGGATACGACCATCAGGATATGCTGGACCGCTCCGGCTGGGAGCTTGCCGGATAGCTATGTCATCGCCTTTAAGGGAACCGGCACGTCCGCCTGGGAAGACCTCAGCTCGGCGATTGACAGCGCCACGCACGCAGACCACAATCCGTTTGGCAGGACCGGCTCGTACCGAGTCACGGCTGTCTACGATGGCAGGCCGTACCCCTCGACCGACACGCTGACATCGGCACCGGCTCATACCGCCGCGACGGCGGTGGGCGAGTTGAACAGCACGGTCTATTCAGGCTATGGCTGGGATCGAGACAGCGGGACCGGGACAGTCTTTACGATGACGTATGCGAGCAACGCCGACCGCGTCGACTTCTACATTACCGATTGGTCAACCGGTCTTGACGGACCGAGGTACTACGTTGCGAGTCCTGATTGGGGGCCCTGCGAACCAGGCGGCATCGATCAGGTGCCGGTAGGTTCGTGGCGCCATAACTGGTTCAGCTACCTGCCGTCAGAAGTTGAGCGTCCACTGCCCGCATTCGATACAGCCAGATACGCTGCCAACCTTGAGTTGCTCCCGGACTCGACCTTCGTCGCTGTGGTGTGCGCCGACACCGTCGTCACCACCGACACCACCGACACGATTGTCACGGTCAGCCGTCACTACGCCTTGGTCAAGTTCGGCAGCCAGGACACCGCGGCCGGCACGGTCGAGGTCGAGACGTGGTTTCAGCCCATCGAGCGCCTGCGGCTGATTCAGCACTGAGAACAGACAGAGCATAGCGGCTCTCGCAACGCGGGCGTCCGAACTAGCGGACGGCGCGGCCGGAAAGGTCACGCAGGCCGGCCGGGTGGAAGGCGAGCTGGGCGAATTCGCGCTCCATCTCAGCGTTGATGCGCCTTACTTCGGCGCGCAGCCGGTTCGGTTCGCCGGCGGGCACTTCCAGCGGCTGAATCGGGTCACCCACCACAATCTCAATGCTCGAGTTGAAAAGGTTCTCGACCACCGAGAGGAATCCGGTCCAGCACTCGGCAGAGAGGCTCGTGCTGATGACTTCGGTGTCGAGCCTCAGGTTCCGGATGTACACGGGCAGAATCGGCGTGCCGGTTCGGACCGCAAGGTAGGCGGTGCCGTTCCGGAAGTCGGTGGGCGCACCGCTTCGGTTGAACACGCCTTCTGGGTAGACGGCGATGCTGCCACCCGACCTCAGCGCGCGTATGCACTGGCGCAGCCCCGACACGTTGCCCAGTGCGTCGCCGGTTTCGGCCGGGATGGCATCGCAGATGTGCCACATCACGAACCGCAATAGACGCCCGGCGAACCATTTCCGGGACGCGACGAAGAAGAGCCTCGTGCGTAGCGCGACCTGAAGGACAAACGAGTCCGCGCCATTGAGATGATTGGCGGCGACGATGGAGCCGCGCCTCAGCGGCGTAACGACTCTGGCGTTGCCCTGGATCTTGACCTTGATGCACAGGCTGTAGGTGATGACAATGAGGTGCTTCACCAGCGTCCAGACCGTGGTCCTTGCCCGGTCCATTCTCCGAACGTGAGACCTGAGGCGGAATAGCCTCATTGCCCCCCTTCGTTCCGAGCGCGGGTCGGCCCGGAACCGGGCCGCGGTTAGCAACGCAAGACGGTTCGTCCTGGATCTCCCATTTTACCTGAGTTCTTGTACCATGACTCCGACCGGATGTCAAGTTTGTCTGGGGCGAAAGCCGGTCACCGGCGCGGTTCGGGTTTCGTAAGCGCAACGGGTCGGCCAGGACAGGCTTGAACGTCCAGGCGCGTAACGTATAGTCTTGCCATGGCAGAGAATGGAATCGTCCTCGCCAATTGCTCGCAGGTGCTGACGATGACCGGTAGCGGGCTGGGAATCATCGAGCCCGGCACGGTTCGCATCAAGGGGGGCAGCATTGCCGAGGTCGCCCGCAACCCGCTGACGCCTGCTGACGGGGAGACCGAGATCGACTGCCACGGCAAGGTAGCGCTGCCCGGTTTTGTTGACCCACACACACACCTCGTGTTCGGCGGCTGGCGCCAGAACGAGTTCGAGATGCGGCTCGCGGGCAGGACCTACCGGGAAATCGCCGAGGCGGGTGGCGGGATTCTCTCCACCGTGACCCAGACCCGGCTTGCGACCGAGGACGAGCTGTACAATCGGGCGCTTGAGCGTCTGCATGAGATGCTCGTCTGGGGCACGACCACGGTCGAGGTGAAGTCCGGCTACGGGCTCGAGACCGAGGTCGAGCTACGGATACTGCGCGTGGCGCGTCGGCTGGGCGAACTGGGATTCTGCCGAGTTGTGCCTACGTTCCTCGGCGCCCACAGCGTGCCCAAGGGCACGCCGAAGGCCGACTACATCGAGCGCCTCGAAGCCGAAGTGATACCGGCGGTTGCGGCAGCCCGCTTGGCGCACTTCTGCGACGTCTTCTGCGAGAATTTCGTCTTCGACGCGGCCGACAGCACGCGCATACTGGAGGCTGGCAGGAAGCACGGGCTTGTCCCCACGATTCACGCCGACGAGATCGAGTCCTCGGGCGGAGCGGAGGTAGCGGCGAAGGTCGGTGCGGCCTCGGCCAGCCACCTGCTTCAGCCGTCAGACCCGGGTCTTGCGGCGATGGCGCAGGCGGGAGTGGTGGCGGTGCTCCTGCCCGGCACCTGCTTCTTTCTCCGCGAGTCGCACAGGCCGCCGGTGGCGAAGATGCGCGAGCTCGGCATCGTGATGGCGCTTGCCAGCGATTTCAACCCGGGCTCCTGCCCGATGCTCGCCCAGCCGCTGACCGCCCAATTCGGCTGCCTTCACTACGGGATGACTATCGAAGAAGCGCTGCGTGGAGTTACTGTCAGCGCCGCAAAAGCGCTGCAGCTCGACTCAGAAGTCGGTACGCTTGAGCCGGGCAAGGCGGCGAACATAGTCGTCACCGATGTCCCCGACTACCGGCATCTGGTCTACCGGCTCGGCCACAACCCGGTCTGGATGACCATCTACGGTGGCCGCGTCGTCCACCGCCAGTTCTAGCGGTCCAGAGGTCGTCTGCTGACCCTCGGCACCGTTCTACGGGCCCGATTCGCGGCCCCTCCTTCTTGCCTTCTCCGCGTTCTGGCGGTCGATGAGGCGGCCGACGTAATACCCGAGGGTGGTAACCTCGACCGCAATGCACATTCCGGTAAGTGCCATCGGCAGGACCGTCAGCGCCGTCCGGTCGTTCGTGACGTCACCCAGTAGCTCAGTCCTCCCATAGTGGAACGGCCCGGCGAGCAGGAAGAAGCCGGCGCCTAGGGCAAGTCCGGGTATCGCCGCGCCGATGGCGCAACTGGTTCGCCACTCTTTGCTTTCATCCGGCAGCGGCAGCGCGGCGGACCGCGTGCGGTCGAGCCGGTCGCCGGCGACGAAGCCCCCGGTCGTACCGAGCGTGGTCAGGCAGCAGGTTGTGGTCCAGAACACAGGGTGGTTGACGGAGTACACGGGCACCGTGACGTTCTGGTCCAGGCAGTTGGTGGACGGGACGTAGTCCGCGACCTTGATGCCGGCCCAGGAACCGACGCAGCCGCCGAGCGCTGATCCGGCAGTTGCGCCCAGCAGCGTCCCTTGATACCGGCGTTCGGTCAGGACCAGGGGAGAGGACGGGGAGTCGTCGGGACCGGATAAGCCGCCTCGGCCGGGCAAGTCCCGCAACGGTCGTGATTCCACTTCCCGCCAGAAAGCCTTGAGGCTCGGCGCTACAGTGGGGTCGGTTTGCTGCTGTTCGGCGACGAAATCGCGGTAGTCGATGAGAAAGCGGATTCGCTCCAGTTGGCCGGGCAGAATCCGGTAGTAGACCCGCATCAACGTGTCGCCGTCCACCTGTGCCACCTGGGCGAAGACCCTGGACCCGGTCAGGCCGAGGAGCACAGCATACTGGAAGCCAGCCGTATTCGGGAACAGGTGGAAGCTATCGCGCTCGGCCCGGTCGATCGTGTCGCCGACCACGTCTCTCAGGCGAATCAGTGCGGGTTCCACGGCCAAGCAGAGCCCGGCAACGGCCGCAAGCAACAGCCCCACGCGCAGTAGTGCTGTTTTTCTCGCTGAGTCCATGTCAGTGGCTAGTGGCCGGGCGCGCGGCGCTTGGCCTCGGCCTTCCCCGCATTCCTGCGGTCAATCGCGCGGCCGATGCGGTAGCCGATTGTTGCCAACTCCACCGTAATGCAGAAGCCCGTGAGCGCCATCGGCAGGATGGTCAGACCGTCCGGGTCGTTGTCGATCTCGGTGTAGTCACCCTCGAGTTTTCCATACCTCTTGATGCCGGTGACTAGGAGGAAGCCCGTGCCGAGGAGAATGCCCGGCACAACCGAGCCGATGGCACAGCAGGTGCGCCAGCTCTTGCCTTCATCCGCTGGCATCTGCGACGGCAATGCTTTGCGGTCGTACCCATCGCCAATCATATAGCCGACGATTGAACCTGCCGCAGTCATACCGCAAGCGGCGCCCCAGAACACAGGATAGTTGACGGAATAGACATTTACAGTATACGTGTAGGAGTAGCCGCACGCGTCTACTGCTGATTTGGTCTGCGACCGCACATAGTCGATGCCGACGCGCGACCCGACGTAGCCGCCGGCGAGGGAACCCAAGCCCGTGCCAAGTAGTGTGTAGTCGTACCGGTGCTGCGACGTGGCCGGCTCCTGTTCGCCGACGGTGGCCGTCCTAGTCGGCGCCTGGGGGACTGTCTGCACAATGAACGGTTCGCGAGGCATTCGTCGCAACGGGCTGCCCTCAAGCGTATTCCAGAAGGACGCGAGGGCCTGAGCGTAGGTTGAGTCGGTCCTTTGCTGCTCCGCTACGGACCCATGGTTGTCAATCAGGAAGCGAATCCGCTCCAGGTCATTGGGCATGATACGGAAGAAGATGTTGCGGGTGCTGTCGGCACTGGCGAGCGTGACCCGGGCGAAGAACTCCGGCCCGGGCAGGGCGAGGACTGCGGCGTACTGGAAGTCCGCGGTGTTCGGGAACAGGTCAAAGCTATCCCGCTCGGCCCGGTCAATCGTATCACCAATGGCGTCTCTCAGCCGGATGACCGTCGGTTCCGGCGTCTGTGCCGGCGCTGTGGCTGGCGCAAGCGCAAGCACCAACAGGAGCAGCAGCTCAGCACGGCGAGTGTATTCCACCACCTGCATCTTATGAAGAGTCTGGAGCATTGTCAACCTTGGGAGGAAACGAAGCCGCCCGCAAGCGCGGGCGGCTTGTGAGTCTGACTTGGCACCTAGCGCACGATGGCCACGCGCCGAGATAAGGTCTGGTCGCCGGAAGTGAGGCGCAAATGGTAGATACCTGCGGGCAAGGACGAAGTACGAAGGACGAAGGAGCTGGCGGTCGGCGATTGGCGAACGGCGATTGTCTTGACCAGCCGGCCCGCGGAGTTGTACAGACGCAGGGAGGAGGTTGAAGCGAGCGGGGAGGAGAGGCGGACGTGAACGAGGTCGGTTGCCGGGTTCGGGAAGGCCTCCAGCCGGAAGCTCGCGGCCTGTGGCTTGACGCTTGGCTCGGCCACGCCTGTGTTCGCGTCGTACCACTCCTGGGCCCGCTGGCAGGCGTCGAGATAGGTTGCCGAGTCTTCGGCAGCGACGAATGCGAAGGCGACGCGTATGTCCCCGTCCTGCGGCAGGCTCAAGGGCCCGGTCGAGACCGCGACCGACCAGTTGTAGGGACGGTCGGAACCCGGAGTCCCGAGCGCGCCGGCCATGATGCGGTACTTCATGTCCTCGCTCAGGCCGGAGTCGGGATAGACGTAGCGGCCGTGGTCGATGCACTCGAGCTTCGCGGTCGCGTCGTGGGTCAGGAGCTTGACTCCGCACCAGCGGCTCCGCGACAGGGCGTTGCGCATGAAGGCGGTCGCCTGGCCCGCGTCGGTGTAGGCGAGGTCGTGCAGCCGGTCGGTTGCCACCACGTCAAAGTCGGCAAGAACCCCGGCGTAGCCGCTGATTGCCTCGCTGCCGGCGTTGTGGACGTCGTAGACGAGAACGACCCAGTCGTTGTTTCCCGGCTCGTCCACACCGAGCGCGTGTTGCTGGACCGCGACATTGCGGCAGTCAGCATGGCCGGAATCGTTGAAGGCGGCCGTCACGTACTCGTCCGCGTTCCACATCGGGGCGCGGGAGAACACGCTGTCCACAAGCCGCCAGTCGGTATCGTACCCGCTGCCCAGGCTGTAGAAGCGGTCGGCGACGTACCCCGGGCTGCTGGCAAGACAGAAGCTGGCGATGTTGAGCGAGGAGGTATCGCTCTCCGGGAATCGGAATCCCCGTCCGGCGCTGCCGTTCTCGCGGTCGTATCCAATCGCGCCCCGGGCAGTGACCGTAAGCGCGACCTTGCCGGTGTCGATGTCAGCGCAGATACGGCCGGGGTAACCAAGTCCGACTTCCAACACGAAATTCCACTCTGACCCGCCAGCCGAGACGTGGGCGTGAAGCTGTAAGCTTGAGCCGGGCTTGGCTTCGGCCGCGGCGGCGATGCTCAGGCTGGCAGTAGTTGCCGACTCACCGGCCGCGACGGCGCCGTAGTCTGCGGTCGAGTCGGGCACCGAGCCCTGACCATTCAGGATTCGCAGCACGACGCTCGCGTTGTCGGCGGAACCGGTGCCGATGTTGGCAACGGTGAGCAGGAGGTTCGCGGTCTCACCTGGTTCGAGGATGCCGTTGGGGTGGGGCTGGCCCGCATCGTCAATCCGGCAGCGGCGGTACGCTAGGTACGGTTCGGGCGAACCAGGCTTGACGACAATGGTCTTGGTCCCGGCCAGTTGGTTGTGGCTCGTGGCGGTCAGTCTAAGCTCGCCGGCGGTGGCGGGATGGATGGCAAGCGTGGCCTGACCGGAACCGTCGGTCTGGCCGGTAGCGAAGACCTCGTCACCCTTCCGGGCGCAGACCAGCGCGCCGGCGAACGCTGGCGTTACCGTGACCGCGAGGCCCTGGCCGCCGGTGGAAATCGTGTCCGCGGCCGCGACCGCAAGCTGGCCCGGGGTATCGGTCCAGATGTCGACGGCCGGGTCGCCGAACAGGTTGAACTCGGTCACGCACCAGCGCCAGAGCGCGTCAGACCAGGCCGCTCCCGAGTAATCCTCGCGCGACCGGTTGTGGGTCACGCCGATAACGTACTCCTGCGCATTGAACAGGTGGTCGTAGAACCGGACGCAGAGCTTCTCGGACGGGCCCATCTGGGGCGGCGTGCCCCAGCCGTAGCGCGAGTTCATCATCGCGCCGATGCACCCGGCCGAGTCGCAGTTGAGCGCGGCCTCGGCCAGGCAGTCGTTGGCCTCGAAGTCGCCGGGGTCGCAGGCGAGCGAAGTCATGATGGAGTAGCGCCGGCGGTTGCGCTGCTGCGACGCGTTGCCGGTGAGGTAGATGGGCGTGCCGTCTTCGTAGTAGACCCCGGCGTGGTTGCCGTGCCCGGCCGGGTCGAACAGAGCGAACCCATGGTCGAACGAATCCTGAACCGTGCTCGCGCTCGGCGGGTTCACCATTCCTACGTCGGTCCAGCCGGACGGAGTCAGATTGGCGACAGAGTCGTTGACGAACCTGCCGTGGTACCCGATTGACTGCCAGAGCCAGCCGGAAGGCAGCAGGCTCCGCCTGATGTAATCGGTCGCCGGGTTGCCTTCGTAGGTCTTGACCTTGGCGATGAAGTTCCGCACTTGATAGACGTTGTCGACCGAGGCGCGGCCCACGATTACGTCGGCATAGAGGTCCACCGAGTCCGACATCTCGCCGAACAGGTCATTATGGTTCGAGTCCCAGGAATAGTCGAGGTCGCCGAAATACATGTCGGACGGGATGTCGCCGGTCGTGCCGCCGGTTACAATCCGCAGCCGTCGGCACGGCACCTGGGCGACGTCTCCGGCCAGCAGGACGTAGGAGAGGCCGCGGCGCTGGAAACAGTCGATGATGAGATTGCGGGTCTTCTCCTGCAGGTCGCGTCCCTCGTAGTTGTTTCTAATCCACTCCTCGGTGCGGATTTCCGCGCGCAGGCCGCGGCTGGTGCGGTACTCGGCGAACGGCTCAAACTCGTCGGCGAGCGCATCATTCGTGATGATGAGATAGTCAATCTCGGGCAGGCCGGCCTTCTTGGCTGTGCGCGGCGAGAACCGCCCGAGGTCCTCGGGGTTGCTCACCAGCGAGCGCAGACCGGCCATCGCCCGGTCCCGCTGTCCCTCCGTCAGTGTCCGTGTTCCGTCCGTTCCGTCCGTGAAGTCCACTCTGATTCCTAGCTTCGTGAAGAGAGACAGCTCTCCCGACCTCGGTTTCAGGCTGAACGGCGAGACGCGGACCGAGACCACTCTGAACCCGGCGGCAGAGCCGGAATGATACCCGACCAGGGTATTGGCCGGGTACGGAGCATTGGATGCGTAGACCTGCGCGTCAGGCCCGACCCAGGCCGGAACGGACCTGGACAGGGGATAGGCGGGCTGAGCCGGCGCGACGTTGTACTTACCCAGCTCGGTCGTGGCGAGCGGGGTTAAGGTGACCCCGGTTACCTCTGCGCCCGCAGGAATCGCGAGGGTCACCGCCACCTCGGGCAGAGCGGGTTTGCCCGGGTCGGGAACAGCGCTCGCCTGCGGCAATTCGACCACGTCGAATCCATTGCGGGCCGAGAACCGGACCGAAGCCGGGCTCGTGTTCAGCGTATAGGTTATGGTCCCGGCCAAAACCAGGGCCGGCACAAGAGCAAGAAGAACCAGAGTTCTCTTCAAGAATCCTCCAAGGACGGCTGTTCTGAGGTCACTACTAAATCTTATGTACGTCCGCGACCGGTGCAAGAACGACAATCGGTTACCTCGTCCATCGTCGGTTCGTCTCTCGTTGGTCAGGGCAGAAGCGAGGACGAGGGGAACCACTGGTGTGCTGTCCGGCCGGGGCCACCGAGGCCAACGCTGAAGCGCGCGAGTGGCGGACTACGTCAGGCGCGAGGGGCGCGGCAGGCCAAAGGACGACCGCGGTAGCTTCGCCGCCGCGCCGGTCTGCTCATGCAATGCGATGAACAGGTCGCCGTAGGCGCCGTCCCATCCGTTGCGGTGGAAATCCAGGACCGGCAGGGAAATGAGGAAGCTCGGCAGCACGCAGTCGTCGACCCTTGCCGGCAACACCCGGATGCGCTTCCCGCGGAAGCTCCGCGCCATTACCGCCTTCAGTTCGTTCTGGACCCAGCCGCACGGAAGCGAGGAAGAAGAGATGACCGGGACGACGAAGTCCACCGGCCGGGCTGCCTGCATTATCCGATGTACGAGAAACGCGCCGGCCGACATGTCGATGTCGTCAATCCAAGGGGTAACTCGGTCCAGGCGCAGCCCCGCGGTCAGCCTGCTCGCGAACTCATGGTCAGCGTAGCTGTAAGGAATGACGACGTGAGGCTTTGGTGCTCCCGCCTCACTCGGGCTCGGGCTGTTCGTTCTCATTATCGCCTCCTGGCAAAGGCGCCAATCAGCCGCATGAGGTCTGTTCGGGCCCGCACCGGCGAATCGGGAACCTGGGGCCGCGCGAATGACCGCCACCGACTGGCATCGGCCGCGGGCCGCCTCATTCACTCACATGGTAACTTGCCCGTTCTGGATGTCAAGGCAGTTGTCACGTTCCCGAATCCCTATCCCTTAACCCGCGGCTCATCTCACATCTCACGTCTGACATCTCGCATCTGACATCAGGCTTCGTCTGCACCCGCACGTCTGCCATCTTCCATCTCTCATCTTACATCTGGCATCCCCATCGGCGTCCATCTGCGATTTCCCCGCCCTCGCCCAGATGACTCTCCATCCTGCTTCCGGCATGGTAGTCCACGCTGCATCCGGGATTGCGTGCAGAGCAGTGGTAGAGGCAACAGCCAGAGCCGCTCGCCCTGCTGTCTTCCGAATCACCTCCGGGACGACTCCGCAGATTACCTCACCTGCAACCGACCAGGCTCCGGTCCGAATCGCCCGCCAAGCTACGTAGGAGATTCCTCAGCGAATAGCAGTCCGGATTCCTTGGCAGGTTGCGTCCGGGATTACCCTCCAGACCAAGGACCAGATAACCTGCGGGGCTGTTCTGCATGCAGTTCAGAGAGTAATCCCTTGGGCGGGGGAATGCGCTCCAGCCGCAACAGGGCTAGTGGCTGGGAACAGGCGGCTTAGGGCGGATTCCGTCCGGTCGGACACGCTCTACAGCTTTGTAGGATTGGCCCGGACCAGGCCGCTCAACTGCTCCCCGGTAACTGGTCACTCGTGGCCTTTGGCCGCGTGCGACTTGGACACCGGAAACTGGCCACTCGCGCCCTCTTCCCGCGCAGCGGTCCTGCTGGCTCGCTCCTGCTGACTGCAAACTGCCACCTGGGAACTGGTCACTCGCGTGCTCCGCACGCGTGCTACTTCTACAATGTAGACTCCGGAGCCGTCTCGTGGCATGATCCAGACATGCTTGGAACCGTTGTCGTAGAGTCATTGTACTTCCGAGACCAGTTCGACGACTGGCTTGCCGGTGGCGCACTGCGCGTCGGTTCTGCAAGCTGCCGTTGGAGCGCCCACAACAACAACTGCGGGTTTGGGTGGGAGGTCGAACCAGTTGACGAGGAACGCGGCTGGGATGACCTCTCGGAGGACTGACGCCGAGAAGGCGCCGGCAGCGATAGTGCGGATACTGCAAGAGCACAGGTACGAGCGCGCGATTTGAGCGGTGGACCTAGGGGTCGAAGGACCTGGGAAGGGTCCGGGCTACTTCTTCTCTAGCAGAAGGACTGCTTCTTCGCGGATGTTGCCGGAGCTCGTCTTCTGCAGCTTGCGGTCGATTCGGTCGTACACCGGCAGTCCGGCGTGTTCGGCCAGCTCGGCGATGATGTTGTCGTTGGGAATCGCGCGATAGCTCCCTCCGACCATGAAGTTGTTCCGACCAATCACGACCGCGGCTCTACCGCCTTGCCTGAGCACTCGGTGCATTTCGATGAGCGTCTGGTTCATGTCGTCGAAGAACTTGAAGCACCGCAGCGCTTCCTTCTCCCGGCCGCCGTTCATGAGCGTGCGCACCGACTGCTCGGCAAGTTTGGACAGTCGCACGGGATTGCCCTGCTCGGCGCTTTCGCGCATCCTGGCTTCGACCTTCTCTCGCCGGTAGTTGACCCTCGGGTTCCCCATCATGCTAGCTTCCAGGTGCTCAATGTTCCCGGCGAGCTCAAGTAGGACAAGCTGCGGGAAGTCATTCTTGATGTAGTCGAGCGCGACCGAGTACGGGGGCGAGTTCACGATGGCATCGACTGAGCCGTCGCCGACGCTCTTCATGCGGCGCGTGTCTTCGACCAGCGACCTGGCCTTCGACGTCGGGATGCGAAGCACGCGGTTGAGTTCCTGGAAGATGAGCACGCGGCGATACAGGTCCCACGTCCGGTCCTCAAGAGCGTTGATGAACTCGGCCGAGGTCCTGCGGGTCACGTCGCTTATCGTTCCGCTCACTGCGAGGAGCAAGAAATCGTGAATGGGACTACCCGGCTCGGCCGGCAGCAAGGAACGGGCCGTCATCAGCGCAGGCCGGAGAACCCTGAAGTCCGACATGTACTTCTCAAGCCGCACTTCATCGACGGACAGGAGTTCGGTCTGCAGCGACTCGTCTCTTGCGAACAACGTTCGCTGTGAACGGAACGCCTCCAGGTAATCTTCAATCGCTTTCCGCAAGTCCCGAGTCGGTATGAAAAGGCACTCGCACTTGACCTTGGCCATGAGCGCCGAGAGCGGATTTATTTCCACGCCGATGCTGTCGATTCCCATGAACGTCGCCTCGACAAGCAGAGTCCCGCTGCCCGCGAAGTTGTCCAACGCGGTGCCGGTGTCCTGCGGCATGACGGTGTTCAGTAGCGCACGGGCCATCTTGGGGTGGAACTTGCCCTTGTAGGGATGCATGTAGTGCGTGAGGTAGAGAGACGGTTCCTCGCGGATGGCGAAGTAGTCCTGCAGGCGCTTGCCCACACTCAACGTCGAGGACGCAGGAATGCGGTACAACTCGTCAGTCGCGTAGTGAAGCAATGTCTCCACATTGGCTTGCACCTCGCGCTCATCCCTGCTGAGTTTGGAGATGTACTCCGTCTTCTCCAGGAAGTACTGATTCGTGATGACCCGTAGCAGAACGTGGCCGTTTGCCTCGTAGGACACGACGTTCAGCCCTGGCGCGCCCCCGGGGAAAGCGTGCTTCGCGAACCCGGCGTCGTCGGCCGCGTGCTCCACAACATACATCTCCCTCGTGTACGCGAGGCGACGGGCCAGCTTCGCCACAAGCGCGGGGTCGTCCAGCTCAACCCGGTAGCCCTGAAGGTTGCCGTAAGGTAGCTCATAGGTCGCCGCATCTTGAAGCCTCGGCTCCTCGGCTCTGACGAACGAACGCAGCGGTTCCTGCATGAACTCGTCCACGAAGTTGCGGACCGGCTCAGGCGTGACACCAGTGAGGCTCTGGATTTCACGACGCGCGAAGTCATCGGCCTCGTGGGCGCTCTTGATGCTGTTGAATAGTTTGAACCAGACTGTCATTAGGCGATTAGCCTAACGCAGCATGACGGGCTGTCAAATCGATCCTGCGCCGGGCCAGTAGTTGGAGGAGTGTCTAGGCTGACGCTTGGACCATACCGTCAGTCATACGCTCGATCTCGTCCTTGGCCGCCGGCGCAACGCCACGTTGAGAGGTGAACCTGTCGACCAGCTCGGCGAACTCGACTACACCGGCCTCGAAGCCGATCACTGTTAAGCCTGTAAGCAACGTGTTCACTCGCCCGGTCGCGCCCATCCACTTAGGCTCGCCGGTGCCGCTCTTCTCGCGGTGTTTCTTGAGGGCGCGATAGTAGTACTTGGAGTCCTCATTCCATGCGAGTATGTCGCAGTACTCCAGCAGGCCTTCAACGGTCACGCCGAGACTTCTAACGGCCCGCTTGAGGTGTGGCCGGAGTAGTTCATGCGGCGAGTACGCGTAGAATGACCGGAATTCCTCGGAACGATACCCTTTACGCAGCCGCGCTCCGGCGGTCTCCAGCGTGCCGTCCATCACCCGAAGTTCGGGGTTCTCCGACAGCAAGTGGTCCAGCATGTGCGCCATTCGGTAAACGCTTACCGCCAAGAGTGCCATCAAGCTGCCCGACTCGTCACTGCCCTCCTTCGTTAGCTCCTGGAAGGCTGCGAACACACGCCCAAAACGCAGGTCTTCCATCCGTGAGCGGTCAGCGCGGTACAACAGCGGGAAGAAGTCGTGCGGACGATTCGCGTCTCCTCCTCGTTTAGTTTCCTTCCCTGGATAGAGGAGTTGGAGCGATTCCCCGGCCGCGGTCCGATAGACCTCGACAGCGCGCACCTTCGTGGGGTAGGAGAGTCCCTGCGACGGCAACCTATGCGCCCATTTGATGTTGTGCAGGCGCTTGGGGTACGACTGAGCCTTCTTGGCCGGGCTCTGGATGTCGCACGCCAGGGCTTTGCGGAGTTCAGCGGAAATCATCGCCAAGTCGCTTGACTTCTACACCTTTGAGAAGCTCCGAGGGGGTTACGCCGAACGCAGCTGCGAGCTTGCCGATGTTCACAAGGGACACGTTCCGTTCTCCACGCTCCAGCCCACCGACGTAGTTGCGGTGGAGTCCAGCTTCTTCGGCTAGGAGTTCCTGAGACCAGCCTCTTGTGGTCCTCAGTGAACGAACTCGTTCGCCGAATTGGAGGAGAAGACGCCTGTGCATCGGCCCCGATTATCCCCGATCCCCCCGCCCAGTCTACACACTATGAGTGTTATGTCCTTGACTTGGGCCTGTGAACGTCTAGACTGCTTATCATGCAGACTCGACCGCGCGAGCCATTCAAGAGCAGATGAGCACGACATTCTGGGCCAGAGAGGCCGAGCAACAGCAACAGGCCGCTCTGCTTGCGAGCATATACCTCAAGTACTGGCGCGACTGGGCGCACCCCACGGAAGAGCGGTTCCGTCTCAGTGTCAACGATGATGCCTGTGTGGCGGTAGCCGACATATTGCATGGTTTGCGCGGTACTCAACATGGCGCGAGGCTGTTCACCGCCACCGCCCACGCTCCGGACCTTGAGCCGCGAGCCTTGGCCCAAGTCCGCTTCTTCACTGCGCCGCAGGACTTCCGCGGGTCTACCTACCTGGTAAGGGCAATCGCGGCCTATCGAAATGACCCTGAGGCTTTCAGCCCGAGGATGATTTTGGAGGACGTCGGCGCCTTTCTCACGTCTTTCATGTCACAGGCGCAAGTCAACGAGCAACGTTCGGCACGCGAGAAGTTCGCCAAGACATGCGCCGAGATGCTTGTCCGTCTGGACTGCGATGCCTTCGACCTGCCGAAGAGGTTCGGTGGCAGCGCGGCAAAGCTGCGCCGTTTCCTTGCCGAGGAGAACGTCGGCTCGGGTTTCGGCTACAAGAAATGTGACATGTTCCTGCGCGACATGCTCGTCTGGAAGGTCTGGGACTTGAGTCATGTCGAGTGCATCGACGTTGCCAGCGACTCCAACACGATGAGGGTTGCTCTGCGTTCTCGAATACTATCGACGGCCATTCCGTTGCTCTCCAGTTTCCTCGACGTGTTCTGCTATCAGTACGAGCTGATTGACAAGTGGAACGCCAACGCGTGGCGTCGCGTCTGGGAGAAGTGGCGGACGCTGCACAGTGCGACCTGCCCTGCGTATCCCGGACTGCTCGACTACTTCATGTACGGCGTCGTAGGCAGGGAATTCTGCAGGGACGCGGGTTTGGTCGAGCAGCGATGCGATAAGGACGCGTCGCATGTCTTGTTCTGGCATAATGCGAAGAGGAAGGTGTGCCGTATGTGCCCAGGCGCACCTCGGGGACATCTTGTGACGGTCGGGAAATACCTGCCTTGTACCCATGACAAAGGCGTGGTCGCCATTCAGCAGTCGAAGTACGTAACCGGGCCGAACGCGCTGCTTCCGGGACTGCGTGAGTGCCCGCTGGTACCAGTTTGCCGACCTCGAGCCACAGACTTCCGCAAACGCATCGCTCCTGATTCAATCAGCATCTATCGCGAAACCGGCTGGTTGAGCGCGTACACGACCGAGGAACAGGGCGGCGGCGGCCTCTCGTCCTAGATCTGACCCCGCTAGATTTGGAGTCCAACGGGGCTTCGTCGCGAGGCAAATGACCGGTCATCCCGTCCATTTAACACGCCCGCCCGCGACGGCTTGGCTCCGGCCTAGATAGCTGGTAGTCTCGAGCGGATTCCGAACCCGCGCTGCCAGGCCGGCCCAGACAGATTGTGAAACACAACTAGAATCTCCCTTCTGGCGTTTTCGCCTATTGGCTACTGCTGCAGTACAGCAGTACAGCTATCTTGACAGCGCGTTCCGCGGGGTTACAATACCGTCAGAAGCGTGCGGGATGAGCGTGGAGACAGGACGCCAGCCCACACAATCCGCCGCAGTAGATGAGCGGGGAGTCTGCAAAGAGCGGCCTGGCTCGTTCTGGTGCGATGTCGGGTCAGCACTAAAGGGAGGTTCTATGGGAACGGGCAGCAACGGTGGAGAAATGCCCCCACTAGACGACAAGGACAAGGAGGGCGGCACCTCCGGCGACAATAACAAAGAACCGGCAGGCGTCACCAGCAAGGCTGCTTTCTCCTTCAGCTTTGCGACAGCCTCCGAGACGGCTGGTCCCTCGGGTTCAGTCGACAAGGGAGGGGACAAGCTACCATCAGACGGCGAGGGCGCGAAAGTCCCTCCCTCGGGCGGGAATGGGAAACAACCGCCCGTGACCCCCGGCGTCCTCACAGCCGCCGGGGCTCCCGGAACTCAGCCGTCGAAACTCACTGTCCTCACGAACATCGCGGACAAACTGACCGACGTCCTCAATCTGGGGCGGGTCCTTTCGATCGGTGTGCCCGGCTGCGTGGCGGCCTTCGGCATCATGCTGCTCGTTGCCCGGTTCACGACCCGAGTCGAGATTCCGGCGAAGACGGTGGTCGGAGCGGGCAGGGTAACGCCCGACCAGGTACGGGCCGTTCCCGACGCGGCCTTCATGCCTGAACTGGGTCCCGCCTCAGTCCTGAACACGCCGGACTGCCTGCTGGCTAAGGCCGAAACCAGGCTCAACCTCAGGGTGCGCGTGCTGCGTCTGCGCGATTCGCTCTGGGCGGCAAGTCAGCCGACCGTCTGCTACGATCAGCTGGACCTTCGAAACGCGCCGACGGCCGTACAGTTCCAGATGGCCAAGCTGAGGGTCGCGCAGGACATCGAAACCGTGAGGGACGAGAAGCACTGGTTCGTCTGGCTCGTCCTCATAGTGCTGCTGGGCTGCACGATTACTGTCTGGGGCTACTGGCACCTGCTGCGGCGAAAGCGACTGCGGGACACGTGGCAGTATCTGGTCGAAGAGGTCCTGCCGGGGCTGAAGCTGGACGGAGGCACGGGGTCTACTACTACTATGACCAAGGCAGAGAAGAAGGCCCGCTCTCGCCCAACAAGCTGGGGCGCTCTGGATGGGCTCATCAAGACGCTTGAGAAAAAGTGCGACAAAGACGAGACCGCCAAGGACAAGCTTAAGGAGGCCAAGCGCCGTGCACTCGCCGGGCGCGAAGGGATGCCCGACATCAAGTGCAGCTGGACCAATCTTCACACGCCGTTGATGACCGGCGCGCAGACCGGACTGGAGGGCATGTCGTTGCTGGACTACCTGATTAAGGAGTACTGGCGGTTTGTGGAGTTCTCCGTCAATCTTCCGATTGCCGTATTAGTCTGCCTTCTCCTCCTAGGGCTCTACTGGTTCTCCTTGTTGCCACAATGCCCCCTGGGCCAGCTTGGCATTGTAGTGTCCCTGCTCGCGCTCATGCTGTTCTGGGATCTTCGCTACTGGACCGACAGAGTCAGTCTGAACCAACTCGATAAGTATCACGTGGCGGTGAACGGCACAGTGGCCGGTTTGATGCTGGTGGTGCGCAAAGACGACAGGTGCCTGCTTGATAGCTTTGAAGATACTACCCTGATCGAGAAGAAGTACCTGGATAGGTTCAAAGATAGCCTTGGCTAGAAGGACGACAAACGCCCGGACGACGCTGCGGACGTGATCTGCTGAGTCGCGAGTCCGTCCGCCCATTTGACTCGCCCGCCCGCGAGTCCTAGCATTGCCTGATGGCACACGAGCTGCGCGATGATGAGCTTGCCAGGCTCTGCGAGGGTATCGTCTATGTCTGTTCCAGGGTGACCAAGGAGGGCGTGCCCGGCTGCGGGTTCAAGATCATGTCGCTCCGAGACGTACTCAAGCTCGCCGACCGCGAGTACCGCAAGGAACACGGGAAGAAGCACCTGTTCCTGAACGAACGCTGTCCGAATCCGAAGGCGGTGGGCGCGGCGCTCAAGAAGCTCGAGGCCGCCGGCCATCTCCTGCGGCCAGGGTTCCGTACCAAGGTCACGCGCAGCCCGGACCTGACCGTCTTCAGCCCCGAGCAGATTGAGGCCCTCCGACTCTTCGTCGACCGCTACGTAGACGCTGCCCTCAAGACCCGTCGTAAGTACCGCTATCCAAGAACCGCCCGTCCTGCTCAGTACGGCGAATGGAGCGAGTTGTAGCCACGCCCCGATTCCGCCCGCCCATTTGACACGCCCGCCCGCGAGACCCGAGCGTCCGTGACCCGCTGAGTTCCAGGTTCGTCCCGCCTGCCGCTCGCCGCCAAGATTGCTGAAGCAGGTTGCGGTTGCGGATTGGCGCGGCGCGCGAGGGCCGCGGGGTGACAAATGGCTGGACTGCGCTATAATGACCCATGACGCGAACTAGCAGCGAGGTGCTCGAACTGCTGGCCAGCAACCGGGAACGGATACGCTCGTTCGGCGTCCGAAGCCTGGCCCTGTTCGGTTCAGCCGTGCGCGACGAAGCCGCGGCGGCGAGCGATTTGGACTTCATTGTGGAGTTCGACCGGAAGACGTTCGACAACTATATGGACCTGAAGTTCTTCCTCGAGGAGTTGCTCGGCCGTCCGGTTGACCTTGTGCTCAAGGACGCGGTAAAGCCGCGGCTCCGCGAGCCAATTCTGGCTGAAGCCGTCCATGCGCCGGGACTATAGGCTCTACCTCGAAGACATCATCGACGCCGCTGAAGCTGTGCGTGAGTATGTTGCGGGAATGGGGAAGAGCGAGCTGGCCAGGGACCGGCGCACAAGCGACGCCGTCGTCCGGAACCTCGAGGTCATCGGGGAAGCAGTGAAGAAGCTGCCGGCCCAGGTGAAACGCGACCATCCCGAGGTCGAGTGGAAGAAGATAGCGGGGCTACGCGACATCCTGATCCACGACTACTTCGGCATCGATGTGGATATCGTCTGGGACGTCCTGCAGAACAAGGTGCCGGTTCTCGTCGAGCAGGTCCGACGCATCCTCATCGAGTCGGGGTAGTGAAAACGCGGGATTTCGCGGTGACTCTGCTCAGCAGATCATGAGTCGCGTCAAGGGCTAGTTTTACACGCCCCAGTTCCGTCCGCCCGTTTGACACGCCACGCGCCATAGGCGCGAGTGACCAGTGTCCAGTCCGCAGGTTGGCGGGTTGCAGAAGCCTGGTCAATGGGACAAGCCAGGATTCAGATGTCAGCGATAGGAGGTCATAACTGCCCGGCGGCGGGCAGGGCTAGGAGCGAGGCCGGTCGGCCGCGGTGGTTGCGGCCTCGGTCGCGGGCGCGTGGACGATGCCGAGCAGGCCGTCAATCGATAGGTCTTCGTCGATTTCCGGCCAGTGGATGCCGTAGCCTGACGGCGAGAGCTCGAAGTTCTCCCGTTGCGTTCGGGTTGCCCGGGCGAGCCGTTTGGACGCCTTCGCGACGTCGAACCGATATGGCCGGCCGTCGACGACCATCGTCAGCGTCGTTCCGCTCATCTTGGCATCGCGGATCTCGTGTGCCTTATTCATCCTTGAGTTCCTGGAAGCGATTCCATTCCGCTACGATGTAGTCGAAGTGCTGGAAGATGATGCTCCGCACCGTCCTGCGGTCGGCCGGGCTCACGCCGTAGGCGTAGGCCTCGGTTATCTCGTATGCGCCGACATCGAGCCAGTATTTCGCCTCGGCGTCGGCCTTGCTGCAGTGGATGTGGATCGGTTCGTTCCGCTCGTTTGAGTAGAAGTAAAACCGCCAGCCGAGTATCAGTAGGATCGTGGGCATCTGAAGCAGAATAGCAGGACGTCGCGGTCGGTCAAGCCAAGCTGACTGAGGCCATCCAGCCGCGTAGCTTCCGGGGCACCCCGCCAAATGCACTCCGACGTGCGTCAAGGACGCGAATACACGCACGGATTCCACCTGCCCATTTGACACGCCCGAGACTGGCCTGCGGCTGACGGCCAACGGTTGGCCGTCAGCCGCAGGCCAGTCTCGGGCGTGTCAAATGGGCAGGTGGAATCCGTGCGTGTA
>Ga0116202_10000273_pt1 | contig 27848 bp, 27 predicted proteins | sample LakKivw325mmetaG_FD_94479 | JGI IMG/M metagenome (GOLD analysis project Ga0116202, IMG submission 94479) | Anoxic lake water microbial communities from Lake Kivu, Rwanda to study Microbial Dark Matter (Phase II) - Lake Kivu water 325m metaG | ecosystem: Environmental > Aquatic > Freshwater >... | reverse complement strand
CCATTTGGAGCGTTGATCAATCCACCCCCACCATCACGTTGGAGGCTTTTATAATGGCGTAGGCATCTTTTCCTTCAACCAGGCTGAGCTTCTCGGCTGAGGTATTGGTAATAATGGATACAACGTGGGTGCCACCTGGAAGCTCAATGGTGATTTCAGAATTTACAGCGCCGCGAACTACTTTTACCACTTTACCTTTTAGGATATTTCTCGCACTGATTTTCATTTTTCCTCCGCTTATCTTCTCCTGCAAGAATTAGATAATCTCACTCTTACCGCATCATAGATATGATCATTTCCTGTGCACCAACCATGGACATGCTCCTTGAAAAGTTACCAAGCACGATAAGTTTAATGTTTGGATATCAGTCTGTCAATATTGGATGCGTTAATGTAACAAATCTATTCTCAACCGGTGGAAGTTTGAGCGATGATAGAAATAATGAGCCTGTGGTGCAGGTAAAAAAACCAGAGCTGGGATCCAGCTCTGGTTGCTCACTGCAATAAACTGTCTGATCAATATGATGGAGGCAGCGGCTCTTCGGGATTTGAGGGAGGAGTAGGTGGCTCAGGTTCTGTGGGCTGAGTAGTTTGCTCAGGTGGCGTAGGAGGAACGGGTAGTGTAGGTTCTTCCGCTGGTTCAGGAGTTGACGGTGCGGGCGGAGCCGGTGGCGCAGGCGCAGTGGGTTTTGTAGGGTAAGTTCCAACTGGCCTGCGTAGCAGGAAATAGGCAGCAAGGATGGTGATCACTAGCAGGAAAAATCCCAGGCAGACGCCAATTGTTCCCAAGGTGTTAGCCAACAAGGGTGAATTACCAAGGGGCTGGGCATTAAAACCATAGAAAACAATAAAATCGAGCAGCCCCAGGCATAAAAAAGCCAATCCTGGGAAACCGAGTAAAAGTATTGCCACAATGGTAAGGATTACGGCAAGGGTACGGTCACGCATGATTACCTCCTTTATCGATCATGGACTTCAGATAGCCCAAGTATATAGTAACAGTAGAAAGCATGCAAGTGCATCGTGATTTATGCCCTCCGCGGCGAATTTTGTGGAATTTATTGGCGTAATTTCGCACCCAGCTCCTGTTCCAGGCGGCGGATGATCCGCTGCCGTATCTGGGCCACATCATGGTCGGTGAAAGTCTTATCGGTAGGCTGATAGGTGAGGGAATAGGCCAGGCTTTTCTTCCCTTTGCCGATCTGATCTCCGCGATAGATATCAAACAAGGTAATTTTGGCAACCATGCGCCCCCCACCTGATTTTATAACTTCAGCAACGCGCCCGGCAGGAATACCTTCATCTACAACCAGGGCTATATCCTCGAGCACCGGTGGAAAAGCCGGCACAGGTTGCATCTCGTAGCGTTCCGGTATCAGGCTGACCAGTAGATCCAGGTCAAGATCGGCAGCCATCACCGGGTTGGCTGAAAAATCATATTGTTCATGCACCTGTGGGTGCAGCTCGCCAAACACTCCAACCTGATGATCGCCTACCAGCAGGCGGGCACATTTACCGGGATGGAAAGTGGGGTGATTGATGGGTTCGACCCGGAAGGCAATGTGGAGCCCGTCAAATAACAAGGCGATGATACCTTTAAGATCATAGAAATCCATCGCTTCACTGGAAGAGCCCTGCCATCCAGCTGCCAGCCGTGGCCCGGTGAGGCCTATCGCCAGGCGGTGGAATTCGTCAGGATGGTCGCCTGTTTCAGAACTTAAAAAGATTGGACCGATTTCGAAGAGCGCCATGCGCGGGCGTATGTGCGAGTTGTGCTCTATGGCTTCAAGGACGCTATTCAACACGCTGTGGCGCATAACCACTTTATCGGAAGAGATGGGATTGATAATGCGCAGGTAAGGTTTATCATCGGCTAGCGTCCCGGGTGCCAGCCGGCGAGCTTCACGCTCTGGTGTAGTCTGGCGCTGGCTGATGACTTCCTGCAAACCGAGGATAACCAGCAAATCCACCACCAGCTGCTCTCCTTCGAGAGTGGGATTGCTGCGCTGAGGTGGCAGCTCTGACTTCAGGCGTGTATCCGGAATTCGATCGTATCCATAGACCCGGGCAATCTCTTCTAACAGGTCTGCCTTGCCAACCACGCCCTCGCCAATGTCCAAGCGATGGTCTGGGGTTGTGGCGCGTACCACCACCTGGGAGGCTGCGCCAGAAACCAGCTGGCATTGAAAATCGAGCCTTTGCAGGATATCCATGATTTCCTTCGCACTCAGCTGAATACCCAGGTTACGCCTGACGTCATCAGGAGAAAGCTCGACAACCGGGTCAGTCGGCGGCAGGGGATAATTGTCGACCAGACCCTGGTAAATCATCCCGCCAGCCAGTTGGTGCATCAATTTTAAGCCCCGCCGCACACCTCGCTCAGCCATAGCCGGGTGCACGCCGCGAGAAAAGCGAAATGCTGCCTCTGACTGCAACTTTTGAGCGCTGATCGTCTTACGGATGTTGATATTATTCCAGGCTGCTCCTTCAAGCAGGATGGAGGCAGTGCTCTTCGAGCGATGGTTAGAGCCGGATGCAGGTGCTCCATCGGGTAAAGAATCCTGCGCTGCTGAAGCATCAAAAACTTCTGATTCCGCGCCCCCCATCACGCCGGCAATAGAGAGCGAGCCTGAAGTATCACACACCAGCACCGTATAGGGGTCAAGCAGGCGGTCGATGCTATCCAGGGTGGTGAGGCGCTCACCCGGATGAGCGGTGCGTGTGATAATGGTGGGCGCTTTTCCGGCGGCGCGTTGCACCAGCACATCGTAATCGAAGGCATGCAGCGGCTCGCCCACTTCCAGCATCACATAGTTGGTCACATCGACGATGTTGCTGATGGGGCGCATGCCTGCCAGTTTGAGGCGAAGCTGCATCCAATAGGGGCTGGGGCGTATGGTGACACCCTGGATCAGGCCGAGGACAAAGCGAGGGTTTAGACTGGGGTCGGTGATTTCTATTGAAGCCTTTCCTGCTATGGTGGGGCCATCTTCTCGAAGCTGGTAAAAATCAGCCGGGATACGCAGCGGGACATCGGTGAGTGCGGCAACCTCACGGGCCACTCCCAGGATGCTGGCAGCCCGGGCGATATTCGGAAGAATCTTGATGTCGAATACCGCATCACCGATGTAATCAGCCAGGGGGATGCCTACAGGAGCATCATCGTCGAAGATGATCACACCTTCGTGGTCATCCGAAATGCCCAGCTCTTTTTCTGAGCAGATCATCGAATAAGATTCGATGCCGCGGATTTTGGTCGGCTTGAGCGTGGTGAGCACCTGACCGGGCTGGTGGCCATCATAGATATGCGCACCCTGGCGGGCATAAGCCACTCTTAGAGGTGTTGGCAGCGATCCCTTCCCTTTATAGGGATATAAATTTGGGGCACCGGTGAGCACGATGTGCTCACGCTCGCCATCGTACAGCTTGCACAATACAAGCCGATCGGCATTGGGGTGGGGCATCACCTCTAATACCGATGCGGTGACGATTTTATCGGGTTCCCAGGCCAGGCCGGTGATATTGGTACCCAGGTTTTCCCCAACGGGCTGAGCTTCATCGCCCCCCACCTTGGGAAGCGGTAATCCAATATAGCGTAGCTCTTCCACCTCCAGGCCTGCCAGGGTCAGCTGGTAAGCCAGGCGTGGAATGGGGATGGTCACGTCGACAAAATCTTTCAACCAGGATATGGGGACTTTCATAAAAACCTCCTAAAATTGTTCCAGAAACCGCATGTCATTGGCCCAGAAATAACGGATATCTTCGATGCGGTGCCTCAGCATCATGATGCGCTCGGTGCCCAGGCCAGCAGCAAAGCCGGAATGTTTTCGGGGATCATAGCCGCCATTCTGCAGCACAGCAGGATGGACCATACCGCAACCGCCAATCTCAAGCCAGCCGCTTCCAGCACAAACCGGGCAACCTTTCCCGCCACAGATCAGGCACTCAAAATCAAACTCGGCGCTCGGCTCGGTAAAGGGGAAGTAGGATGCCCTGAAGCGGGTGTGTATATGAGAACCAAACAAGCGGTGCGCCAGGTCACCCAGAGTGCCCTTCAAGTCACCCAGGGTGATATTTTCTCCCACTGCAAGCACTTCGATCTGGTAGAACTGAGTCTCGTGTCGAGTGGTCACCTGCTCGTAGCGATAACACATCCCAGGCAGGATGGCCCGAATGGGTTCGGGGGAATACTGGCGCATCACGTGGATTTGTCCCGGTGAAGTGTGTGGCCGCAGGGAGGTATTGGGCATGTTGGTGTAGTATGTGTCCAACATATCGCGGGCTGGGTGATGAGGGGGCATGTTGAGCAGGTCGAAATTAAACTCGTCGGTTTCGACTTCCGGCGAGCGGTAGACCTGGAAGCCCATGTCAGCAAAAGCACGCACCACGCGGCGCATAGAAAGTGTGGCCGGGTGAAGCCTTCCTATGGGGAATTCCCGTCCAGGCAGGGTGACATCAAGGCGCTGAGCTTGCAAGGAATGTTGCAAAGCTGATTTCCTGATGGCATCGAACTTAACATCATAGGCTGCATCCAATGTGCGTTTAATTTCGTTGGCGCGCCTACCAAGGATAGGGCGTTCCTCTTTCGAGAGTTTACCAAGTTGCTCGAACACCTGCATGAGAGGTGCTGAACGGCCCAGGTGGGCTATCCTCCAGGCTTCCAGGCTGGTTTCATCGCTTACAGCCTCCAATTCTTTGACGGCACGCAGCTTCATATCATCCATATCTTCTAACATGGTCACCTCCGATTAAATCTGGTTACCGGCGCTGGCTTTTAACCATATTTGCCAGGCAGTAAATAAAAACTCCCGCCCCGATAAGGGACGGGAGGCGTTTCCCGTGGTACCACCCTTTTTGGTCGCAGAGCGACCCGCTTATTCCGACGGCACTGAGGCGATCGGTTCCCTGGATAACGCTCGGGGTGCGTTCCGCGCTACTAGTGAGAAGCACATTCACACGGAAGGCTCCGGAGGGAACTTCACTGGATTTATACCCGGTGGGGTCTCAGTCTGCGCCCCATGCCTCCCTGTTGGCTTAGGTCCAGCTACTTTCCTCGTTCAACGCCTTTCAACTTATTTCCCCTAATTATCGACAATTGCTCCTTTCTGTCAAGACTTAACTTATAGCCAAAACTATTGTAAAATAAATAATTCTCTGCAAATTATCATGGGAGTCAGCAGCATAGATGCTAACCAAAGGTGATGATGGATTTATGGGTATAATCAATCCAATGAGCCTGCGCCAACTTGTAGTTATCATTACCGGTATCTGCTTGTTTCCCTTTCTGGTTTCTGCATGCAACAAGAGCAGCCCTGTTTCCACCGGCTACCCATCAGAGACGGTGGCAATTGCCTCTTCAACTTACACGATCGAGCCCACCAGGACGGTTGTGCCCTCCACTGCGACGCCTGTGCCAATGGCAGCCATTGTGAATGGTGCAGGGATTACCCTGACCGAGTTCCAGGCGGAAGCTGCCAGGTATGAAGCCTCCTCCACGATAACTGGCACGATTCTGGCATCCGATACGAATACCATTGTGTTGAACGAGTTGATCGACCAGACTCTTATGGCGCAAGCTGCCGCTGAGGATGGTTATACCGTGGATGATACGCTTATAAAAACCCGAATTGAAGCCCTGGAAACTAAGCTTGGCGGGAGCGAAGCATTGAAAGCATGGCAGAGTGACCATGGGTATTCCAGCGAGGCTTTTTCTTCAGCGTTAGAAAGAGCAATTGCAGCCGCCTGGATGAGGGATCAAATCATCACCGCAGTGCCTGAAACTGCAGAACAGGTGCACATCCTGCAGATCCTGCTGCTAACCCAACAGGAGGCAGACCAGGCTTATGCCTCGCTGGAATCGGGAACAGACTTCCTGGATTTAGCTGCTAAATATGATCCCCTTACGAATGGTGATTTGGGATGGTTCCCACGCGGTTACCTGAGCGATGCGGCAATCGAGGAGGCCGCTTTCCAGTTGCACGACGGAGAATATAGTGCTGTGATCCACACACCAGTCGGATATCACATCCTTTATCTACTGGAGCGGGATAGCCAGCACCCTCTGCAGCCCGATGCCAGAAGGGCATTGCAGGTGAAGGCGCTACAGGATTGGATCAGCCAACGAAGGGAGAATAGCCAGATTCAAGTCCTGGTGCCATAGCGGATCGTTGGGAAAATGAAGCATGGACACGTATGACATATCCGAAATAAAGGAACCACCCAGCCGTAAAAACACTGGCAACATGGTGTGGAACATCCTGACTATCCTGTCGCTGGTCTCGATCTGCTGCGTGGTTTCCGCGGTCACCATTATTTTCGTTAACCCCAACAGCAGCCTCAATCCATTTCCACCACCCACAGTGAACCCGGCGTCGTGGACACCAACACCCACGGTCACACTACGTTTCACCATCGTGCCTTCGTGGACACCCACTTCCAGCCCCATGCCGCCCACAGAGACCCCCACGCTGGTCCCAACCTATACTCCTGAACCCACTGCTGGCATGGTAGTAGTCCCTTCGTCCACACAAGAGCCATCCAATAAACCGGCAGGGTTGTATGCTTTTGAGCTGCAGGAAGGTAGCCCGGCAGCCATTGCAGGAGATGATTTTCACCAAAATGCTGATTGCAACTGGTCAGGTGTGGCGGGGCAGGCGACGAGCCTGAATGGTGAAGCGCTCAGGGGGCTGTTCGTTGAGCTGGGAGGCTCGGTGCCTGGTATGGATGCGGTGGAAAAACTCGCCATGACCGGGCTGGCACCTCAATATGGCCAGGGAGGTTTTGAAATTACCCTGGCAGATAAGCCGTTTGCTTCTGCAGATAGTTTATGGATCCAATTATTGGATCAACAAAACCTGCCGCTTTCAGACCGGATCTATTTCAATACCTTTGATGATTGCGAGAAGAACCTGGTGATTATTTATTTCTGCCAGGTACACTAAAAAAAGAAAAAACACCCCTATCAAGCTGCCCGGAATGGTGTGGCAGCCTTATTTTTCACCCCACAGCTCCTTCATGTACATCGCATCGTCCTCCATTACGGGGCTTTCGCACAAGATGCGCCCGCGACAGTGGTGATCAGCCAGGGCTGTAAATAAATCCTGCAGGTTAAGATCTGCCTCTTTTAGAGGAAGATGCTCTTTCTCACCTTTTTCACCGTATCGGATGCCAGACAGGTGGATGTGCAAGTGGTTGAGTGCATCATCTCCCAAAGCATTTGCATACGTCTCGAGAATGCGAGAGAATTCAGCGTAGGTATTGATCGAGCCATCGCCCGGGCGGGCATGCAGATGGGCAAAATCGATGCAGGGTACTATGCCATCCAAGTTTTTAGCCATTTCGAGGGTATCTTCCAGCGAGCCCAGCATGGCGGATTTCCCCATGGTTTCAGGGCGCAAAATCACCGGATTCCCGGCCAACTTCAGCTCATCCAGGCAGCTTTGTAGGCGAGATATGGCGATGGGCAAAACCTCCTCGGGAGGTTTACCAAAGTAGGAGCCCGGGTGAAAGATGATATCGGTTGCACCAGCCAGGTTGCCATAATGGGCGGCATCCATCAAGCGCTGGCGTGATTTGCCCCATTCTTCGTCATCTGCATTGAGATTGATAAAGTAGGGAGCATGGATACTGATCAGCACGTCCTGATCCTGGGCGGTGGAGCGGATGGCAGCGCAGGTCTGCTCGGTAACACGCACCGCCCGCACCCAGCCAAGCTCCAGGGCATCCAGGCCGAGCTCTTTCAATCTCAGGATGGCACCCACACTGCCGCCCGGCTTTTTAGGCGTGGAAATGGGTGAGCCAACTGTTCCAAAGCGGAAGGATTTTGCCATAATTACCTCCGGTCACAGATTAAATATAATAATCGATCAAGAATCGGTTAGGTTTTATGATTTCTCTTACACATCAAAATAATGTTCTGATAACCGCCCATAATGGTGGCCCCAAGACTAAAAACCCGATAATAGCACTGGCGATGGCGGCGATTAATACCGCAGCCGCACCCACGTCTTTGCCCACCTTGGCCAGCTCGAGCTGCTGGTGATTACTGGCCAGGTCAACCACTGCTTCCAAGGCCGTGTTCAAGAATTCAGCAATCCACACCAGGGCAATTGCCAGGAAAATTAACGCCCAGCCTGAAGCGGAAAGGTGTAGTAAAAAAGATAGAATGATCACCGCTATACTCACCACCATATGAATCCAGGCGTTGCGTTGCGTGCGGATGACAAACCACCAGCCGGTAAAAGCATACCGGAAAGCCCTTGTGCGAGATTTGAAAAAACCATCGGGAGGATCTGAGCTGGTCATAATTGAATGGACAGGTTGGTGCCGAGCTTACTTAAGATCTTATCCTGTGCCTCCTGCATCTTTTTCTTTTCTGCAGCGCTGGCATGATCGTACCCCAAGAGATGCAAGGTGCCGTGAACCACCAGTAATTGTAACTCATCCGCCAGCGCATGACCGTGAACGCTAGCCTGTTCTTCGGCACGAGGCAAGGAGATGATCACATCACCCAGGTATATGTCGGATGTATCGGGATCGAATTCTCCCGAAGGAAAGGAAAGCACATCGGTGGGAGCGTTCACCTGGCGGTATTTAAGGTTGAGCTTGCGAATCAGTTCATCATTGCCAATCACGATGGCTAGGTCTCGATGGCCAGTCTTTTGGGTGTATTGAAGGGTCAGTTCGGCAGCCTTCAGCAAGATGGACCGTTCGATGGCAAGGTTTACATTGCGTTTCACATGGATGCTGATCATGGCACCTGGATTACGCACGGCCTGATTTTTCAGTTGGAGGCGAGGCCTCGATGTCAGGCATTTTAGGGGGTGTGTCTGCATCCGGGATGCGGTAGGGAGCTGGCTGTGTCTTAACATCAGCTTCTGAGTGGGGATATTGGATGCGTGGGTGATAAACGCCGCGTAATGTGGAAGTGAAGGACTCGGTGATTACATCCAGGTCTTTCAGGGTTAGCTGGGTATCATCCAGCTCACCAAGCTCGAGCTTATCTTTGACGACGCTCTTAATCATCTCGTGCAGGCTGTTTTCATCCTTGGGCTTTTCAGCGCGCATGCGTGCCTCGCAGGTATCAGCGAGCATCAAGAGCGCAATCTCACGCGAGGTAGGGCGAGGGCCGGGGTAGCGGAACTTATCGATATCCACGTCATCCTTATTCATCCCGGCTATCTCCAGAGCCCGCCCGTATTGGTAGCGGGTGAGCGTGGTGCCGTGGTGCTGGGAGATAAAATCCAGCAGCTGTTTCGGGAGGTGATATTTACGGCCTAATTCCAGGCCATCAGTCACATGCCGGATGATGGTTGAAGCACTGGTTTCTGGATCCAGGTCATTATGCGGGTTAATATTCCCTTGAGGTTGGTTTTCTATGAAGAAGAAGGGGTTGAGCAGCTTGCCAATATCATGGTAAAGGGCTCCCACGCGGGCAAGCATGGCATCGGCGCCAATGGCCTCAGCAGCCTGCTCGACCAGGTTCGCAAGCTGCAGGCTATGCTGGTAGGTGCCTGGAGCATTCCTGAGCAACAATTGCTGTAATGGGTGATCAGGACGCGAAAGCTCAATCAGCTGCAAGCGAGTGGTCTTGCCTAATAATGGCGCAAGATAGTAATGAAATAACAATGCTATGCTGGCGGAGGCAATCCCATTAATGATGGCAGCCAGGACAAGCTGGGCAATGCCATTCCAATCAGTGGCTGGCTCTGTAATGTGGTACACGAACGAAACCAGCGCGCCTGAAATCGCGATGGCTGCGCCTGCCCAAAAGAAAGAGGTAAGCCTTTGGGCTTTTCGCAGGAGAAAAACACCCAACACGCTGGCAAGCAAATAATAAAGGGTGAGGATTTGCGCATCAGGCAAACCGTAAGGCACGAGACACGCTAATGGAATGACTGTAACGATAGCCAGTTCGGTTGAAAACAGCGCAGAGATGGTGAGCGCATAACCCATGACTGGATATACATAGGGTATGACAGTATGGCCAGGGATGAATATACGGGCAACCAACAGGAAGAGCAGGAAAAGGATCACCAGCACGGTCAGTTTCCTGAGGCCTGCGTTGCCAGAAAACAGCTGCACATTGCGGCGTAAATAAAAAATAAAGATCGCTACGCTAAGTGATGTCAATCCCACCGAGCTGAGGATATCCTGCCAGCGATTTTTAGGCTGTGCCAGGCCAAATTGCTGCAGCGCTTCAAAGTCAGTAGGTGTGATCACCATGCCGCTCCGAACAATAATCTCACCGGTGCTGAAGGAGCGGTTAATCGGCACCACATTATCACGCGCCTGCTGGCGAGCAGCTTCGGTGAGCTGCGCATCGTACAGGCTGTTCGGCACCACGAAAGCCCGCACCAGTTCGGCGATGATGGCTGATTGATCGTCTGGGAAAGATAGGCTTACCAGGGTAGGGATCTTTTGATTTACAAGGCTGACCTGGTTATCGCGGATTGGCTCACGCATAACCTGGTCTAACACTGAGGTAGCTTCCTGCGAAACTCCCGACCAGCTCGAAGAGCTCATCGAGAGAATATCGGCGACCGTATCATGGCTCAGCTGGACATGCTCCAGTGCTGACAGGTCGCTGGTCTTTTGTTCTGTGGTTGCGTAACTATCTGCCCGTACATTACTCACGTATGCCAGTGTATTGCGCAGTTGTTCCAGTTGCTGCCGGGCGATACTTGTATCTACAGGAGAATAAATTGGAGGTACAGCAGCCGCATCACTATCCTGCTTGAGTGAGGTCAGGATCTGGCTTTCATAGGTGAGTGCGGTTGGTGCAATAATATTGTAGGGAGCAACATCCCCGATGGCCAGAGGAGTATCGGTTAAGTCTTGCAGGATGGGGGATAAGAGCGCCAGCAAAATAAACCCGCTGAAAAGCAAGAATATCAACCCCAGGAAGAACCCACGCCGGGTAACTTTAAATGCAGGCACTTTTTACTGTAACAGCTTTCGTACTACCTGACTGGCTTGGTCGCCGGTTGCGCGGCCTTGAATTTTCGGCATGAGGATTTTCATGACCTGGCCCATCTCCCGTATTGTGCTCGCACCTGCTTCTGTGATGGCAGCTTTCGCCAGGGATTCCAGCTCTTCTGGTGACAGTGCTGCAGGCAGGTATCCCTGCAGGATACTGATCTCCTGCTCGGCCTGGGAGATTAGCTCGGGACGATTAGCCCGCCTGGCATCCTCAATCGCTTCCCGGCGGGATTTTATCTCTTTCTGGATTACGGCAAGCAGGGAGTTTTCATCCAATTGCGTACCTTTGTCGATCTCAGCAAGCTTAATCGCCGCTAGAGCCATCCGCAGGGTGCTTTTACGCGTTTGCTCACCATGACGCATGGCATCTTGCAAATCTGCTTGGAGTGTAGATTTCAGGTCCATGTAGAATATTTCTATCCAACCTCGATCTTAAACTTAAGATGATTAGATTATATCGTAACTTGATTGGATGAGATTATCAATCTATAGTTCGATGGGACCCTTATAAACCATAACTGCTGCTGTTATCCAGCAAGTGGGACGCGGAAACCCGGCAGTCTCATCCAATCATCATGCACAATTAAAGTTGTTAACCATGTTTAGCAGGGTCACCTTGATCCTGTTCTAGGCAGCGAGAATCTCACCCTGCAAGACCTCCTGAACCGAACTTGAAACATGAATGTGAAGGATCTGGTTCCAATACGGCGAGGATGCGATGGTGGACACGCGGATGTAATTATCTGAGAATCCGCTCAGCTGCCAGAAGTGGTCATCGATTTGGGAGTTTTTTTCAACCAAAACGGGTAAAACCTTACCGATATGCTCGTTGCGGAAAGCTGTGGCGCTTTGTTGAAGAATATCCCGCACGAGTGTATTTCTATACTTCGCCTCAGTGAAGGGCACCTTACCCGACATTTCGTATGCAGGCGTGCCAGGCCGAGGGGAAAAAGTGAAGACATGACCGCTGGAAAACCCCATTCCAGTAATAAATTCAATACTTTCATCAAATTCATCCTGGCTTTCTCCTGGAAAGCCGGTGATGATATCGGTGCTAATAGCCACACCGGGAATCGCCAGGCGAGCATGGCCGACAAGCTCTGCATATGCTTGGGGTGAATATTTTCTTCCCATGCGTTTCAGCGTGGCTGCGCAGCCTGATTGAAGCGGAAGGTGCAGGTGACGGCACAGGCGGGCATCATGCCACAGATCAAAAAAATCGGGGGTTAAATCCCAGGGCTCAATCGATGAAAGGTGCAGGCGCGGCGTGCAGGTTGTATCCAGGATCGTCCTCAACAGCCAGGACAGGTGTGAAGGCTTGGGAAAATCGTAACCCCACGAACCCAGGTGAACTCCGGTAAGCACGATCTCCTGTGCACCACCATGTAAAGCGGAAGCGATATCGGCCAAAATATCTTCGATGGAGTGGCTGCGCGATGCGCCGCGGGCTAGCCGGGTGATGCAATAGGTGCAGTGATTGTCACAGCCATCCTGGGCCTTGATAAATGCACGCGTGCGTAACCGGGCGCCGGGGATAGGCAGGCGACTGGGGGCTGCGCTGCCGGTCGAGGACAAATCTATACCCAGGACAATTGGTACCAGGTTGTCCTTATCTGAGTTGTCCACCAGTTGGGTGACCCCGGGGAGTGTTAGAACCTGTTGCGGGTTCAGTGTAGCCAGGCATCCTGTAACGATGATCGGCTGAGAGCAGGCTCTATGCGCCTGGCGGATTTTCTGGCGCGAATCAGAAGCTGCTGCCGAGGTTACTGTGCAGGTGTTGATCACGATCAAATCAGCTTCGTGAGGGTCAGCGGTCAGGGTGTGCCCAACGAGTCGAAATTGAGCAGCGTATCTTTCAATCTCAGCCTGGTTCAAGCGACAGCCGACCATATCCAGAAAAACTTTCATCTTGTGGTTAACAACTCCTGGGGGATAAATTGATCATGCTGAATTACCGTACTTTTTGTAGGTTTTAATTTTAGCCGGTGAGCGATAGAGAAGGGTAAGTGGCTGGCACCCAGGCAGATCACGGCCTATAAACGATAAAGTTATCGAATAAGATATCTGTTCCCCCTGCAGTAAAGCTGCCCGCTAGCAAACCAACATTCCCGGTGCTGTAATCCGCGTCGATTTGCTGATCAACCTGCGTATTGTTAACATACAGGGTGAGGGTGGAACCGACACAATCGAAGCGTACGTGGTTGGTGGCAGCGCCAGGGTTTATTGTATTACTCTCAAGCAGAGTATCCTTTCCAATGCCCCGAACACCCTCGGGTGTCATTTTTAAAACGCCATAATAGCCATCGCTGCTAATCACTGCGAAATAAAACCGGGATGCATCTTCATACCGGCAAATGATACCGAAATCATTGTCATCAGGGCCGGCAATCTTGGTGGCATCTACTTCAATACGAGTATCTATAAAATTTTCGTTAGCCGGATTCGCCCAAATGTTGGCATTTGCCGGGTTTACGAATATGCGATATGCACTGTCATAATAGTCTGCACTGCCAGAATCTTCTAAAACCCGGTTCCATTTTTTACTGGCATCTGAAAAATCGTCTGCAAATAGGATCGCATTTTGTGTACCCTGGAAATCGGTGAGAGAACAAGCCAGGCCTGGCAATAATAACAGCAGGAAAAATGATAAAAAGTACCCGGCTTTCTTCAATACTCCTCCTTTGCGATTACGCTACCCAGTATGACATTCTGCCTGTTGAACTTACGCTTGCTGACTCATCCATTTCATCGATAGGTCTGAGAGGTTTGTCGCTCATCACATGTGGTGCCAATCATTCATGGCATTTACCTCTACTTGCATATCCATGGCGCGAAGGTCATCCGGATTGGCACACGAATTGTGATTGGGCATATTCGCCAAGCTACGACAGGCGCTATCGAAGTGATCGGTGGTCATTTTCTTCCTGAAACCTTATCTCAGTTGTTTTCGATGCCAGAAAAGTCATCCGATCACAAGAAATTACTTCCCGAGGCATAAGCGGAGCTCAACCTGAATAATACATTAGTCGAAAAGAACAAGCGCATTAATTTCGATAATAAGATCCTGCTGGTTCTGGTGTGGGATCGATTGTACCATTATATGCTGAACGGGGATAATTCGAATGGAATACAGCAAGGTGATGATTTTATCATGGGAAGTAATACTCGATCATCCTGGAGGCCTGGGCAGCAATCCATGAATTGGGGTCTGAATCTCTGGCCAGGTTGAGCCAATGATAGGCGAGCGTGGGCTCTCCAAGATCGAGGTAAACGGTTCCCAGGCGAAGGTAAGCAGGCAGATTAGCCGGGTTTGATTGCACTGCCTGCAATGCATAACGCTCTGCTGAATGATAGTCTTTAAGGGCTAGCATCACCTGGGTCATCATATCCAGTGAATCAGAGTCGTGTGGAGCCAGGATAATTGCCTGTCGGGCAGCCGGGAGAGCCAGCTCGCGCACCTGGATGTGGTTATCCAAGGCAAACCCAGCCAGCAAGCGATAGAATAACGGATCTTGGGGGGCGAGCTGGATGGCTTGCTGGAATTTTGCCTGGGCTGCTGGCAAGTCACCAGATTTGGATATGATGTTCCCCAGCTCGGAATATAGGTAAGGATCGGAAGGGTCTAATGATATTGCCTGCTCCAGGTAGTTTTGCGCCTGTGCAAAGTCTTGCTGGCGCTCCCAATACAGACCCATGAGGGTATTGGCGAGCACCGAACCCGCATCCAATTGTAAAGCTTGCTGCAATTCAGCCAGCCCGGCATCGGAAGTGGCACCGGTTTCTTCTATGGTCATTTGCTGCCTGGTTTCACCAAGGAAAGCCCATGCGTCGGCATAGCCCGGATCCACTCCAGTGGCTCCTTTGAAGGCTTCGGCAGCAAAAGTCCACTCTCCCATGCTGGCCAGCTGGCGCCCAGAGGTAAGCAGGGTATAGGCAGGCTGCTCGAACAAGCTGGCGGTGCGAATTTTATCGTGCAAAGACTGAGCATTTGAAGCGAGTGACGGGTCGATTTGAGCTGCCTGGGCTAAATATGGCAGGGCATTTAGAGGATTGGTAGCTGCATACAGCAGTCCAACCTGGTAATAGAGGTGGCCGTCGGTTGGATTTAATGCAATTAGTTTCTGATATCCGGCAATTGCTGGAGGATAGTCTTTTTGCTGGAGGTGAAGGCTAACCAAATCCTGGAGCGCAGCCGGGGAATCCTCTCCTTCGCTCGCAGCCTTCCAGGCAGCTTCAGCTTTGGCAAGATTACCGGCTTGTTGGTAGGCCTCGCCCAACAGGATCAGGTCATCGACGGTGAGATGGTTTGTGATTGCCGGAAGTTCAAGGTATCGGATGGTCGTTTGCGATTCACCAGCCTGGAAGGCAAAGCGGGCAGCCTGGACCAATAATTCAGGCCGCCAGGGATAATAATCAACCACGCCAGCAGTGTAGCTTGCAGCATTGTGATAATCACCTGCTGCTGCAGATTGGTAGGCATCAGACTGGAGACGGGTAAGCGCTCGAGGAACTGCACCGATCCCGACCACGGCGACGAAAATGCTTACCACCAGGATGCGAAAATAAACTTGAACAGCAGAAACAGTGTTCACCAGGATTGATTATATTGCAAAAGGATGGCAGATTGGGCTCATTCGCGGTATTAAATAGATATCCGGTTAACTTTTCTCCGGGCAATCCAATTGACTTCCTCATTCGCAATCAAGGGAGAGATGTATAAAAAGTCACGATATGGTTGATCCTGCTTGTAGTCGTTATCGTGGGCATGATTTATAATGATGCATCATACTCTCTCAGGAGGATGCATATGGATTTCGCCTTGACAGACGAGCACCGCATGGTTCAGCAAATGGTGCGTGATTTCGCAACCAAGGAAGTAGCTCCAATCATCAAGGAATTTGATCGTGCCCAGCAAATGGCTCCCTTCATCCTGCCCCGCATGGGCCAGCTGGGTATCCTGGGGATTTGCTTGCCGGTGCGCTATGGGGGACAGGGTATGGATTACATCTCGCTTGGGCTGGCCTGCGAGGAGCTGGAAGCAGTAGACAGCACCCTGCGGGTGGTAATGTCGGTGCATATGGGCCTCAACAGCATGGGTCTGTTGCAGTGGGCGACGGAAGAGCAAAAACAAAAGTTCCTGGTGCCGCAGGCCAAAGGAGAGAAGATCGCTTGCTTCGGATTGACCGAGCCGGGAGCTGGTTCTGATGTGGCGGCGATAAGCAGCACGGCAAAATTGATCGGTGATGAATATGTCCTGAATGGTGAGAAAATGTGGATTTCATTGGCCACCAAAGCGGATCACTGCCTGTGGGTGGGCCGCACCAACAGCAAGGCAGCAGACCCGCATGAAGGCCTGTCTGCCTTCCTGGTGGAGTTGAATCGGCCTGGGGTGACCACTGGTGATATCCATGGTAAGCTGGGTGTAAGGGCAGGCTCAACCGGGTGGATTAATTTCCAGGATGTGCTTTTGCCAGCTGACCAGCGTATTGGCGAGGAAGGAGAAGGATTCAGAATCGCCATGGCGTGCCTGGATAACGGTCGCTATACCGTTGCTTCAGGCGCCACGGGTTTGATCCGCGCCAGCCTGGAAGCGAGTGTCAGGTATGCAAAAGAGCGTAAAGCGTTTGGCAGGCAGATAGCTAGGTTCCAGCTGATACAGGAAAAAATCGCCAACATGGTGCAGTCATATGAAATGGCGCGCCTGTTGTACCTGCGTGCCGGTTGGATGAAAAACCAGGGCGTGCGCAATACGCGGGAAACCTCCCTGGCAAAGTGGTTCGCCACAGATGAGTCTTTTAAAGCAGCTTCAGACGCCATTCAAATCCATGGAGCGTATGGGTACAGTGATGAATATGATGTGGAGCGTTTCCTGCGCAATTCACGTGGGGCGATCATCTACGAAGGCACCAGTGAAATCCACCAGCTTGTGCAGGCTGGATACGCGCTGGGTTTACGGGAAGATACCCCCTTACGCTGCGAACTGCCGGCTTATAATGCTGAGGATTGGCAATAGAGCGATCTTCCAGTTACGCCGTAATGTCCTCGCAGGTTGATTAATAGTATAATTGCATTGGCACCCAGATCAGCAATGACTGGGATGAAGTAGTAGAAAATACAGGTCAATTTTGGCCCCTACCAGAATCTTGAAAGGAGGGTACCATGTCAGATATTCAATCCCCCAATATTATTATTTCCGAAGAACGAAAAAAAATAACCGTTCGCCAGATCCAGGCAATGAAAACGCGCGGCGAACCTATCAGTATGCTGACGGCATATGATTATCCAACTGCCCTGGTGATGGACCAGGCGGGCATGGACATCATCCTGGTGGGTGATTCCCTGGGTATGGTAGAACTGGGCTATGAAAGCACACTGCCTGTGACCATGGACGAGATGATCCACCACTGTAAAGCAGTATCACGCGGTGCTAAATATGCCTTGTTAGTGGGTGACATGCCGTTCCTATCGTACCAGGCTTCCACCAGCGAGGCGGTGCACAATGCAGGTCGCTTTCTGCAGGAAGCCGGGATGAACGCAGTCAAGCTAGAAGGTGGCAATGAAAGGGCAGCGACCGTGGAAGCCATCGTAAGTGCAGGCATCCCAGTGATGGGTCACCTGGGCTTAACGCCGCAAAGCGTTCATAAGCTGGGCGGCTTTCGAACGCAGGGTCGGGATGCTGAAGCAGCTTATAAACTGCTGGAGGATGCCCTGGTGTTGCAGCAAGCAGGTTGCTTCAGCCTGGTGCTTGAATCGATCCCTGGGCGGCTGGCAGAGCTCGTGTCGCGACGGCTTGACATTCCCACCATCGGTATTGGCGCTGGAGTGGGATGTGATGGGCAGGTGCTGGTTGTCCATGACATGCTGGGGTTATTCGAGCGTTTCACTCCCAAATTCGTAAAACGCTATGCAAACCTGGCGGATGTCATGCAGCGCGCCTTTCGTGATTATATCGGGGATGTGAAGGCAAGATCATTCCCTGCTGCACAGCATACCGTTGATATGAAAGATGAAGAGTGGGAGCGCCTGGAGGCAAAGCTTGCTCAGATGGACGTGAGCTTATTATTGCAAAACCAGCCAGTGAGGTGATTGTATGGGCATCCTGGTGGCAGGAACAGGTGCTCTGGCATGTTTGTTCGCTGCCCGTTTAGCTGCTCGAGGGATCAAGGTTACCATGCTGGGCAACTGGCCCGAGGGCCTGGCTGCATTAAGGGATAATGCCCTGTGTGTGCTGGAAATGGATGGTAGCACGCATCGATATGCGGTGGAAGTCATGGATGGGTCCAGCTGCGAAGGCGAGTACCCACATGCATTGGTGCTGGTCAAATCCTGGCAGACAGAGCGCACAGCCAGGCAGCTTGCCCAATGCCTGTCTCTAAATGGGATCGCTCTGACATTACAAAATGGGTTGGGTAACGCTGAAACCCTGAAGAGCACCCTTGGATCCGAACGGGTTGCCATCGGTGTAACCACCGTTGGGGCCCGCATGCTAGAGCCGGGGTATGTGCAGCATACCGGAGATGGAAAGGTGATCCTCGCGGCAACCCCGGGCTTGAATGGTCTGGATGAGCAGTTGGATGAGGCCGGGTTCCAGGTGGAGATGGCTGCTGACTTGCAGTCACTCCAGTGGGGCAAGTTGGTGATCAATGCGGCAATTAACCCGCTCACCGCGCTATTGAGGGTGGAGAATGGCGAGCTGCTGTCACGCCCGGACGCGCGCGAGGTTATGGAAGATACAGCTCGGGAAGCAGCATCGGTGGCTGAAAGCCTGGGAATAGGGCTGCCTTATCCCGATCCACGGGCGGCGGTGGCTGAAGTGGTGCACAATACCGCCTCCAATATCTCATCCATGCTGCAGGATGTGATGCGCGGAACACCTACCGAGATCGATGCGATTAACGGGGCGGTTGCCCGGGCAGGTGAAATTACAGGTGTGCCCACGCCGCTCAACCACCTGCTGTGGCGCCTGGTGAAAGCCCTGGATCAAAAGAAATAGAGGAGGATGAATGAAAGTCGTTGAGTCGCTGGAAGAGCTGCGTCTGGCCCGAGATGGTTTGGTAGAGCCTGTTGGATTGGTGCCGACCATGGGCTTCCTGCACGATGGGCACTTGTCACTGGTAAGGCGGGCACGCAGCGAGTGTTCAAGCGTGGTGGTGAGCATTTATGTCAACCCCACCCAGTTTGAGCCGAGCGAAGACCTGGAGAAATACCCCCGTGATTTGAAGGCTGACCTGGATAAACTGGCAGCTGAAAATGTAGACCTGGTTTGGTCCCCGACCGATAAGGTGATTTACCCGGCTGGATACCAGACCTGGGTGATGGTAGAAGAAGTCACCAGGGTATTAGAGGGCGCTTTCAGGCCGGGGCATTTTAGGGGTGTGGCGACGGTGGTGAGCAAGCTTTTCAACGCGGTCGCACCCAGCAAAGCTTATTTCGGACAAAAGGATGCGCAACAAGCTGTGGTGATCCGTAGGATGGTGCGCGACTTGAATTTTCCCATTGATATCGTGGTCTGCCCGGTCGTGCGCGAGCCGGATGGGTTGGCCATGTCGAGCCGTAATGTTTATCTTGATATGGAGGAACGCCGTGCTGCAGCAGCATTATCGCGAGGATTGTTCAAAGCCAGGGCAGCTTTTGAAACGGGGGAGCGCGATGCATCTCGTTTACGTCATACAGTGCTGGATGCGCTGGTGACCGAGCCTTTGGTGAAGGTGCAGTACGTGTCTTGCGCCCATCCCGATACACTGCAAGAGCTGGAAGGGCAGGTCGACCACGCCTTGCTCTCTCTGGCGGTAGTGATTGGAAAAACTCGCCTGATCGACAATATCCTGGTTTAAACCAGGCGGTGGATGCCTGGCACGTGAAATTAATAAAAGTGTGAGGATAAAATGTTGCTAACCATTGATATCGGGAACACGAATATTACCCTGGGTTTGTATGAAGGCAAGACGCTGGGACCCCGATGGCGCCTGGCGACAGATTATGACCATATGCCGGATGAGTATGGACTGCAGCTGCTCGGCCTGCTGGAGCATGTGGGTCACCAGCCGGATGATATTACCGGGATATGCATGGCTTCTGTGGTGCCACCCATTACCAGTAAAATCGTCGAAGCTTGCCGCCGGTATATCCATAAGGATCCATTGGTAGTGGATGCTGGGGTGAAAACAGGTGTGCGGGTGAGGTACGAAGACCCGCACGCAGTAGGAGCCGACCGCATTGTGGATGCTGTGGCTGTTATCCACCTATACAGTATACCGGCCTGTGTTGTTGATTTTGGCACGGCCACCACCTTCGACGCAATCTCAAAAAACGGGGACTACCTGGGTGGAGCAATCGCGCCGGGCATCGCCATTGCAGCTGATGCGCTTTTTAGGCATACAGCCAAACTCCCTAGGGTGGACATCCAAAAACCTCCCTCGGTTATTGGCCGCAACACCGTGCACTCGATGCAGTCAGGATTGTTGTTCGGATATGTAGGCTTGGTGGAGGGCATGGTGGCGCGCTACCGTCAAGAGCTAGGAGATGATTTAAGAGTAATTGCAACCGGTGGTCTGGCTGATATCCTGGCTCACGAGACGAATGTGATCCAGGTGGTGGCTCCCTGGCTTACCCTGGATGGACTGCAAATTATTTGGGAGATGAATTGCCCGGCTGAATGAAATCATGAACTGCAAAGAAACAAATCCAGCTGTTGTTTTATTATGAGAACACTGTAATCAATAAAAAATGCATCGGGGTATAATCTATAGGATTATGGAAACAGAAATCCTGAAAGCAAGTTACCCCAATGCTCTGAGCCATGCCGTGGATGTGTTACAACACGGCGGATTGGTGGCATTTCCCACAGACACTGTATATGGGCTGGCAGCATTGCCCTTCAATGGTGAATATGTGGAGGGCTTGTTTTCAGCTAAGGGCAGGAATAACACCCGGGCAATCGCAATCTTGATCGGTGATTTTAGCGATTTAGAAAAAGTTGTGGATCATTTTGATAAGCTGGCTGAACGCCTGGCACGTCATTTTTGGCCGGGACCGCTCACCCTGGTGGTGAAAAAGCAACCAAACCTGCCGGATGTACTTTCACCGGATAACACGATCGGCGTCCGTATGCCCGATAATAAACTCGCACTGGCGCTTTTGTGTAAAATTGGGCCCCTGGCAGTCACTTCTGCCAATATCTCGGGCGAAGAGAATACCAATACTGCCGAGGAAGTGAGCCGCCAGCTTAATGGCAGGGTACATTTAATCCTGGATGGCGGACGAACCTCGGGAGGTGTGCCATCCACTGTGGTCGATTGCACCACCCCCTCGCTGGCCATCCTGCGTGAGGGACCAATCAGCCAGAAAGACATCGAGGAAGCCCTCGCCTGAGCCTGGTTTTATTCTCACGAACTTTTTAATCTTTTTTCATGACATTTTCAGGTGAATGTATATAATGATAGTTGCATTCTCCTCACTCAAACTCGCCCGATGAGATTGGAGCCATCTCAGAGGGCGATTTGAGTTTAATAGGGATTCGATCATCTCCCTCTTATTTTTGGTTTAAAAGCAATATTTCAGGGATTAGGCGGGGCTGGTATTTCAGATATGGGCCAATTCGGTAATACATCCATGTCCAGCGGGTCACGTTGCCCACGCACGAACCTGAAATAGCCGGCACCGGCAATCATGGCAGCATTATCCGTGCAGAGCCAGATGGGTGGTATATGGAGTGGGACTGTAGCGTTCATCTGGATGGAATGGCGCAGGGCTCGGTTAGCAGACACTCCTCCTGCGATGAGAATATTCTTGGCGGAATATTCCCTGGCGGCTTTGATCGTTTTAGTCACCAGCACATCCACCACGGCAGCCTGGAAGCTTGCTGCCAGGTCTGCCACAGGCAATGATTTGTGGGGATCTTTTTGGCGCACTTCACGCATCACGGCGGTCTTCAAGCCGCTGAACGAAAAATCCCAGCTGTCCTCCAGCCAGGCACGTGGGAAGTTATAAGCCGACGGATTGCCATCTACAGATGCATTCTGGATGGCGGGGCCACCCGGGTATTCCAGGCCAAGCAGGCGCGCCACTTTGTCAAATGCCTCGCCAGCGGCATCATCTAAGGTGGCGCCTAAATGTTGGTAATGCAAATGATCCTTCATCAATACCAGTTCGGTATGCCCTCCAGAGACGATCAGTGCCGCGAGGGGAAATTTGGGTGGATTTGGAGGTGTGGCATCGGGCTTGTATGCCCAGGCAGAATAAAGATGGCCCTCCAGGTGACTGACCCCGATCAAAGGCAGGCTGCTGCCCAATGCCAGGCCTTTGGCGGTGTTCATACCCACCACCAGGGAGCCGGGCAATCCCGGGCCGCGCGTAACTGCAATCGCATCCAGGTCTTTCAAGGTCATATGCGCCTGTTGGAGTGCCTGTTCGATAATTGGATAGATAACCTTGATATGCTGCCTGGAAGCAACTTCAGGGAACACTCCGCCAAATTGCGCGTGCAGGTCTATCTGTGAAGCCACCACGCTGGAGAGGATCAGGCGCCCATTTTCAACCACGGCAGCTGCGGTTTCATCGCATGACGTCTCAATACCCAGGATGCGGACGGGAGGGGTGTCTGCTTGTAACTTCGGTTTGGGAGATGTTTTCGGCATATCTGGCTTACCCTGCGTTTATCTATATCTTGGGTAGGATTTTATCCTGTTTTTACCGGTAGGACCAAATCCAGGGGATAATTTGCCAGCACCTGGATCTTTCCATCAGGCTGCACCCAAAAGCTGTCTTCCAGGCGCACACCCATGCCCTTTTCTGGATAATATAAACCGGGCTCGATGGTAAATACCGTCCCGGGCACCAGGCAGTCAAACTCGTCACTGCTGGCTCCATTCCACGGGCGCTCGTGCACATTCAAGCCGATGCCGTGCCCCAATGAATGCACATAACCAGCCTGTGTATTCGGATTTTCCCTGATGGTGGGGTGGCCCTGGGCTGAGAACAGCTCGCAGGCCATATCCTGGTAGTTTTTAAACGGCGCACCGGCTTTCAGCTGACCGGTGATGTGATCATATGCAGAAAATACCGTTTCGTACAATGCCAGCACCTCATCCGGTGCATATCCCAGGCACCATGTGCGGGTGAAATCATAATAATAGCCACCACCTGCCTCGCAAGGGTAGATGTCGAAAACGATGGTCTGGCCGAGCTTGAGCGGATCCCGTGGATTTCCTGAGGAATGGGGCACGCCGGCATCACTACCGATGGCGAAGATGGTATCTTCGGGATTTTCAGCGCCTCGCTCAGACAGCCACAAGTTGATGCGGCTTTTCACATCCCCGACGGTTAGAGGTTGGCCATCTGGCTTTACCACGGTGTCGTTGCGCACGGCGTGAGAGGTAATATAGTCTGCCACCAGGCCAACTACCTGGGTGGTAATCTGTCCCATTTTGCGAATGTGCTCGATCTCAACCTGGTCCTTGGTCATGCGGGCGAGCATCAATACTGAGTTGTTCACTTCCCCAACCAGGGTCAGGGAAGGCATCTCACGCTGCAGGGCGGTAAAAATTGCATAGCTTGACCCAATCTCTGATCGCCCATACAAGGCGATGTTTCCCGAGACCACCCCGCACTCGCTGAGCATCAGCTGATAACGCCTGGCTGTGGCCAGTTGGTAATCGCCATCGGCGTCTTTAAGCAGGTCAAGGAAATTATACTCCGCCAGGTTTTTCGTGGTTAAGCCCGATTTTGCCGCTTCATCGCGTTCCATGGGGTTGCAAAACAAGATAGGTGCCTCACCTCTTTTTTTAATCAGGTCAGCACTGCTCACGTGCCCGCCGCCAGTCATGTAGACCATGGCGGGATTGTGTTGGGCCGGGCCCGAGATCAAGATAGCATCCAGGTCTCTTTCCAGCATCAATCTATCAAGGTCATTTTTCATAATAAAGATATCCTTCTTAATTTGTTTTTATCACAGAACGAATCGCGTTGATTAAATCCTGCTCCTGCTCGGCCAGGATGGTGCGTGGATCGAGGATGATCTTTTCGTCCTCCAGACGCGCGATCACAGGCGGGTGACATTGCCGTAAGCTTTCCACAACCCGGTTGGGTGAGCGCACTTGCAAGGACAGCACGAAGGTGGGTAATGTTTCCTCGGGAAGCGAGCCGCCTCCTACGGTTGAGTGGCTGGGGATTACCTGGCCCTTACCCAGGGTAATCCGCCAGGCCTCGGCGCGGTCTTTTAGTGCCTGAGGGGTAGCGGAAATCATCTGCCAGATGGGGATTTCTTGTAGTGCTTTATCCTTCAGGTAAATCAGCAATGTGGCAGACAGAGCGGCCAGGCAGAGCTTATCCGCACGGATGGCACGCGCTAGGGGATGTTTTTTTAGCTTGGCGACCAGGTCGGCTTTACCCAGGATGATACCTGCCTGCGGCCCGCCCAGTAGCTTATCGCCAGAGAAGCAAACCAGGTCAGAGCCTGCCTGCAGTGATTCAAATACGGTGGGCTCATGCTGCATGCCAAATTGGGCGGTATCCAGCAGTGCGCCGGAGCCCAAATCGTCCACCAGGGGGATGCCGGCATGGTGAGCTACTTCGGCTAGCTGTGAAAGGGCTGGCTCGGAGGTAAAGCCGGTGATTCGAAAATTCGAGTGGTGGGTGTGCAGCACGATGACTGGGGATGCCTGCTGGATGGCAGTAGTGTAATCATCAAGGTGGACCCGGTTGGTGGTGCCCACTTCGTAGAGATGAGCCCCTGATTGATGCATCACATCCGGAATGCGGAAGCCTCCGCCGATCTCCACCAACTGGGTGCGGGATATTACCACCCTGTGGTGGCGTGCCAGCGCGGAGAGCACCAGCAGCACTGCGCCGGCGTTATTGTTGACCACCAGGGCAGCCTCAGCATGTGTGAGCTGCTGCAACAGTGCTTCGGCGTGCACCAGCCGTGAGCCACGCCGCCCCCGCTGCAGGTCGAATTCGAGGTTCGAGTAGCTTAGCGAGACTGCTTGGATGGCATGTATGGCAGCCTGGCTGAGCGGTGCCCTTCCCAGGTTGGTGTGCAGGATCACCCCGGTGGCGTTGATCACGGGTTGAATGGAAGGTAGCGTCCACCTCTGCAGTGCCTCGAACGCCTGATCTAATATTTCATCGCTTGCAGGAATTCGCTGCGATTGGTCGAAATCCTTGCGGGCGTGCTCAATCGTTTGGCGTAATGCTTCCAGGGTCAGCGGCCGACCAAAATCGGCAACCCAGGAGGCAACTACAGGCTGCTGCAGCAACTGTTCGATGGAAGGCAGATCGCGCAAGCTGCTCATCGGAAGGTCCGGGGAAAACAGTTGTATGCTGAAGCCGCGCTTAAGCCTTCCACTGGCTCTTCTCGCTCAGCCTCAGCAAAAATTCGATCAGCCCCAGACCGATGGCCAATAATATTGCCAGTGCTGGGTTTAACACCCGGCCCATCTGGAGCCATAGCAAAGTGGCCGCGTAAACGGCGAACCAGAGTGCCTGTCTAACTACCACGAAGTAGGTGGGTGGAGGAGTGCTGGGGAAACGCCGGTTAAGAAAAGCGATGATGGGTAGAATTGTGCCCGTAACAGCCAGTACGATGAGGAAGAAAAAAAGCCAGCGCGGGCCTACGGTTGGCAGCGTGGTGAGAACCAGTGCGATCAGCCCACCCCACCCGATAATTAATAAAAAGATCGATGTGGGGAAAAAATTCGCCACGCGTGGTGAGAGATTGGATTTCATATTTAGTTTAATTCTATCACAGGCGTTAAAAAATAAACCAGGCGGATGAACCATCCATCCGCCTGGTTATATACTTACATGTCGCGGAACTCGCCTTCCACCACTTCACCCTCACCATCCGGATTACCCGGTTTGTTCCTATTGTTTCCAGAAGCAGAATTGGGTGAACTCCCGTTTCCCGGCTGGCCTGAGCTCTGTGAGGCATACATCTGCTGGCTGAGGGCATAAAATGCATTCTGCACTTCACCTGCAAGGTCATTGATCTTCTTGATCTCATCGCCTTTCATAGCGTCACGCAGCTGGTTGATCCTGGCTTCGATATTTTGCCGGTCTGTTGCGGGAACTTTATCTTGCAGGTCACGCAAGGCCTTTTCAGTCTGATAGATCAAGCTGTCAGCGTTGTTACGCACCTCGATGAGCTCTCGCAAGCGCTTATCCTCAGCTTCGTGCTCACGTGCTTCACGCACTTTACGCTCGATCTCATCCTTATTCAAGTTGGTTGATGCGGTGACGGCAACTTTCTGCTCTTTGCCGGTGGCTTTGTCATGAGCGGTCACGTTCAAAATACCATTGGCGTCAATATCGAAGGTCACTTCGATTTGAGGAGTGCCACGCAAGGCAGGCGGAATGCCCTCCAGGCGAAAGCGTCCCAGGCTCATGTTATCGGCTGCCATTTGCCTTTCCCCTTGCAGGATGTGGATATCAACAGCAGTCTGGTTGTCCTCAGCAGTAGAGAATACCTCGGTTTTCTTCACCGGGATGGTGGTATTGCGATCAATCAAGACGGTCATCACACCGCCCAGCGTCTCCAGGCCAAGCGACAGCGGGGTCACATCGAGTAACAACACATCCTTCACCTCGCCGCCCAGCACTCCTGCCTGGATAGCAGCCCCCACCGCAACCACCTCATCTGGGTTCACACCCTTATGGGGTTCCTTGTTTGTCAGAGAGCGCACCAGGTCTTGCACCATGGGCATGCGTGTGGCGCCACCCACCAGCACCACTTCATTGATTTCATTAATGCTCAGGTTGGCATCCTTCAAAGCAGATTGGAAGGGCTGGCGCAGGCGCACTACCAGGTCTTCAGTCAGCTGCTCAAAGCGTGAGCGCGTCAACTTGGTTTGCAGGTGCTTGGGGCCATTCGCATCGGCTGTGATGTAAGGCAGGTTGATCTCAGTCTCCACCACGCTGGAAAGTTCAATTTTAGCTTTTTCAGCGGCTTCGCGTAAGCGCTGCAAAGCCTGTCGATCCTTGCGTAAATCAATACCAGACTCCGACTTAAATTGGTCTGCTACCCAATTCACAATGCGTTCATCCCAATCATCACCACCCAGGTGAGTATCACCATTGGTGGCACGCACCTCAATTACACTGCCACCCACCTCGAGGATCGACACATCGAAAGTTCCGCCACCCAGGTCGAATACCAGGATGGTCTCATTCGCTTTTTTATCCAGTCCATATGCCAGGGCAGCAGCGGTTGGTTCGTTGATGATGCGCATGACTTCCAACCCGGCGATTTTGCCGGCATCCTTGGTTGCTTGGCGCTGGCTATCATTAAAATAAGCGGGTACAGTAATGACAGCCTGATTAACGGGCTGGCCCAGGTAGGCCTCAGCATCCTGCTTAAGCTTACCCAGGATCATGGCAGAGATGTCCTGAGGGGTGTAATCGGTTCTCATAATCGGTACACGCACCCGCGCATCTTTGGCTGGTCCTTCGACAACCTGAAATGAGACAATTTTTCGTTCAGCCTCCACTTCATCAAAACGGCGACCCATAAAGCGTTTGATGGAGTAAATTGTGTTATCAGGATTAATGACAGCCTGTCGTTTGGCGGTTTGACCGACCATCCGTTCCCCATTTTTATTGAAGCCCACCACTGATGGTAATAACCGTGAGCCCTCTGCGGTGGTGATCACGGTTGGCTCTCCACCTTCCATGACGGCCACTACACTGTTCGTTGTTCCTAAATCAATACCTATAATTTTAGACATATACTACTCTCCTCTGTATGTCTGGCATGCTGTAGTAACCATTCACATACAGATCATTTTTTCTTATGGTTAAAATACAACTTTTGTGCAAGAATCATATTAACGGGATGTAGGAAGGGTATATGAAAGAAGTGATCTGTTTTTTTG
>Ga0116202_10000270_pt1 | contig 27945 bp, 32 predicted proteins | sample LakKivw325mmetaG_FD_94479 | JGI IMG/M metagenome (GOLD analysis project Ga0116202, IMG submission 94479) | Anoxic lake water microbial communities from Lake Kivu, Rwanda to study Microbial Dark Matter (Phase II) - Lake Kivu water 325m metaG | ecosystem: Environmental > Aquatic > Freshwater >... | reverse complement strand
CATCCATCCTTGAGTATCGTCGAAGCAGATTTCTTGGATGGCATGGAATACGACGGCCTGATTTTTTTGAGCCATGGATTCTATAACCTATATGATGGCACTCCAAAAGGCTATCTTACTTTCATTGCTGCCCATGAGACTGCACACCAGTGGTGGTATGGGCTGGTTGGGAATGACCAGGCCCTGGAGCCGTGGCTGGATGAGTCGTTGTGTACATATATGGAGAAAATTTTTTACCAAAAAATCTATCCCACGCAGCCCGATGACTCTGGTGAAGCACTCTCAGATTGGTGGCAGTCTTACCGGGTGGATTATTATGAGCCCAGCGGTTGGGTGAATGGAACCATATATGACTACGACAGCTTCCGCGCTTATCGGGATGCAGTGTATTTGAATGGAGCCAGGTTTCTTGACGATTTGCGTAATATAATGGGAGACGAAGCCTTTTTTGGCTTCTTGCATGATTACGCCTCTCGTAATGTGCACGGTATGGCAACCTCAGCAAGCTTCTTCGATATTCTACGCCAGCATTCCACACAAAATTTGGATAACCTGATAGCCGAATATTTTCAACCCGCCGAATGACAAAATGACTTGCCCAACGCTTCTCTTGCCAATCAACCACCTTATGAACAGAATGATTAAGGATGATTTTTAGTATGCTATTTGATGTTTTTACCCTTTTCCCAGAGGTTTTTATTCCCTACCTAGAGACGAGTATCCTGCAGCGCGCCCGCAGTCGTGGGTTGGTGGACGTGCAGCTGCATAATATTCGTGATTGGACTACCGATCGCCATCACATCTGCGATGATATGCCCTATGGGGGTGGTGGGGGTATGGTGATGAAACCTGAACCGGTATTTATGGCTGTGGAGAGTGTGCTCGGAACCCCACCCGCTTGCCCGCTGATCCTGCTTGACCCGCAGGGCAGGGTTTTTACACAGGAAATAGCAAGGGAGCTCACGCAATTTTCCCACCTGGGATTGCTGTGCGGTCATTACGAGGGCATCGACGAACGCATTCGGCAGCATCTGGTTACAGATGAAATTTCCATTGGCGACTATGTGCTCAGCGGTGGTGAGCTGCCAGCCCTGGTGCTGATCGATGCCATCACCCGGTTAATCCCCGGCGCGCTGGGTGATCCCCAAGGTGCCTGGGATGATTCGCATGCCACGGGGTTATTGGAGTACCCCCACTATACCCGCCCGCCTGAATTTCGCGGTTTGAGAGTCCCTGATGTACTGCTATCGGGAGATCACGCTCGTATCGCCAAATGGCGTCGCCAGCAGGCATTGCTGCGCACCAGGCAGCGTCGCCCCGATTTGCTGATGAAAGCCGATTTATCTGATAGTGACCGTGCCTTTTTAACCAGTTTGGAGTTAGAAGATAGTAAGTAGTTCAACGATCATATTATTCAACATTCTTTCTAATATTCATATTGGAGGCTTCCATGCGTTTTAACTACGGAAAAATCTTTTTACTTGGGTTCGGTTTTTTTGGGGTGAGCGTCATATGGGCTACTTACAATGCCTTCGTTCCCATATTTTTGCAGGAGAAATTTGGGCTCGAGCCAGCCCTGATCGGTTTCTTCATGACGCTGGATAATATTGCAGCGCTATTCATCCAACCGCCCGTGGGCGCCTGGTCTGACCGTCTACGCACACCTATCGGGAGGCGTATGCCTTTTATTCTAATCGGCGCGCCAATTGGCGCCATTGTGTTTGGGCTCATTCCGCTTGCAGGAATACTGCCTCTTTTCGTGGCATGTACCACTACATTGTTGTTGAGCATGGCTTTTTGGCGTACGCCGGTGGTGGCATTGATGCCTGATATCACCCCCTCGCCCCAACGGTCACAGGCAAATGGAGTCATTAACCTGATGGGTGGGATTGGATCGATCATTGCTTTTTTGGGAGGCGCAAAGCTTTATGACATCAACCCGGCTTACCCCTTCTGGCTGGGTTCCTTGCTGGTGATCCTGGCAGCCTTGTTGGTATTCTTTTTCATCCGTGAGCCCAAGGTTTACGAGGAGGGTGGCGAGAAACCCCCCAGCCTGATCGAAAGTTTGAAGACGGTTGTGGTTGATCCTGATCGCAGCGCATTACGCCTGCTATTAGCGATCCTATTTTGGTTCGTGGCTTATAACGCAGTTGAAGCTTTCTTTACCCTGTATGCCATCAACCACCTGCACCTGACCGAATCTGATGGAACGAGGCTGTTGGGACAGCTTTCGTTGTTATTTGTGCTGTTTGCCTTGCCCTCCGGCTTCCTGGGCAGTCGCATCGGCCGGCGTGTAACCATTTCCATAGGTATCATCATCATGACCGCCTGCATGTTAGCCATGTACAGCACACCGGTTCCGACCCTCACCAAAGAACTTACCCGGTTGCCTATCCTTGGTCAGGTACCCATTGTTGGTGTCATATTGATGGTGGCGGGTGTGGCTTGGGCATGTATCAACATTAACTCCCTACCCATGGTGGTAGACATGACCACCGCAAAATATCTCGGCACCTATACTGGTTTGTACTACTTGTTTTCCACCCTCGCCGCTATCGCCGGTCCCAATATCAACGGCTGGGTCATTCAGCTCACCGGCAAGAATTACAGCACGACCATGATTGCTGCCCCAATTTTCATGATCCTTGCGCTCATCATGATGTGGGGAGTGCGTCGTGGCGAAGCGGTTACCAAACCGCAGGTCAGCCTGTACCCTCAATAATAGTTTCATTGTCGAAGTCCCATTATGACCCAGACTGATGATATTCAAGTGCTATTCAGCGATGATGCCCTGCTGGTGATCAATAAGCCGGCAGGGCTGCCTTCCTTGCCTGATGGCTATATTCCCAGCCTGCCCCATGTCAAGAATGTGCTGGAAAAGCAGTTCGGGCGTTTGTGGATCGTCCATCGGCTGGATAAAGAGACCAGTGGGGTTCTGCTTCTCGCCCGATCGGCTGAGGCACACCGTTCATTGAACACACAGTTCGAACAGCGCCAGGTTTCCAAGGTCTATCATGCCCTGCTAGTGGGCAATCCTGCCTGGCGAGAACAGACGGTTGATCTGCCCTTACATCCGAATGGAGATCGCCACCACCGCACGGTGGTCGACCAGCTGGGTGGCAAGCCTGCCATCACCCATATCAAGGTCCTCGAACGTTTTACTGGTTATTGCTTGTTGGAGGCCAGGCCTGAAACCGGGCGTACGCACCAGATTAGAGCCCATTTGCTCAGCCTGGGTATGACCATCATTGGCGATAAATTATATGGCAAACATGTAGAGCTAGACAGCACCCTCAATATCCCCACCTCTCAAGCTGCGCAACTCACATTCCCTTGGCCCGCACAATGTATCGGCTTACACGCCAGATTCCTCGAAATTACCCACCCGTTAACCGGTGAACGCCTGAAATTTAGCGCACCTTATCCCGTGTATTTTACCGATGCGCTATTACAGTTGAGAAAAGACGAAAATTATGGCGATTGAAATGATTTAACAGTGTTTTGTTGCTACATCATTTAAAATTTTTACCTATTTACTTCTCAAAACTTGCCTGACATGTTATAATCCTGCACCTCGCCGCCATGGGCGGCTTTGTGTTGAAATATAGCTATTATCCGCTGTTATTTAGAGAGGTAAATCACCATGAACGATCTTTTGAAGTCTGTCGAAGAACCCGAAAACCCCAATATTCCTCATCTGCAGCCTGGTGATCTGGTCAGTGTTCATATTCGCATCAAGGAAGGCAATAACGAGCGTATTCAAGAGTTTCGCGGTACCATCATCAGCCAGCGTGGGGGTGGCAATGATGCTAGCTTTACCGTTCGCCGGATAGCAAGCAACGGCATCGGGGTCGAGCGCACTTTCCTCACCCGTTCGCCCCGCCTGGAAAAAGTTGTCATCCAGCGTCATTCTCAGGTGCGCAGGGCTAAGCTATATCATCTGCGTGAGCGTACCGGCAAGCACGCCCGGCTTAAACAAAAATTTACCGCATAGATATTTTTCGCCCATTCATCAGGGTGCAGGCATGCTGTCTGCACCTTTTCTTTTTTAACGTATAATGTAGCTCGATGCCAGGTATGAATATGCCAATCATTGCTCTGTTTCTGGAGGAAGAATGCTGCGCACATTATATTTTGCTGGGAATTGTGGCCAGCTTACCGAATATGGACGCGCCAGCGCAAATGGATGTAGAAGGTGCTGCATATGTTTCGAGTTGGATTGGAAAATAATACAGAGGGCCGCTCGCAGGCCTGGATTTTAGGCTATCCAGGATGTTTCGCTTACGGGCAAGATGGTTCTCAGGCCTTACATGCCGTTTCCCAGGCCATTACAGATTACCGGCATTGGATTGATATCCACATTGCAGACAGCTGGTTCCCCCAGGACAATGAATTTGCCCTGGATGAAACCTGGGAATGCTACACGATCAATGATGATTATGAGCTTTCGAACGAGGGCTATGAAGTGAATGCCTGGTTCCGCCATGATTGGAAACCATTAAGCGAGGAAGATATCCAGCATGGTTTGCTCCTGTTAGGCTGGAATCGGGACGAGCTGATGAAAACAGCAGCGGATTTATCGCCCGAGGTGCTTGAACATACCTATCCAAAAGAACGCTGGAGCATTGCCGGTATCCTGGGCCATATTGGGAATGCTGAATGGTGGTATATGAATCGCCTTGGCCTGGCATTTCCCCGCGCTGAATTACCCGTGCAACCCTTCGAGCGCCTCGATAAAGTCCGCCGGCGTCTGATTGAGGTTTTACCTGGCTTGGCAGGCAAGCGCAAGGTGGTGGGAGTCGACGGTGAATTCTGGAGCCCGCGTAAGCTGCTCCGCCGAGCAGTCTGGCACGAATGTGACCACATCGCACATATTCGGAAGCTACTATGATAAAACCTTACGATTATGCTTCTCGTAAAGGGATAAGATCGATCTCCTGGGAGGATTTTGCTTCGCTGGCTGCCTGCCTGGCTGAGAAACTTGAGCCTTTCTGCCCTGATATGATATTGGGCATTGCCCGCGCAGGTTTGTTCCCTGCCACTGCCGTTGCCTGTAGCCTGCGACGCGAGCTGTTTCCCGTCAGTCTCACTCGCCGGGTAAATGACCGGGTGGTCCGTGAACAGCCCATCTGGAAAGTGCCCATACCGCCTGACGTGGAGGGGAGAAATGTGGCTATCATCGATGAAATTACCGACAGCGGTGAGACCCTGGCGATGGCCTCAAGGCGTGCCATGGAACTGGGCGCTCTGAGGGTTGTCACCGCTGCTTTGGTTAGCCATTCCTGGGCCAATCCCGCCCCCCAACTCATAGCCCTGGTGAGTGATGAGCTGGTTATCTTCCCCTGGGATCAGAAAGTGTTGGTAAGCGGGAAGTGGGAATCTCACCCTGAGATTGCCGCAGCCATCAAGGCTCAATCAGGTGTGTGATCTAATTAATGCTATAATATTCATCCTTATTGGTATCAATGAGTGAAGTATGGCACTGGACCGTTACGGACGCCGATTGAATTACCTGCGCATCAGCCTGACCGATCACTGCAATTTGCGCTGCCTGTATTGCATGCCAGAGGAGATGATGTTCAGACCGGCTGCAGAACTAATGCAGGATGATGAGATCCTCCAATTTGTGCACCTGTTTGTGAGATTGGGGTTTCATAAAATCCGCCTGACCGGTGGCGAACCCACTGTACGCCAGAATGTGGTCAGCCTGGTGCGACGAATTGCTGATTTACCGGGCGTGGATGAACTCACCATGACCACTAATGGTATATTGCTGTCTCGCCTGGCGCGCCAGCTGGCAGAAGCCGGCTTGCAGAGAGTTAATATCAGCCTCGATACCCTGGACCCGAAAAAATTTCAAACCCTCACCCGCTGGGGAGAGCTGGAAAATGTGTGGGCAGGCATCCAAGCTGCTGAAGACGCTGGTCTGACACCGATCAAGATCAATGCAGTGGTTGTAGGGGGCTATAATGAGCGCGATATGTTGGAGCTGGCCAGGCTCACCCTGAAACACGCCTGGCAGGTACGCTTTATTGAGATGATGCCTTTTGGAGGGAATGATGATTTTCAGCAGGCCCAGCTTGTAACCGCTGAAAAAATGCACGCTTACCTCGAGCCGGTTATCGGTCCGTTAGAACAGCTCAATAATGGAAATTTAGATGGTGAGGCAGTAACCTACCGAATTCCCGGGGCAATTGGGGATATTGGCTTTATCTCCTCCGTTACTACACCTTTCTGCTATGCATGCTCGCGGGCTCGCCTGACTGCTGATGGCCACCTGCGCCTTTGCCTGCTGCGTGAAGGAGAAGTGGATTTAATAACCCCTCTGCGCCAGGGCGCATCTCAGGCGGAGCTGCGCCAGCTGATCATTGATGGGCTCTGGCAGAAACCCTGGGGGCATGGTCTGGCAGATGGTGTCATCCCCCATAACCGTGAAATGAGCGAGATAGGTGGTTAGCGGGACAAAATTATGTAAATAATACCCATAAACCCGCCGCGACAATTGCCCCAACTAACGAACAGGCGAAATTAACCACATCATTGTTCATCCAGCGCCAACCGCGCAGCTGGTCGGTCGGGCTTCCGCAAGTATGCAATGGGTGCCGTTCGGTCTCCTTATTACAAGTATGGCACCAATAAATAGCCTGCACACTTGCCCCCAGCACTGAATCGAATAGTGATCCGATGAGACCTCCCAATGCTATGATCCCCCAGCGGAGTAGCCAATCGTGGTAAGGCGGGAAACTCACCGCAATGATACCCACCAGTGCTGCGCCGCCCAAAGCTGCCAGTGTTCCAGTTAAGGTGACGCCTCCCGAAGAACCTCGTTCGACCGTTTTTCCATTAGTGATCAATCTGGGCAGGATGTTGCTCATCACCCCCAGCTCGGTTGACCATGTATCTGCGTTCACCGCCGCCATGGCGCCGGCAAATGCCGGCCAAATCCAGACTTGTTGGGGGATTATAAAGAAGATTACCGCCAGCAATGCTCCTAATCCACCGTTCGCCAGCACCTGTGCCCAATCGCGCTGGTTGCCCTTGGAAAATTTCTCGGCTAGGATGGCTTTCTGCTTGGCGAAGGCGCGTGACAATACACTGGAGGTGATGAAAAACGTGAGCAGCAGCGTTGCCCAGGGAAAGCCCCCGAATCCAAAGATCAGCCCACCCGTAAGCGCCGCGCTTAATGCGCCGCTTCTGGTTAATGCTCCCACTCGCCAGGCAAGTACTCCGATAAGAATTGCTAAAAGAAATCCGATAAGAATGTGCATGCTTAATGATATTGGCGCAAATCGCTAAGTTGCCCGCAATATATAATATAATGCTATTGAAAACAACAGGGTGGTAAGTGTTGAGCTTGTCCACATGAGATACCCCAACGAGCGGGTTTCTTTTCTTTGATAGAAAAATAATCCCGAAAACAGGTCAACGATAAAGAAGAAGGTATTTAACACGGGTAGAAGAAGTAGGCGAATTCCCGGCACAAGCTCCACAGGTGAGCCGTCGGCATTCAGCCGTAACGCACTCATTGGATGGTTGGGTATGCTGACACTCACCCAGATAACCAGCCCAATTAGCATGAGAGCACTGATGATTAGCAGGATACGGGCGGGAAGATCCGTCCATACGCTTGATAACAAGGAGGTAGGATATTCGGAGGCATATTTAATAGGAGCCAGCGAGCCGAATTCAGCCAATTTACGGTAGGTATTGAGAAATTCGGATTGATCAGCTGGAGAGATGGCATACACTCGCTTGGGGGTAGCGATCATCACCAGCTGCGTGCTGCGCGATGCAAGATATTCAACCGGTTTGTCACCTGAAACGGCTCTTACTCCTAGCACAGCCCCAGGCAGGCGAATGAATGGTTTGGCGTGTGATAAGCCCGCATTGTCAGCTGCTCTCACCCAATTAACCATGTCGATGGGAATTTCTTCACGGCGCAATCCCCAATAAAGGCTGATTCCATCCCGCGCCAGTGTATACCGCGCCCGTTGTAGGGCAAACATGCGGTAGATGAGATTGGGTAGGAAGGCCAGCGAGACGAGGAAGATTAGCAAATAGGTAAGGAATGTGATCCCACTGACTGCCAGGGAGGCTTTCCATATGCCGAATGTGCCAATACCCGCCAAGCATAGCACCATGATCCCATGTATAATCATTCCTTTTTGGCGAGGTGGGTGGAAAATAAATACCTCTCTCACGAGAGGTATTATAGTCTAGTTTATTATCGGTGGACACAAAGCCCACTTCAGGATGTTTCAGCCTGTTATTTTATGGCGTAGGTGACATTGACCGATACCGTCAGGGTGAGTTGGCCGGTTGAAATAGGCACGCTCGCTCCTCCACCAATCCCAGCGGGGACTGCTTTCGTGTCATAATAAATTGGACTTGGGCTGTTGCTGTAATACTGGATGGACTGTACCGCACCCAGGGTGGCACCGGCTGCCTTGGCAAGCTGCTCCGCCTGTGTTTGCGCATCCGCCATTGCCTGGTCTCGCCCACTTGAAGTTGCAGCTTCCCGATCCTGAACGTCAAAGCTGATGCCGTAGATATTATTGGCTCCTGCAGCGATCGAAGCATCCAGGATATTGCCGATTTTGGTAATGTCTCGCATGGTCACATAAACGGTGTTATCCGTCATGAAGAAAATGCCCAGTGAGTTGCCATTTTTATCGAACTTTTCCTGTTGGTACAGACTGAAGTTCGTGGTTTGGATATCTTTGGCATCCACACCCTGGCTCTTGATGGCATCAATGACTTTCTGAGTGAGTGAGTTGTTGCTGGCTACTGCTTCGGTTGCGCTCTGTGCTTCGCTATGCACGCCAATGGAAATATAAGCGATATCCGGAGCCAGTATGACCTGTGCATTACCGGTCACGCTGATCGTCCGTGGTTGGTTTTGTCCGAATTGGACGTTCCCGCTGCAGGCACTTATTGCTGTGGCTGCAATTAGCAGGATAATGGGGATGATTAATTTGTTACGCATTGTAACCTCCATGTTATTTAATTTCATGGACATAGACGGTAAATACCCACAGAAAGTTCCGCACAAACTGAAGTGCAGTATATCCAAAATTATTATGCTCCCTTGCCGTCGATATTGCCTGGTGCTTTACATTTCGGTGTGTCATTGCGAACTCACCAGGCAGGAAGGTAGCCAAATCCTTGAGATGCTGGATATACCTACACTGGCTGATACTCTGGATGAGGTGGAGCCAGATTTTCCTCCGCTCTCCACAGCTTACACAGTATGTGAATCCTTTGGCTTGGAGAATAGCGTCAGCCGCGAGTTGAAGGATGCGTCGATTTTTTCGGTATAAACACAGCCCTGATTATCCTGGCGCGGCCATCATCCTGCTGCCAATCCAATCTTTGATCCAGGCGATGCTCATTAGCCAGTTGTTTAATGGGGTTTTACTGCCGGTGATCTTGGTCACCATGTTGATATTGATCAATGATAAACGCTTGATGGGCAATTTCCGTAATGGCAGGTTATTCAATATTCTGGTGTGGGCCACCGTGATCATCCTGATCCTGCTGGCGCTGATCCTGATTGTGGTGACCTTTCTTTCGTGAAATCCACCTCACAGGATATTAGATACTACCGGTGAAGGGAGTCCGTCAGTTGTTTTAGTTCCAGCTGGTGCTGATAAAGATCATTGGACGGCGTTTGGTTTCATTGTATATGTAGCTCATCAAAGTATTACGCAGGTCGTCCTTCAATTCGCCATTCGCACGCCGCACGGTCTCATAAATCAGCTTGCTCATCCCGGCCATCAGTTCATCGGCACCGTGAATGATGATAAAGCCACGAGTAATGATCTCGGGGTCATCGGTGAGCACACCGGTTGTGCGATCTAATGACAGATTAACCAGCACGATTCCATCACGAGCCAGGGCTTCCCTCTCTCGAACCACCCCGGGACCAATGTCACCTACCCCGGCTCCGTCGACAAAGACGTAGCCACCGGGCACTCGTTCTCCCAATCTCATCACCCCATTATCGAATTCAATTGTGTGCCCGTTTTCCACGGTAGCTACCCGCTCGGCTGGAATGCCCAAATCCTGCGCCAGGTCAGCATGCTGGTGCAGGTGGCGCAGCTCGCCATGGATGGGGATAAAATGCTTGGGTTTAACCAGGTTAATCAACAGTTTCTCCTCTTCCTGGCTGGCATGTCCCGACACATGCACCGGGGCAATGGCGTCGTAGATCACGTTGGCGCCCCGTCTGAACAGGCGGTTGATGGCACGGTGCACGCTTTCTTCGTTCCCGGGGATTGGGTGCGAGGAAAGTACCACCGTATCGCCATTTTGCAGGTCGAACTGGCGATTCGTCCCAGTGGATAGTCTACCTAATATGGATGATGGCTCACCCTGCGAGCCGGTACACATCAGCACAATCTGATTGGGCTTCATCTTTAATGCCTGGTCCACGCTGACCATTAAATTGTCGGGGATGTCCAGGTAGCCCAACCTGCGAGAGATGCGGGCATTTTCATTCATGCTCGTTCCCACAAAGGCAATTTTCCGCCCATGATTAATCGCTATGTTTGCCACTTGCTGCATGCGGGATATTACCGATGCGAAGGTGGCAACGATAATGCGCCCCGATGCTGAGTGGAAAACTTGATCTAATGCCGGTTCAATAACCCGTTCCGATGGTGTCCAACCGTGCTTGTCGGCGTTGGTTGAATCTGACAATAAGGCCAGCACGCCGCGCCCTGAGAATTCGCCCAGCTTGGCGAAATCGGTTGGCCAGCTATCTACCGGGGTATGGTCGAATTTAAAGTCACCCGAGTGAACGATCAGTCCAGCCGGAGTTTCGATACCCAGCCCCACGCCATCTGGAATGGAGTGGCACACATGGAAGAATTCGACCCTGAAAGGTCCAATCTGTTCCACCCCGCCGGCTTGAACTGTGTTCAGCTTAACCTGGCTGAGCAAACCGCCTCTCGATAGCTTGTTTTCCACCAGGCCTCGGGTCAGGCGGGTAGCATAAATAGGTGCTTTAATCTGCTCCAGCAGGTGATGGATGGCACCCGTATGATCTTCGTGACCATGCGTGATGATGATCCCGCACACGCGTTCGCGCTTATCCAGCAGGTACTGGAAATCTGGGATGATGTAATCTATCCCCAGCATGTCGTTTTCAGGGAACATCAGTCCTGCGTCAATGATAAGAATGTCCTCACCATACTCGAGCACCATCATGTTTTTGCCCACTTCTCCAAGACCCCCCAGTGGAACAATACGAATTTTCTTATTACTCATCTTTTATTGTGCTCTTATCTATATCTGCGTTGGTGGAATCCCACCAATAAGGTCTTCGTTTTATCAGGATTTTATTGTAGCATGCAGCCGTGAATTTTGCAAAGTAATGAATATTGTGTGGTTGGTAGATAATTTTTTCCACTAGTTCTTTATTAAAGCTTCAATTTGGCCTCTAGTTTTAGTTTTATATCCGGCCATTCATTGGGCAGGATGCTGTATATGATCGAATTACGAATATACCCATCCGGTAGGATCATGTGATTGCGCAATATACCCTCCTTGACCGCACCAAGCTTTTCGATAGCATGCTGTGATTGCTGGTTGCGCGAGTCGGTTTTAAGCCAAACCCGGATGCACTCCAGGTCTTCGAAGGCGTGTTTTAGTAGTAAATACTTGCACTCTGTATTGACCAATGTCCCTTGATATTCGAGGCCGTACCAAGTGCCGCCGATCTCCAGCGAGCGGTTTTCATGATCAATATGGAGATAGCGGGTGGAACCAATGGCCTCACCGGCTGCCAGGTGGAAAACTGCAAATGGCAGGTCGGTTCCCCGGGATTGCAAGTCGAGCAGCTCTCTCACCCACACGCTGAGTTGCTCTACGGTTTCAATGTTCCCGTATCGCATGTAAGTCCAGATTTTTTCATTCAAGCCGACTTTTGCCAGTGAAGTAATATGCGCTTCGCTCAATGGCTCGAGCCTGACGATTCTCCCCACCAGCGTTACCGGATTGACCTTTATCATTTCAACACAGCATATCCTTAGCTGGTCGCTGGTTTTCGTTGGGTGGCGTCCCTTAAGTTCCTTCTTCCCATGAATTAAGGTATTTCTCCTGCTCAGGGGTCAGCTTATCGATCTGTACACCCATCGCATTCAGCTTTAAGCGAGCAATCTCGCGGTCGATTTCCGCCGGCACGCTGTACACCTTCTTTTCCAGCTTATCTGCGTTTTTAACCATATATTCCACGCTGAGGGCCTGGTTGGCAAATGACATATCCATCACACTGGCTGGATGTCCTTCTGCTGCAGCCAAATTGATCAACCTACCCTCGCCCAGCAGGTTAATGCGGCGATCATCTGCCAGAACATACTGCTCCACGAAGGGGCGGACCAGGCGTTTTTCCTTGCTCATCGCCTCCAGTGCCGGGATGTTGATCTCGACATTAAAATGACCCGAGTTGGCAACGATGGCTCCATCTTTCATCTCTTCGAAATGATGTTGGTCGATCACATTGATGTCGCCTGTCACGGTGACGAAAATATCGCCGATCTTTACCGCCTCATTCATTTCCAGCACTCTGAAGCCATCCATCACCGCTTCGAGGGCAGGCAGTGGCTCAACCTCGGTTATGACCACGTTAGCACCCATGCCGCGTGCCCGCATGGCCAGCCCCCGCCCGCACCATCCGTACCCGGCAATCACGAAAATCTTGCCCGCTAGCAATACGTTGGTAGCGCGCACGATGCCATCGATGGTAGATTGCCCCGTACCGTAGCGGTTATCGAAGAAATGCTTGGTCTGGGCATCATTTACGGCGATGACCGGAAATTTTAACGCCCCATCAGCTGCCATGGCGCGCAGGCGAATCACGCCGGTGGTAGTTTCCTCGGTGCCACCCATCACATTTGTCAGCAGTTCACGGCGCTCCTTGTGCATTGTGCTCACTAGGTCAGCGCCATCATCCATGGTGACTTGTGGAGAGTGGTCGAGAGCAGCCTTGATATGTTTATAATACGTGACATTATCCTCGCCCTTTATAGCAAAGGTGGGCACTTCATAATAATTGACCAATGCGGCTGCCACGTCATCCTGGGTGGAGAGCGGATTCGAAGCGGTTATCACCAGGTCGGCCCCCCCCAGGTGTAAGGTTTGGGCCAGGTTAGCCGTTTCAGTGGTTACATGCAGGCAGGCGGACATGCGGACGCCTTTCAGTGGCCTCTCTTTTACAAACCGTTCGCGGATCAGGCGCAAAACGGGCATCTCACGCTCTGCCCAATCAATGCGCCGCCGTCCTCCTTCAGCTAATTTTGGGTTTTTGATATCATAGTTTTCCATTTCATCTCCCAAATTGAAATCCATCAGGATTGGTTTTTTATATCTAACAGCTTGTCCAGTTGTCCATGGTCATCAAAGTTCTTGCGGAAGCGAGCGATGAACTCGGCCAGCGTGTAGCAGTGCGACTGTGTGCCCTCGCATTCCAAGCAGTAGGTGGCTGCCAGCGTGCCCATCTGGCCGCAGATATCCAAGTCAATGGCGTGACTGTAACCGGTTAGAAAGCCTCCACGGTAAGCATCGCCAACCCCAGTAGGGTCGATGATACGCTCGGGTGGTACAGCCGGTATATCGTATTCCCTTTCTCGTGTGTATACATAGGATCCACGGCTGCCGCGCGTCACTACCATGAATTGTACATAACTTAGAAACTCAGCGGGGGTGAGCCCGGTCATTTTCTGCACTAGTCCGAATTCATAATCGTTGACGAACAGCGCCAACGCCCCTTCGATGCCTGTGTGCAACTCATCACCTGTCAGTCGCACGATTTGCTGGCTGGGATCATAAATATAAGGAATATTAAGTACCCTGCATTCCGCCACGTGTTTTTTCATCGCTTCTGGGTCGCTGGGCGAGATGACCACCAGGTCGGGCAATGGTCCTTCCCAGTTCTTTAATGTAAGCTGAGATGAATACCCCATGGCACCCGGGTAAAAGCTGGCGATCTGGTTATTATCCCGGTCTGTATTGCAAAAGAAGGATGCTGATACTGTCCCCGGGATCACTTTCATTCTCGAAGTGTCCACCCCCTTGTCTTCCAGCCATTTGCGATAATCGCTGAAATCCTCTCCCACAGTAGCCATAATATGAGGTTTCTCACCCAACAAGGCTAGTGTATAGGCGATGTTGGGGGCAATTCCCCCCTGCTGTTTCCGGTATGAATCCACCAGGAAGGAAAGGCTGATCGAATCCAGTTTATCCGGTAGTATATGCTCGCGGAAATAACCTGGAAAGGTCATCAGGTAATCGAATGCCACAGAGCCGGTGAGGAGGATATACATTGAATATCTCTGCACAAAAAGACGCCCTCGTGCGAGAGCGCCCGCAAGTGTTCAAGCGCTTAGAGTTTAACATGGGAATGCAGGTTTGAGAAGGGATTTTTTTTTGATTAAGCCGGCTTATCTCCTTATGAATATTGACAATAATGGTTATAATTAGCTAATTTTATCTAAAAAAAAGAGGGAAATATGAGTGATTTACACGATTTTTACCAAGTAAACAATTATCTCGACAGGCTGGTGCCCGAACGATCCGAAGAATTGCGCCTCATGGAGGCATATGCCGAGAAGACACACTTCCCCATCATCGGCCCGGTATGTGGATATTTATGCTACCAGATTGCCCGCATGGTTGGTGCGCATTCTGTATTCGAAATGGGCTCGGGTTACGGGTATTCTACAGCCTGGTTTGCACGGGCGGTTATGGAAAATGGCGGCGGCAAGGTGCACCATGTGGTGTGGGACGAGAGATTATCGAAGGATGCCCGCCAGCACCTGGAAAAGCTTGGATACGCGAGTCTGATGGAATATCACGTAGCTGAAGCGATTGAAACCTTGTCGCAAATGACCGGTCCATTCGACCTGATCTTCAATGATATTGACAAGGAATGCTACCCTGAGAGTCTGCCATTGATACGAGAGAAATTGCGCCCAGGTGGTGTGCTCCTCGTGGATAACCTGCTGTGGCACGGGCAGGTGCTGGATGGAGGCGATGACGATCCCAGCACAGAAGGGGTGCGCGAGCTTACCCGCCTCTTGACAACTGATCCCCATTGGGTATCTTCGATAATCCCCATACGAGATGGTTTGTTGATTGCCTATCGTTGTTGAGGTATGGTAGATACATTTGAATATTGGAGAAAAGGTAGTATAATTCGCCAAACTTCAAAACGCAAAGACCGGGACGAGTAGCTGGGATGGTTCCGCCAGAGATGGGAGATCATGGGCTGAAAGTCTCCTTCGGTAATATACCAGTCAAAACCACCTGTGAGCGTGACCCTGAAAGGGAAATCCTGAGTAAGGTGAACGGCTGACCCCGTTATCGGTCTAAAGAGATGTGCCTGGGAGACCAGGCGTAAATCTGGGTGGAATCGCGTGAGAATTCTCTCGCCCCAGTTGGGCGAGAGATTTTTTTATCACTGCAAGGTTGGATCTTAACGATTGTGCAGTCTGCATTAATATGTGCTGGCTCATTTCAAAACAAGATCTATCATGCACTGATGTGATATTCGAAGGAGGCTTGAATGGCTGAAACAAAAAAAGAACGTTACGAAGAAACGGAGCTTTATCGCATCCGTCACTCAGCAGCACACGTGATGGCCGAAGCTGTGCTCGAACTGTTCCCAGAGGCCAAGTACACCATTGGACCACCCATCGAGAATGGCTTCTACTATGACTTTGACCTGCCGCGCCCGCTTACTCCAGATGACCTGGAGAAGATCGAGAAACGCATGCGCCAGATCATCGCCGGACACCACAAGTTCACCCGCCGGGTGGTCAGTGCTGAAGAAGCGCGCCAAATCTTCAAGGATCAGCCCTACAAGCTGGAGCTGATCGATGGGCTGGAAAAAGGCGGGACCGACGAGTATGGCAACCCCCTGGAGGGCAAGCCGGAGATATCCATCTACACATCCGATACCTTCACCGACTTGTGCCGTGGCCCACACGTGGATAACACAGGGCAGATCAATCCTTCCGCTCTCAAGCTGCTCAGCTCTTCGGGAGCCTATTGGCGTGGTGATGAGCATAACCCCATGCTGCAGCGCATCTATGGCACCGCCTGGAAGACTTCCAAGGAGTTGGAGGAATACCTGTGGCAGATCGAGGAAGCCAAGAAGCGCGATCATCGCAAACTGGGCAAGGAGCTGGAAATCTTCACATTCGATGAGGAGATCGGTCCTGGCTTGCCCCTGTGGTTGCCGCGTGGCGGTGTGATCATCGATGAGCTGGAAAAGCTCGCCAAGGAGCTCGAAGATAAGGCTGGTTACCTGCGCGTGCGCACACCCCATCTGGCGAAGGAGGACTTGTTCTTACACTCGGGTCACCTGCCCTATTATGCTGAGAGCATGTACCCGCCCATGGAGATGGAGGGTGTGAAGTATTACGTTAAGCCGATGAACTGCCCCATGCACCACAAAATCTTTGCCTCAAAGCCCCGCTCCTACCGCGACATGCCCATCCGCCTGGCTGAATATGGAACATGTTACCGCTATGAAAAGAGCGGCGAGCTATTTGGGCTGATGCGCGTACGCTCGATGCAGATGAATGATGCTCACCTATATGTAGCTGAAGATCAGTTCGAGCAGGAGTTCATGGGAGTGATCAGCCTGTACCACCAGTATTTTAAAATCTTCGGCATCGACAAATATTTGATGCGCCTTAGCACCCATCATAAAAGCGGCCTGGGCAAGAAATACGTGGAAAATGAGCGGCTGTGGCTCAAGACCGAAGAGATGGTGCGCCGGGCGATGGAGAATGGGAAAGTGCCTTATGAAGAAGTACCCGATGAGGCTGCCTTTTACGGTCCGAAAATCGATGTCCAGATCTGGTCGGTCATAGGCCGCGAGTTCACCCTGGCAACCAACCAGGTTGATTTCGCCGTTCCACCACGCTTCAACCTGACCTTCATCAATCGCGATGGGCAGGAAGAGACACCCTTGTGTATTCACCGCGCACCTCTATCCACACACGAGCGCATGATCGGTTTCCTGCTCGAGCACTATGGCGGCAATTTTCCCGTGTGGCTCTCGCCCGACCAGGTGCGCGTGATACCTATCACCGATGCCCACAATGACTATGCTGCGCAACTGGTCAGCCAGATGAAGGATATGGGGATCCGCGCCGAAGCAGATCTATCAAACGAGCGCATGAATGCCAAAATCCGCCAGGCGCAGCTGTTCAAGATCCCCTACATGTTGGTGGTAGGCGAGCGTGAGAGGTCGGATAGCACAGTTTCACTGCGCAAGCGGGATGGCAAGCGCCAGGATGGTATGCCGGTGGGTGAGTTTATCCAGTTGGCAAAGCACCGCATCGAGAATCGTTCGCCTGAATTGTAGGCACCAAGCGTACTTATCGTTGGGGCGGGTCTCGAGACCCGCCCCAACATAAAGCTTGTTTCACCTAACAAATTTGTAAGGTATTTATTTAATTGCTTTTTTCGGGTGGAAATCGAGGCAAATAACGCACATTTTAATATTTAACAGACTGTTTCGAGGACAATTGCGTACTATGATGGTATCAGAAAAACAATTCAGTTATTATCAGAAAATTTTCAAACCCCCAGCATTCCCGGCACGTACGTTAGTGTGAACAGCGCCACTCGCGGGGACGTGGGAGTGCAATCAACCCCTCATAGTAGAGACGCTCGTGGCGAGCGTCTCTACCATTGTTAATTATTTAATTCCCCAAAAATGTTGACGATTATGATAGTCTCATGGTATTATCGGGCACGCTAAATGCCTTGGCATTTGGCGATTGTTAATTGTAGGTATTGAAAGGAGTAACACATCAGCGCGATACAATATAGAATCAACGAGGCTATTCGAGTAAAAGAAGTCCGTTTGATCGGCGCCAATGGCGAAAATGTGGGTGTGGTCCCCATCCAGGAGGCTTTACACCTGGCAAATGAAGCCGATTTGGACCTCGTGGAGGTAGCTCCCAATTCAGATCCCCCTGTGTGCAGGATCATGGATTTTGGAAAATTCCTCTACGAAAAAACCAAGAAAGAACGTGACGCGCGCAAAGCACAAACCAAAATTGAAGTAAAAGAAATCCGCCTGAGGCCGAAAACCAATGTCTATCACCAGGGATTCAAGATCCGTAATGCCCGTGGTTGGCTGGAAGAAGGTAATAAGGTGAGGGTGCGCATCCGCTTTCGAGGCCGAGAGATAGACTACGTTGATTTGGCGCTGAATGACCTCAAGAAAGTGGCGGAAGAGTTGGCGGATATCTCGACCATCGAACAAGCTCCGATGATGGAAGGTCGCAGCGTTGTAATGGTTTTGGCACCGTCCAAGACCAAAAAGAAGTAAGTTATTCTAAATTGATCAGGAATTATCCCGGCGGGCATAGGCTGTCAGGCCTCACTGGCTGGCGCTTTTGCCCCCGAGTTTTGTGTGAGAAGGAGTTAGAGCCGTGCCTCGCAAGCAATCAACACAGAAATACAAACTAAAAACCCACAAGGCGACTTCGAAACGCTTCCGAGTCACCGGAACGGGTATGGTCGTACGCACCAAGGGTGGCAAGAGCCACCTGCGGCGGCGCACTTCCAAGCGTGTCAAGGCCATGTTCACCGAGATGCTCCCCGTCAAAGGACGCGGGATTGTCAAACGTGTACACCGCCTGGCACCCTACCTGAAGAAAGCTGAGTAGGACTGACCTCTGAGGTCATTCCCAGCCCCATCCCATCCACTTATTAGTGCGGCCGTTGGGTGCATGAAACTGGTTATGTAATACTACCGGCGCCCAGGGGTACGCAGGAGAGAAAACAATGGCACGTGTAAAAACTGGTCCTTATCGACACCGACACCACAAGAAAATCCTAAAGATGAATGCTGGTCAATTTGGCACCCGCCACCGTCTTTTCAGGCGCGCCAATGAAGCCATGCTCAAGTCATTATGGTATTCCTACCGTGACCGGCGCCAACGCAAGCGCGATCTACGCCAGCTTTGGATCGCACGCATTAACGCCGCAGCACGATTGAACGGCTTATCCTACAGCCGGCTGATCCACGGCATGAAGACCGCCAAGATTGCCATCAACCGCAAGATGCTAGCCGACCTGGCAGTGCGCGACCCGCAGGCCTTCGCCGCGGTGGCTGCGCAGGCAAAAGCAGAATAACCCTTACTCATCACCCACACAAAACTCCCTTAGAGCCCGCTTTCGAAATGATGGCGGGTTCTTTTTATCTATTCCCGGTGTGAGGTAAAATGATGCTGATGAGTGAAAAAAATGAACATTATCCTTAAGCAATATACTTTTTCGTCGGGCCAGGTGTTGCAGCTTGTGCACGGCGATATCACTGCAGAAAACGTGGATGCCATCGTTAACGCTGCCAACTCGCACCTGGCACACGGCGCGGGTGTAGCAGGTGCCATTGTGCGTAGCGGCGGTCCGACCATACAATTTGAAAGCAACCGGTGGGTAAAGGAGCATGGGCTGGTCTCACATGCAGAGCCGGCTTATACCAGCGGAGGCAACCTGCCCTGCCGTTATGTCATCCATGCAGTTGGTCCGGTGTGGGGCGATGGAGACGAAGAGCTAAAGCTAGGCCAGGCTATCAGAGGCTCACTGGCTTTAGGTGATAAGCTGAACCTGAGCTCCATCGCATTTCCGGCGATCTCAACCGGTATTTTTGGTTTTCCCAAGGCCCTGGCTGCCCGCGTGATGCTTAATACGATACAAGATTATCTGAGTTCATACCCAGCCAGTAGAATGGAGCTCATCCGGCTGGTGTTATATGATGAGCCCACCGTACAGGCATTCTTGGACATTTGGAAGCAAGATGATCACCTCGCTGCATAATCCCCAAGTCCAGGCAATTCGCAAGCTGCTGACCCAGGCCAGGGTACGACGGCAGCAACAGGAATTTGTGATTGAGGGAGTGCGCCTGGCCGAGGAAGCGTTAGGTTCAGGCTGGCCTGCTCGTATTGTTTTTTACACCGGCCAGCTGGATGAACGCGGCAAAGCAGCAGTGGATGGGTTCTCAGCGCAGGGTGTGGCTGTTGAACAGTTATCGGATACAGTGATGAAGTCCATCAGCCAGACGCAAAATCCCCAGGGAATCCTGGCTGTCCTGGCCCAAAAAACACTGCCCATCCCATCATCGCCAGATTTCTTGCTCATCCTGGATGGGTTGCGCGATCCCGGCAACCTTGGTACTGTGTTGCGCACTGCGGCTGCCGCTGCTACACAGGCTGTGCTGCTGGCACCTGGCTGTGCTGACCCATGGTCTCCAAAAGTGGTTCGCTCGGCCATGGGAGCACACTTTCACCTGCCCCTCATTACCCAATCCTGGCAAGAAATTCGCTGGACGCTGAAATCCTTATCAGGAAATTTAACCGTGTATCTGGCTGATGCGGTTGCCGGAAACCCTCATACCCGGGTGGATTTTCGTTCCCCGCTGGGGCTCATCGTGGGGGGTGAGGCTGCAGGTGCAGGAAGAGAGTCAACGATGCTGGCTGATGAGAGGGTGCACATCCACATGCCTGGTGGATCCGAGAGTCTTAACGCTGCAATTGCCACGGGCATCTTATTATTTGAAGTGGTTCGCCAGCGTGCCGGGTGAAATCAACCATAAATTATGCTAAAATAGGTACAGGATGGATAAACAAATTAGAATGCAGCCACTCGAGCGAAATCCTAAAACGCACGCTCAACATGAGCGGGAAGCCTTCTGGCAAATCACCCTACCTATGGTGGTCGGAATCTTATTGGGTTTGGCTGCCCTGGGTGCTATTATATTGTCGGCTACCCAACCTGTTACAGAATTAAGGAGATGGGCTGATACCTCACTGGTATGGATGATCCTGCCGTCATTATTCATCGCATTCGTCCTGTTGGCGATCCTGGTGGGACTCGTGTATGTGCTCCACAGGATATTGCGAGCTGTGCCAGGAATTGCATGTCGCATCCAGCAGTTTCTTGACCGCGGTGGCGGCCAGGTTGCTCGCCTGGCAGATTTGATGACTGAACCGATATTGAGAGGCCAGGCATTTTGGGCAGCTGCCCAAAAGTTAGCCAGCTATGCGCACAAGTCGGCACAGAGACAAAATTTTAGCGAATAATCCGCTGAATTAGCTCGGACCAGGTCTATACGGATCGTGAAAGGAATTATCCATGGCAAAACAAAACAAAGAGATGGTGACCATCGAACAACCTCAGGCTCCCGAGATCGACACCTCCTGGAGCGGGCGTGTGCTGTTCATTGGGGTATTGGTGGGAGCATTGACCGGCTTGGGCGCCGCCTATTTGATGATCCAACGGGCTAAAAACCGGGCCGAAGCGCCAAATCTCAACGCAGGAGAGGGCATTAAGCTGGGGCTGTTGGTACTTGGTTTGCTGCGCCAGATAGCTTCATTAGGCAGCGGTGACGACAAGTAATTTCTGTGAATTTATCATGCATCCCACAGGCTATTCCCTGTGGGATGCATTGTTTTAACTGATATTCCTTACGAATTCCTTGATCTGCTGATAGAGTGCTGCTGGTTTTGAGAGCTAATGGCTTGTTTCAGGAGCTATCCTGAGGAATTCTGGAATTCAGCATCGGCTGGCATCCCAGGTTTTAAATCGTGATTGGCATTTGGGATCGAAATTTTTACCGCATAAACCGTTGAACTGCGGCTTTCCACGGTTTGCACATTGCGGGGAGTGAATTCCGCCTGGTCGGAGATATAGCTCACCACACCCTCGAAGGTTTTCCCGGGATAAGAATCGACAGTGACCGAGGCTTTCTGGCCAAGTTTTATTACCCCGTATTGGTCTTCCGGGACGAACACCGTTAATGTCACCGTATCCAGTGAGCCAATTTCCACCACCGTGGCTCCTGCCGGGGCGATCTCGCCGGCGCTAAAGGGTATATCTAGCACCACACCTTGCACCGGAGAAGACACTTTCATCATGCCTATCTGTATGTTGATCAGGACAGCTGCGGCCTGGGCGGAAGTTACCTGGCCATCGGCTGCATTGACCTGCGCCTGGGCGGCCGTAATTTGCTCGCTGCGTGCACCGCTCTTTATATTTTGCAGGTTGGCGCTGGCCGCGTTCCGTTGGGCGGTGGCGGCATCCAGTTGGTTGAGCAGGCTTTCCAGGGTGGGCCCTCCAGGCGTGCTGATGGCCAGGCTGTTTAGATCGGTGAGCGCGGTCTGCATATTCGTCCAGGCGCTATAGAGCTGGTCTGCCGGGCTGTCTGTTGAAATGCTATCGTAAGCGGTTTGGCACATATCAAGCAACGTCTGTGCTTCATCCACATCAGATTGAGCGGCATCTTTGGCTTCCTGTGTCATGTTTGGATCAGCTAAAAGGGTTGCCTGGCGCGCCTCAGCCCTGGATAAGTTCAGATTAACCAGGTATAAAGCGGTTTTTACTTGCTCGATTTGTTGGTAAAAAGGCATATCGGTATTCTGCACACCCTGATATGCGCTGGTTAATTGGTTGACGATTGCCTGATCATCGGCAATGGTTGCGGTGGAGGCGGCTAAAGCGCTGGTGGGGTTGAGTTTATCGGCTACCAGATTGGTATTTCGTTCCTTCGCCAGAGATAGGCTGCTGGTCGCCTGGTTCAGGGCCTGGCTTACGTTGCCCGTCTGGTCAACGCTAAGCACCACGATCATGCTGTAATACTCAGTACGGGTAAAGTCCAGGCGAGCTTTTGCCGCGCTGATATCTTCGGGACGCGAGCCGATAGTTATGGCCGACACGGATGCCTGTACCGACTTCAGGTTAGCTTCGGCCTGGTTCAATTGGTCCTGCGCCACCTGGATTTGAGCATTGGTAGGCCCGGCTTGGAGCAATTCGAGGTTAGCCTGGGCAGCTGCCTGTGAAGCCTGGGCAGCCTTTACAGCGGCATTCGCCTGGGTGAGCTGCGCTTGCAGCATCGAATCATCCAGCCGAAAAACCTGGGTGCCTGCAGCCAGGTTATCTCCTTCTTGGATATGGATGGCAATGATTTTTCCACCAATTTCTGACCCCAGGTTGACTGTGTTAGCCTCAATTGTCCCTGAGGCAATAAGTGGGGTGCTGCCCATATTCAGGCTGATCAGGCTGCAGGAAGCAAGTAGCAGGCTGATCGAAAAAGAGAGCAGAGTAGTTAAGTAATTTTGTTTCACGCGAACACCTCCCAAAAGAAGCGGCTCAATGTTGATGCTTATCCCCTGATCGCTGAGATGAAGACATCTTCCAGAGTTGGGGCAATCCATTCAATATACGGGACTGGTAATCCTTCAGCTGCCAGAAAATCAAGGATGGACTGGCTGTCTGCCTGGGTGGAAGGGACTACCACGTGAATCTGGGATCCATAAAGTGCAACTTCCTCCAACGGTAAAGCACGGTTTGCTTGTGCAGCTTTCAAGGCGCGTAATGTCTTATCGGGCTCGGAAGTACTGATTTCCAGCACTTGCCCACGCATATGAGTGTATTTGAGCTGGTCAGGCGTATCCAATGCTATCAGCTTACCCTGGCTAATGAATCCCACACGCTGGCAAAGCTCTGCTTCGTCCATGTAATGGGTGGTGACCAGTATCGTCACCCCTTTCTTTGCCATGGAATAGATGAGCCCCCAGAACTCACGCCTGCTGATTGGATCCACACCAGCGGTCGGTTCATCAAGGAAAAGCACCTTTGGCTGGTGGAGAATAGCGCATCCCAGGGCCAGGCGTTGCTTCCAACCTCCCGAGAGATTGGCAGTCAGGTATTTCTCACGCCCCTGCAAGCCAGCCATTTCGATAATTTCCGCCTCTCTCTTGATTAAGTCTTTACTTGAAAGGCCATAAGTACGTCCATAAAAGCGGATATTTTCCCTGGCTGTGAGGTCGTTGTACAGGGTGAATAGTTGCGACATGTAGCCTATTTGAGATTGCAATACCTTCGCTTGGGTGGTGGAGTTATAACCCAGCACATGGGCGGTACCTTTGGTGGGTGTCAGCAATCCTAAGAGCATGCGAATGGTCGTCGTTTTCCCTGCCCCATTTGGACCTAGCCAGCCATAAACCTCACCCGGCGAAACATTGAAGCTGATATCATCCACGGCCATGAAATCCCCGAATTGTTTGCTGAGATGTTCCACCTGGATGGAGTAGCGGGAGTTGGGGATCTCGGGTTGTACCATGTGCTCGGGTTTCATCCTGCTCATGCTTTCTCCGATTTCGGCTCGCCTGTTAACTGGCGATTAATCAGGCTGATAAAGGCTTCTTCCATCCTGGGTTGTATCGTCCGCATTCCCCTGGTGCTGATTCCCTTTTGGGCCAAGGCTGCCTCAATCTGCGGGCGGCGCAGCTCAGCATCATCAACGAATACATGCAGCATTGCTCCATAGGTCTGCAATTCCAGCACCCCTTCCATCTCGGCTACCATGTCACGCGCAGCCACGAAGGGCAATGGTATGAATTCAAGCATTACTCCGGGTACCATGTGCTTAATACCCAACGGGGTATCGGTGGCAATCAAGCGGCCGGCGTACATTAAGCCCACGGTATTGCATCTCTCGGCTTCATCCATGTATGGTGTGCACACAAATACGGTCAGGCCTCTCTCCACCCGCAGGTTGCCAAGCAAGGCCCAAAACTCACGCCTGGAAACCGGATCGACACCTAACGTTGGCTCATCCAGCACCACAACCTGCGGACCATGGACAAGGGAACAAGCCAGTGCCAGCTTTTTCTTCATTCCCCCCGATAAATTGCCTGAAAGCCGTGATGTAAAGTTTTCTAAGCCGGCCAATTCCAGCAGATCAGGGATACGCCTTTCCTGTTCTTCTTCAGAAAGGGAGTGGACCCGGGCGAAGAAGCGCATGTTTTCCATCACGGTCAGATCAGTTGGGAGGGAAAACTGCTGGGCAATGTATCCGACTTTTTCTCTAATGACATAGGTATCCTGCATAGAATCGGAACCCAGGATTGAGCTGTTGCCTGCAGTCCTGCGCAGTAAGCCCAGGAGCACGCGCAGGGAGGTGGTCTTTCCAGCCCCATCTGGTCCAATCAATCCGAAAGTTTCACCCGAGGCAACCGAAAACGAGATATGGTCTACTGCGGTTATCGGGCCACCGCGTGTTTTAAAAACCTTGGCCATATCCTTGGCAAAGATAGCAGGTGCAGTTGTGTACTCGTTTGCCATTTTGCTCATCAGTCCAACCGTTTACGAAAGGTAAGTGACGCCAGGATTAAAATACCGGTCCCGTAGATAACCAGCACCAGCGCATCCTGCCACAGCAGTTGCAGCCCCATACCCTTGGTGATGATCCCCCGGACGATGCGCAAAAAATAAGTCAGGGGCATAAGCTGACCGATGAGCCGTGGTACGGCAGGCATGGATGCCACTGGGTAAAGGAAGCCCGTCAGCACCATGCTGAACATGGTGAAGATATTGGAAAACTGCTGTGCCTGCCGTTGCGTTTGGGAAATGGTGGAAACCAGCAGCCCTAAACCCAGGGAAGATATCACGAACAGGATTGCCAGCCAGAAAAACAAGCCAAAGCTCCCCTTGAATGGCACCTTGAAGAACCACACTCCCACCGCAACCATCAGGAACACATCCAATAGAGTCACGACCATGTTGGGCAGCAATTTTCCAACCATCAGCTCCAGTGGGCGGATCGGGGTGGTCAATAATTGCTCGATGATTCCCGCTTCACGCTCGCGCACCACCACCAGGGCACCATTCCCGATGGCTAGAAGCTGGATAACGATGCCGATCAGCCCGGGCAAGATGAAAATTAGGTCCACATTCCCGGGATTGAAGAGGATGCGCGGTACAGTGGTGATGGGCGCGGACAATTTGCTCGGCGGAATTCCGGAAGCTGCCATCTTGCGCAAGGCGATATTTAACGCGAACTGCTGGGCGACGGTATTCGCCGCACTGTAACCAGACTGGACGCTGAATGAGTCGGAGCCATCCAGAAAGAAGAGCACTTTGGCATTTCCCTGTGCCACCTGGCTGGCGAAATTAGGCGGGATGATCATGCCGGCACGTGCCTGCCCGCTATCGATTGCACTGAGTACATCCTTCTCACTCGCCAGGTTTGACTGCAGGTCGAAATATGATGAATTTACCAGAGCTTGTACCAATGCCCTGCTTTGCTGGTCTTTGCTCTGATCGAACAAAGCCAGCGGGATGTGACTAACAGTAAGATGCACCGCCAGGGCAAACAATAAGAGCTCGAACAAGGGCAGCAAGAAAGTCATCGCCAGTGTCCGCCAATCGCGCAGCACCTGGATGGACTCCTTCCACAGAATTGACATCAAGCGTTGGTAGGATTTGCGCATCCTTTCACCTCACTCCAACCGTTGGCGGAAAGCGCGCGTGGCGATAAAGATTATAGCCACCACATAGATGCCCAATGCCAGTGCATTGACCCACAGGTAATTCAGGCCGGCACCTTTGTTGATGATACTGCGTGAGATGGGGATAAAATACGTCACGGGGATCAGGTCGCCGAGCCATTGTATCGTGGTGGGCATCGCATAACGAGGAAAAAATGCCCCTCCCAGCACCAGGGCGATCAGGCTAATGGCCATGGTTAACTGTAGGGCCTGCCGCTGGTTATTAGAAACACTGGAGATGAGCAGCCCAAGTCCGAGCCCTGCCAGCGAGAATAGGATGCTTAGGCCGGTGAAGAGCCAGAACCCTCCCATGAAAGGCATTTCAAACCAGAAAACGCCAATTGCCAGGATGGTGAGCATATTGATCATGGCGATGATCAGGTTCGGAAGCGCTTTGCCAACCATAAGCTCGAGCGGGCGGATGGGCGTGACCAGGATTTGCTCGAGGGTGCCTGCCTCGCGCTCTCGTACCACTGCCATGGCGGTTAGAATGATGCATTCCTGTTGGAGCAGGATGGCAATCATCCCGGGTATCAAGAACCACAAATCTTTCATGTCAGGATTATAGAGAACATTGACATAGATACTGATGGGCAGGCTACTCACAGGCTGACCCTGGTCAGCCGCAGTGGCCAGCTGGAGTTTAATGGCGTGATTCTGGGCGATAAAATCTGCGGCGTTGAAAGCCGAGAGTGATGTGAACATGTCCGAGCCATCCACCAGGAACAGCACCTGGGCATCCCCCTGTGCTACGTGGGTAGCGAAATCAGGGGGGATGACGACACCGGCGCTGGCTTTGTCCTTGTCGATGTAATTCAACACATCAGCCTGGCTGGGAACCCATGCCACAAGGGTAAAGTATTGGGAATTTACCAGGTCATTCAGGTATGAACGGCTTTGCACATCCAGGCTTTGGTCGGCGACAACCGTAGGGATGTCAGTGACTGTCATATGGACTGCATAACCAATCAATAAGAGTTGGAGCAAAGGGGTGAGGATGAGAACCGCCAATGTGCGCCGGTCGCGCAGGTGCTGGATAAGCTCTTTGTGTAGAATAGCGCCAATTCTTTGGTACATGAGAATTTATCAAACTGCCGGATGTACATCGCTTTTGGTGGAGGATAGCAGTAAACCAGCCACAAATTGTGCATTCTCCTCCAGACTTGCAGGCGCTGGCACAGGATGTATATTGAATGGCTCTGGCAACAGGCTTGCTTTGCACATCCCCGGTATCATACATGCCGTCCGATTGATTTGGATATGGCGAAAACGTTCGATTTGGGATAATTATACGAATATAATGAATAAACAATCATTGTAACCACGAAGTATACTAATCTTACAGTGAATCGCAAAGCGTCTTTATATAAAGATCTATGAATCTTTGGCTGGTGGTTTTCCCCGGGGCAGCAAATCTATCTTTTTATGTAAGATCACCGCGATGTGCCTTTTGAACCAAACCTGCCCACGCATCTGATCCACGACGAACCTCATCTCAAGGTTTGATCACTGTGCATCTGGATACTCGATAGCATATATCTTACAGATCCGAAACCCCCAATTAAAATATTGAATATAGAATTCAAAAATT
>Ga0116202_10000269_pt1 | contig 27979 bp, 40 predicted proteins | sample LakKivw325mmetaG_FD_94479 | JGI IMG/M metagenome (GOLD analysis project Ga0116202, IMG submission 94479) | Anoxic lake water microbial communities from Lake Kivu, Rwanda to study Microbial Dark Matter (Phase II) - Lake Kivu water 325m metaG | ecosystem: Environmental > Aquatic > Freshwater >... | reverse complement strand
GAGTTTTTTACATTCTTCATCTGAAGGTCTGTTTGGTTCTCTGAAATCTTTGAGTATGCTTTCAATGTCTACTATTACTTTCATCGCCTGTAACCATAGATTTCTATATTCATTTTCGTCCATATTTATTCTCCTTTAGTGTTATGGGTAAACCATAAATTTTGATATAAAGTATCCAGCCGCGCTGTTAAATATAATAGTTTTTTGTCTTTTCATACTGCACAATAAAAATTTGATAAATGTCATTCTAAATCTCCTTTCATTTCATATTTTCTGGCAAACTCACATGTGCCGGTGTCGTCTTGGTAAGGGCAACGACCAGCGGCTTTGCACAGGGCAAGAACAAACAGGGCAACCATAAACCCTGTAACCAAACCTAAAATAAATGTAATCATATTTACTCCTTTCGTTTTAGCCCGAAGAATCGTGATGTATCACGGTTGTCGCACTTTTCTATAAGCAATATTAATGACAGAAACGAGTTTAGCATAGGTATAAAAACAAATATAACAGCAAATAATGAGGGGTACGAATTTTCCTTGAATTCTCTATTGAGAAACATCTCCTTAATTGCCAACCTTGCTCCAAATATTGAAGCTACATAGATAGCTAAGCATAGAATGATTGTCATTGTTTATTCTCCTTTTCTCCTTCTACAATTTCCCACGCCTTGTGTTTAATGTAGTTCAGTCCATAGTTTGACCACCTGGTTTTTATTGTATTATTAATTTCAACCCAGTTCAGTTTGCCGTTCAGTATGTTTAAGTGAGACATTATTAAGGCGGCATAATATTTAGCCATCTCTTCTGTGTTAAATTTCGATAGCTGTATCAAATTAGTGACAAAACTGGTGGCAAAACCGCAAGTGCCAGTATCATCCTGATAGGGACACTTGCCAGATGCTTTGCATAGGGCAAGAACAAGTATTGTTGCCACTACACCAACGAATAATCCAAAAATAAACAACAGCATATTCACTCCTATCTTTTTGTCTTATTGGTTATTGTTAATATACTTTGATTATCCTTTTTTCTTCTTATTATAAGTTCAGAGAAGATATTTTTTGCAAAGTGCGTAGTAACATAAGCCGAGTTGTCTTTTCGAGTACTTGCCAACCTAAGCAACATGCTTGCTTCATTAACGTTTTCTGGGTCTAAAACGAAATAGTACATGTTACTAAACTCTTCAACTTTTACTTTCATTTTCTTCCCCCTGCTATTCTATTCTTCAAAGGTGTAACCATTAAGGCGCAAATCGTCTACAATACTGATGGCCTTATCATAGTCTGTTGTGTGGTACTCTGCCCGTATATAATCTGCCTCCACCTGGTCAAAACGGAATCCTATCTTCCGCAGATAATCGTATTCGGAGGTAACATTTCTACAATCGGTTACCTGTACAACGATAACTATTGTTTCGTTGTCGTTCTGCATGGTCTTCAAAAATTCAACTATTGATTTCATTGTTTATTCTCCTTTAAGGGGTTGTTAGTTCACAGGTTTGACAAATCTCAAATAGACGGTCAATTTCGTTTTCAAGGTTTTTGTCCATGCTCATTCTCCTTTGGTGTTATAGGTAAAGTATCTAGCCGCGCTGCTAGATATAATGGTCTTTTGTCTTTTCATACTACACGAATCCATATTCATCTCCAATTTTGTTTAAAGATTTTATCGGCATGTTTCAGAATGACCTTTGCAAGGTCTTCTGCGATTTGCAAAGCGTCTTCGACATTGTAGATTCGGAGAAAATCGGTGTACCACCCTTCTAGGCACACCCAGATTATGCATATATCACCATAGGGCTCGACGTCAATATGTAACCCATTCTTAACTTTCAGGCAATAATAGGGCATTCCGTCTAATATTGTTTTTTCCCACTTGGTTTTTTTAGCCATTTGTTCTCCTTCCTTATTTGTTAAAGTTCACACCTATCAATAATGTCTAAGATTGAATCAATAACACCAGATAATTTCAAATTGTTTAATTCAATCTCCTTAGCAATCTGCATATCTATGTTATGATTTTACTTTATCGACCTATTCGCTCTGGAATAGTGGCAGTAATCTACATGGTCGATTTACATACTTCGGGCACTGTCCCTATTTTTTTAAAGTCTATTTTTATATCTATAGATGGGACGCCCTTGTCTTCGATCGAAAGAGGGCTAAAACTGGCCTCGTAAACGTGTACCATAACCTTTCTCTCGTTAATACCAGGACTTAGATTAACGAGATGCGGTAGAATACCATACATAGTATCAGCAACAACAAACACCGGAGCCTTCTTGTTTTCGCTTGTAATTTGATATCCAGCCGCAATAAATATTTTAAATGGCATATCATCAAATCTTGCGTTGCTTTGCGTAGTGACTATACGGGGTACGATAATATTTTCCAATTCCGATTTCACTGCCTCAAAGATTATGCTATTATCTTTGGTCTCGCCCTCTTCAGCTAGACGTTTCACCAGCAACATATAATTAGAAACCAAGCTGTACATTTCTTTACCAAGCTTGGTCTTGAATAATTTAACAATGTCATCTGTTTTACTCACCATTTTCTCCCTTTATGTTTGATTTTAATCTGATCTTTTGAAATTAACGATATCCATAGTTCGCGCTTGCCAAATAAGATCGCGTTCTTCCTTTCCCAAAATAGGATATCACCATGGTTTGAAAAACGCCTATGCATTAAATCTTTTACTATGAATGGAATCGTTACATATACGGTATCACCGAAATGATACCTCCCTCTAATCATATTCCGTGCTACAGCAAATGTTTTCGAACAGACGCTGTCTCCAGACGCAGTTATAAGAGGCAAGTCATCACATTGTTCCTTAACTGGGTTATATCCGGTTACCATGATCGCATCTGTGTTAGTAAATGCAATCCTCGCATTTAGTAAATTGGCATACTTAATTCTGGCATCAATTATGTTAAGGACCAGCAATAGTATCACTATGGATACAATCATCCGATTTTTTATGTTCATTTTTCCTCCTTGCACGAGCAACCCTAATCTTAATAATTTTGTATGCTCTCCTTGGATCCTGTGGATAGGCAATTTTGCATAGGGCATTGATGTTAATATTATTCTCCTTGATATGTACAAACATATCTTTCACATTTACTCCAATATGCTCTGAGATTTTACGGTATATTTCTGTTGTTGATACAAAGTGGGATTTATAATAGCCCGGCCCATGCTTACATCGAATATAATGCCAGAATGAATTATAAATTCTTTTAGACATTTTATCGATTGGTCTATTGGGGAAGTATTCCTTACATAACTTCTTAATGTATTGAGTAAGTGAACCTACAGCCATAGCTTCATCTATCAGGCTATTTATCGATTTCCCGGTAGCATTCTCAACACGATTAATGATACTGCCGACACCAGTAATCTCTGTCATGTGACACCGAATCTTTCCACAGAGTTTACTGGTTTTGGTCATATCATCCTATCATATTCTCAATAATATTAAGCGTTTTATAAATAACACTATTGGGCCCATGCAACAATTTGTACTTACATACTAATTTGCGCACACTTTTTATACCCTCAGGGCGCTTAGAAAAAGATTTCCAATATTCATACTGACACCTCATGCAAATTGCTTTACATGATGCCATTTTACCGGTGCTTGCTGTTCTGCAAAACCTCTTTCCATTTCCCTTTAATATATGTGTTACATGATTTTTCCCGCCATCTACAGACTTTATATGATCAGGAATAAGCATCGACACAAATGGCTGAAGGTGTTTGCACATCTTCTCAGACAATACAATATCTTGATCACCTAAGCGAAATATTGTCCCGTGTATTGGAATAAACAAACCACAAGTTGATCTTTCTGTAAGCCGGTCAAATGACATTACCCACTTACCATCAAGCGGAGTAAGGTATAATCTATCGGATTTTTTTACCAAGCATTGCCTTTAGTTTCGAGTATGAATCCTTTTGATTCTGGATTTGTCCTTTGCCTTTCTCAAGTTCTATACCGCGCTTATAGTATATAGCTAAGGTAGCTATGACAATACGCCGAATCAAGCTCTTAATAAACGGCGCCTGTACGAAATACGCAATTATGTCAAGACACACCGCTATCACAATGATCAAAATCACTAGTTCCATAACAATCTCCTTTGTTAAATAGTTAACTAATTAAATCTACGTAAGTTGGACTTTTGTGGAACCGATAAGGACAAATATCCCTCGATAACCCTATCCCAGTATGGGCCTATCACCATGCACGACCAGTCTCCCTTATAGTTACCGCGCGATACTGGTACCTTATTCACGTTGCAATACTCGTAAAGAGTATGAAAGTCTAATGCATTTAGTAGTCGAATCACAACCACATTAAAATTGCTTTCGCCAGCAAACCAGCCATATGGAACACCATCCGCGCCTTCATCTGGTGAACGAAATAATCTAAACATCAGACGCCCTGAGTCTACTATACCACCAGATGACACTAAGGCCATTGCTGTGGTGACGGCAACTTCCTTGGCAAGCTCCGCTTTAGTTAATTTCTTTTCACGTGGAAACAAAACCACGTACATGCTGGAGCGCGTATTCACGATATCGCTGCCGATTATTTGCTGATAGACTTTCTGATACTATCTGCCACAGAGCTGATAACATCTGGCGCCGGGTAAGCCTTCCCCCCGAGCAGTGTAAATACCCCAAATAATATCAGTCCAATTCCACCAATAACATTAACAATGTCGACCTTCCTCTTGTTAAGATCATTCTGTGTGGGAGCCTCTGTTTTTGCTAAAGTTTCGTTCATGGCCAATCTCCTTCTCTTTGTTGAATTGTTTTCGAAGAGATTCGGCTTCTTTGACTGGATCTACGCACCCGGATATTCTACCTGTAAAACCACAGGCTTTACATCCATCGCCTTTGCATACCTGACAGGTCACATCATCTGGAGATATTCCATACTTGTCCATACTATTCTTTCGCTCCTCGTTTAGAAAGAAATTCTCGCCAAGTCCTAGAACCGCCCCAGGTCGTCGGATCATCGTCTGTTGCAATTCCAATCTCTCTTGCCATACTCTTCACCTTGTACTCTGTAAGATAATCATTTATTTTTGGCCATGCAAGCTTTCCTGCACCAAAAAGACCACTTTTTTCACTTTCACATATAGCGACAAGGGTTTTTGATTGGTCCGACAGATCCTCACAATAAATACATATCGAATTTTCTAGACCTTTTACTTTCTTATGGGACAATGAAATTGATTTAGCGTCGATATAGCGCATATCTGGAAATGCTATAAATACAATAAATTCATCCGGATTTTGCTCACCAATTATATCAACTACACCATTATATACACAAACGTATGGTTGGATATTATGAACAGTGTATTTGGCAATGCGCTCGTAATCGACAATCTCTATTGTCAGGACATATTCTGAGGTAATAGATCTTATCATATGACACACAACTATTACTATACGGTCAACAGATGTTTTAAAATAGTGCCTAACCATCATATCCGATATTTTCATCAACAATGCATTAATCGCCGAGTGCAATGGTACCTCCGATATTTATCTTATATTTAGTTACCTCTGTCAGCAAATCCTTGCTATTTTCAAACTCCGATAGATAAGCAATCTCATCTGGAGAATAAAATGCAAGTCCGTTTTTTGCAGCTAGATACATCGAATAATCAGGCAATTCCGATGCAACAGTCAAATAAATTATAGTGTCTCCAATGGCATATTTCATATTCTTATCCAACAACCAGCCAGAGAATTTTGACTTAACCCTAATAATATCACGCATGCACCTTATTGGATCTCTGACACCTTCAATAATTTGCAGTTCATCTTTAGTAAAACACGGTAGATCCATGTGCGTTTTTAAGGCTTCGCCATATTCATCCAGACTTTCTAAGAGTACTATTTCTACAGCGTTGAGCTTATTTAACCTGATAACTTTCATAGTTCTACCGGTAATACTTTGACTATCGAAGATGGTATCGACTTTAATTCAGAGAACTCATCGATAGCGCGCAATATTTTCTCTGCAATCTTCTCGTCGTCCAATAGTGTTCTAGATACATATACATTCATCCATTCCACCAGCGGCTCATTGCTGATAACATCTGATATAGATACATCCACTCCAACACACGTTTTAGCAAGCTTAGTTGCATTTCCTATTCTGCGTTTTATAAACTCAGTAGCTTCTACAGCATACTCATCTTCCATTTTGGTAAATTTGATTTTACCGTCTTCAATGCAGCTCATCTCGTTCTACTCCTACTATATTTATGTGTTTTGCTATGCTCATGTCTTCCCAATTTACTACTTCGTGGCTGGATTCTAACATTTCCAGGACAGCCCTGGCATATTGAGCGATAGCTACGCCAGTACGGGCAACCCGCCCTCTCACGTACCCACAATATTTCTCAATTAACTCACGATTGCGGTTGCTGTCTTTTTCGTCCAACGATAGTATTAGATTCTCCAATTCATATCTGCTCCCGAGGGCAATCGTATCCGCAATCCACTCGAGAGTATGACGCGGCAAGCGATAGAATAATTTGGGCCTTAACTTAAATTCAACTATTGCAGTTGCCCAAAATTTACACATTCCATAAAGATAACGCTTCGCATACTGCGGATACTCCTTAACCAATTCTGATAGATAATCACATATCTGCATCCCACTCGTCTTATTTAAACGCATATAGTTATAATAAACACACTTGGCCATACTCACATATGCAATTGCGTCAAACTTAAAACCAAGAGATGCCTCTTTGAATGTTTCTTCATTGGCCATCGCAATCACCTTTATTTATCAATTTTTCAACTTCAACTCCAAGACTGCCCTCGAGAGCCTTAATAAGCATCCATTTGGTTTTATAAGTTTTATCTCCGAACCAGTATGCGTTCTGAGTGGTTGTTATTATATGCTCACGCATACCACGCAGATATAGCCAATACGCATGTGGGATTGTGTAGTCATCAAAAACCCCAATTACATCACAGATAGGCTTTCTGTCACTACTACCGGATATCAATATTTCCTGCCCGATCGGTGTACGATTTCTGATAATGGTAGCCCATTTCTTTAAAAGCATCGTATAGCTTACAACATTAGCGATCGTGCCTCGCCCATAACACGGAACACCATCGTCTTCTTGAAGCCTGTTGAGCAGGAATATGTTTTTATCGGTAGATATGCAATAAGATTTCAAATCCATCAACATCTCGGCAATCATTTCGACAATCTCATAATCATCACGCGCTTCTTTACTATATATTGATGGAATATCATCAATAACAGCAACGTCAAAAGCACCGGTAACAAATGATTTCTTAATACCTTCGAATATATTACCATTAACACCATCACATTTAACCCAATGTACGTTTCCATGTGAGGCTATCGCCCTAGCCCTGGGCATATTGGCATTATTTCTAATATCGTAATATACCGATACTCTAGTCTTAATCATGTTCAAAACGATTGACTCGGCAATAATATCATCATCTGAAACCAACTGCACTACACCGGAATTGTGTTTCGATAGCAACCTATCTATGCCACAAATACCTGTCTTGTACATCGTTACCTCACTTGATTATACAGATTGGCACCTTGTCTCCAGTATGGTAATACAGCATGATTCTGTAATGTTTGACGAATTTTATGTTCGTACTGACTTTTGGGTCGTATTCGCGAAACCCACCATGCACATTAAATAATTCCACAAGGGCAGGATCGTTGAGCACACGCTTGACTGGCAGAATAAAATATCCACCGGTGTCTATCTTAATCTCATTCAGAATACCCTCACCGTCCTTTGGTGGCTCATTAATCGTCCCACCGCTACGAATTGACCGCGCAGCCCTTCCCGCCCAATCGCTAAAGGACTGCGTGTCCTTAGTTGACTCTGACATCTGGACGGCTACCTTAATATCCTTCTCTTCTGCACCGGCATCAATTAATGGACGTATTGCCGCTAAGCGACTCTGCTCCAGACGCTGGAATATGTATTCCAATAATTCAGTACCCACCTTGTCGCGAAACGCAGTATAATCACTGAGTTGGCGATAAATTGTAGTGCGTTTCCAGCCAACATCTTCAAACCATTTCTTAAACGTTGAGTATCCCAAGACCTTGTATACCTCATTACTCTTAAACGTATATAGACGCTCGAGAAACTCGTACCTGCTTTTTCCGATCTTGTAAAACAAATCAAAAATCGTTGCTTCCATTTGTCTCGCCGATGCAATGACATCAGGCGTCCACTTGGTGGCATCGATCTTGTGCTCCGGAACAGTTACCACATCCAATGGTATGGAATCCTCAATCAACGATGGCAGTGTTTCTTGCTTTTTAATCTGTTGTTCTGTTTTGGTCATGACAATCTCCTAATAAAGGTTTCCTGATTTCATCTGGCCAAGAATTGTATCAAATACATCCATGACCAGTTCTTCTGGGGTTTTCCCGATCTCCTCAATGAATTCCTCTCTGCTCAGATTCTGTATTGAACGACTGCCATTAAGCACATGATCGTCAATACAGAGAGGTATCGTTAAATAATCACTACATCTTTTGCCAACAGCATGGGGTCGGATATGATGCGCTGTTCCAGCAGGAGTCTTTCCACACTTAACACATGGCAACATCCTAACCAACCCCAGCCATTTTGGACTTCGATCGGTGCTTTGCACCACACCGTGTAGTAAATCCAGCAGATACTTACGCGTCAATATTTCTGGTGATTCTTTCATCTTTCAGTCCAATTTAACGGTTAACGGCAAGATTTTCAAATATGCTACGATCCGGATCGAAAAACATCTCGATCGTTCCAACTGGACCGTTACGCTGCTTCGCAATAATGATTTCGGCAACATTAGTCATGTCGCGCCCATTGTGTTCCTTAACGCCATACATTATTGGACGATGGACAAACAACACCAGATCAGCATCCTGCTCGAGTGCGCCTGATTCGCGTAAGTCTGATAACTCAGGGCGCCTTGTTTCTCGACGTGTGGTGGCTCTCGATAATTGCGAAACCGCAATGATGGGAGTATCCGTTCTTCCCGCAACCGCCTTCAGTGTTTTAGAAATGTATGCAACTTCTTCTTCGCGTGTGCGGATTGTGGGCCTGCGCCCACCTACAGGAACTAACTGAATATAATCAACCATCACAAGTTTAACGCCATGGTTCCTCACCATAATCTCAATATTGGCCACCAGCGCATCAATGGGATGTTTCTCATCATCGACATATAGCTTGCCATCGTAATTCTCGTACTTGTTCGTAGCATTTATCAACGATTGGTGCTGTGAGTCATTGATATTTCCCCGCTTGATTTCCATGGCGGATACCCTGGCCTCAGATGTTATCAAGCGCATCAACAATGACTCGCCAGACATTTCATAAGAGAAAAACGCTATTGGATTTTCATAATACAACAAGTTGTTACGAGCAATTGTCAATGCAAGCGCCGTCTTGCCCATCGAAGGCCTTCCGGCCAAGATGGTCATATCACCATTCTGGAACCCTGCTGTGTAATAGTCGAGGTTTCTGCTACCTGACGGAATACCCGTTAATGCATTAGGACTTAACTTCGCGTGGTCGATCTTCTTTCTCAGTGCTGATAGATAATCCTTGAGAGTCTTCTGTTTTCGAAACTTATTCATATACTGATTAAGTTTAACTCCAACAGACTCAAACTCATTGTAAAACACATCAACACCGGATCCACGTTCGGCAAGCGCCATAAGGTCACCAATCTTACCCTTGACATTGTTCAGTATACGATATTCCGATACAGCAGATAGCGCAGGCTCAAATTCATCAGTTGTAATAACAGACCTTACAATATTCCGGATGACTGTTTTATCAACATCTTTTCCCATCGACGACAATACCCCAGATATCAATACAACTGGCACGTTTTTAATCGACTTTCTGGAATTTTTGATTTGCTCGAGTGCCATCAATATTTCTTTGTAAGGAGCTGAAAATACGTCTAATCCAACACGAGCAATAACTTCGTTTAGAAGGGTGGGGTTAATGATAACTGATCCTACAACAATGGCCTCCATTTGGTTAATTGTCGTTTCTTCATTCATCATCATCTCCATCTGTTTTGTCTTCCTCATCGTCAGGAGAACTGGTCAGTCTTAGTTCACCAACAAACGTAGATGGATTTACAGATGTGACATATAACATGTCCTTTGCCCTCGTTATTGCCACGTACATTATACGACGCTCTTCCTGTAGGCCATCAGATCCTGCTTTGCAATGTGGTAAAATACCATCATTAACATCGGTAAGAAATACAATTTCGAACTCAAGCCCCTTAACGCCATGGACGGTCGAAAGCATCACTCCAGTATCCCTAAAACGGTCATTCATTGCACGATTAGACATCTTAATAAATTCATCAATAGAAAGATTAGCGGCAATACTCAATATTTCATCAAGCATATCAGACTTACTGATGTCTGCCACATCTTCCTCGCCCTGCAACCATGCCCTATACCCGATCTCATCATATATGTATTGAAGCACAGCATTAAGCGGCCTTTTAACGGAAATCCGTCTAATTTCTTGAAGGTGCGAATACAAATCCAGAGCATTTTCTGTCCAGTAGCGCATACTGTATTCTTCCAGTAGAGCCGCTACTGGCTCAATGCCCTTATTCAGATTTTCTTCCCACGCGGTTTTAAATGCACTGCCGAGATACCGGTTAGGACGATTAAGTATACGCGACAAGCTCGAAGCGCAATTTTTGTGAATTGACGCATCAAGATATGCCACTATATCACGCACAGCAGAGGAGCCAAAGAATCCATCACCGTCCCTAGTACAAAATTGAATATCATTTTTGATCAATTCAAATTCGTAGGAACCTGACACACTACGCGTCCTATAAACTACGCCTATTTCCTCTGGGTCTGTTCCTGAAGATATTAGAGATCTTATCTTTCTAACAACCCATGCAGCTTCAGAACTAATATCCATAAATTCCTTCCCGTAAACATGACCGCCGTTGCGAATGCCAACTATTTTATTTACGGTATATTCCGCTTTATCCGCAACCATATTGGCAACATTAATTATTCCCTCGCCGCTACGGTAATTAGTCGACATTCCAATAACATTTGCTCCTGGCATCTCACTTGCAAACTCATACATAAACTCTGGTCTGGATCCACGAAACCCGTAGATTGATTGATTCGCATCGCCAACAACAAAAACATTGCGACTCTTGCCGGCAAGCAATTTGATGACTTCCCATTGCGCTTTGTTAATATCCTGAAACTCATCAACCAAAATATATTTGAACCGATTTCTCCATACTTTCAATATAGATGGATAACGATCCAGCATCTGATATGTTTTGTAGAGCATATCATCGTAATCTATATAGCAGTCTTTGTCTTTAAGATGCTCATAAAGACGATAATAATCGCAGATGTCGCGACATCCATTACCAGCAGGATGACGCAATGTTCCATATTTCTCAATCAAATACTGCTTATACTGATTAGGGTCCATCAAACTATTTTTAGCGTAAGAAATACTGGACAATACATGCCCATGATTCACCATTCCATAATCGTCCCCAAATTCCTTAGCGCACAGTTTCAGATACTTCTCCTTTCGATAGTCTCGATTAAGTACCGGGAGTTTTGTGTCATCATATTTGTAACGGTGATACTCTGGACTATCACTCAATATTTTACAAAATATTGAGTGCATTGTCCCAACATATGGAAGATCAGAGATGCCGGTCAGGGCAACAATTCTCTCTTTCATCTCATTGGCTGCTTTATTTGTAAACGTACAACACAAAATATTTTCAGCCAAGACACCGTCATTCAAAAGTCGCGCAAAACGAGCTGTTAGGCACCTGGTTTTACCCGAACCCGGCACGGCAATAACACAACAGGGGCCCTCGCCATGCATAACTGCCATTTTCTGTTCCGGGTTCAATGTTTTAATAAAATTAGTGTAATCATTCATTTAATTGCTCCTATCGAAAATTGAGATCCGCGCATTGATTGCCAGTCAAAGACTATGTTAAACATTTCCTTATTGATACCACTAAACAGCCTATCATATAACACTGGCGTATAATAGGCGTGTTTTATATTGTCAATGGGATACGGACTTATCATAATCAACGATTTTGAGTTCATATATACGACATCGACCATGTCGGTTAATATGCGCTTCGTGTTGTCGGTTGACGGTATCCCAGCAAGATTATCAATTATCAACAGATCACAACTGGCATATTTGTAGATACTCCCAGAATAATCCTCGCTATCTGTAATGGTTGTGACCAGATGACTGGCATTGTGATAGTGTACCGTTTTTTCCGCATTTAGAATATCGTTGGCAATAATGCACGCCAACAGGGTTTTACCGGTTCCGGTGTTACCAGTAAACACTGTCATCACTGACAATCCATCAAGAATCTGCTCCTTGATACGGAGGCATTGCTGTTTTACGCGCTGAATTTTAACAACGATTTGTCTCAGCTGCTCGTTAGTATATCGTTTGCCATTTTCATTTAGCCTGGAGACATAGGACGATTCGAGTATGCGTTCGTCAGCAATAAAATCATCCCACGTGGCATCTTTAAACCTCGATGGAAGCGATGCTGTAGCAACCATATCTTCATGTAGGTGTCTCTTACGCAACATCTCATTCTTCTGTTTCTCCTCTTCCATTATGGCATCGATACATTTGGTACACATAAGCACCTTTGTGCCATTAACCACTATTGGATACACAGTTTCCTTTTTTTCTTTGCATTTTTGACATGATAACCGCAGTTCTATTGTATGCATTTAACTCCTTTCGTGAACTAAAACGCTATTCTATTTTGAACCATTTCACCATACCACACCTACTTGCCATTGCTTACTCCAAGTTTTGTTTCCTTTTTGTAACTAGTCCCAAAATGGGACTACTGTTTACACCTGAACCTCACCAACTTTCCTGTCCAGTCCATGATATTGCTCTGTTTTCGGCTTGGGTTCACGCTCACCTATGCCCTTAATTGCTGCAAATAAATATTTCTTAACAGCATCACGCCATTGATCCCCAGACTCTGTTTTAATCGTAAGCAGTTTTTTAGATAGGTATGTCTGCAATAACGCATCTACAACAGCCCATTCACCATATCTCGATACCAATGTCGCAAGTATCTTAAAATCTGGCTCAAGCACAAACTCGCCGTCTTTTTCACGTTTGGTTATAAATGCACTGTCAACCTCCTGAAGCACTAACCATGCCCAAACTTCTCTAAAAAACTTGGAACGTTGATTTATTCCCCCGTCTTTGTTATAAATATTAATTTCCGGAATAGCGCTGCTTATGCGCTGGTTTAAAATCTTTTCATACGACCTAATCTTTCTGTTCAGATCGAGCCGTACTTTTTCAGATTCTTTAAGCAGGTCAGCACTATCTCCCAATATTTCTTTCTCGGAAGCCGGGAAAATGCTCAAGTATGGTTCTTTAATTTTCAATGGCTGAGTGTATTCTGCTAGTCCGCGCAACCTATTAAGCCTACCGCCTGACACTTTATAAATTATCCCGCGATATGCTAATCTACACGCGGCTAACTTTACATCTGTTAGTTTTATAGCCTCATCCTTGATATCAGGGTAATGATATTGTATCATTGTGGCAATGTCTCCAAATGAAACAGAAACAGTTCCCTGTTTATCACAGTTACTGCGCAATATTATATAGACTAACAAATCAAAGCTATCCAGCTCGACTAATTTTTTAAGACATTCGTTCATTGCAGTTCTCCAATGCATAAAAAAAAGAGGGCGGTCTATCGGCCTACAATCAGACCGGGAAGGAGGAACTAAATGGTAGGCAATGACCGCCCTCAAAATTGAATCTTAGAATGGAATATCATCTTCCATCTTATCGCGTGTGTCGCGCTCATCGCGTTCGTGTTTCTTTCGATAGTGTCCGATCGAACGCTTTCCTTCTCTATCGATCGTTACTGTACCGCGATTACCTGGCATTATTTCGCCATTAAGCATGGTAAGTTTTGGGGTATACGTACCTCTCACCAGCCGGAAGTATGTTGATCCGTCCCTGGCTGTCGCTTGTTCGATATCAGCGTGAAAGTACAAACCAATAAACGGTTCAGGTGAAATCGGCTCAGACGAGTCAACCCCACTATTCACGGCAATTTTTTGATTGAGCCCAAGCAAATTTGCAAATCCCAACAGTTCATTGGCACCAAAGGTATCATGCTTCAGCATATTGATATACACCGAACGTCCTTTCTGAGCGCATTCGTTGGCGACAATTAATTTAAGGCCTAGCGCGTGTTTACGCAGTCCGTCTCTAGTAATCATTTTGTCATGGTCGAAGTCGCCTTCTGGCGCAAATATCGTGTCCCATGCGTCATCGATTACAAAATCATAACTGCCAGCTTCGGCTAGCCTTGCCGCACCCCATTGAAATGGCGCGCGCTGATTATCTGGTAAAAATGTCCCAGACGCCAATTTAGTAGCCATTTTCTTCTCCTAGTTAATTGTTTAATTCTTCGATTCTGACTTATCCAAACGTAGTTGCCCCTGTTCTTGATCCTGATCGGGTTTCTGCTTCGGTTTACGTTTAGGTGCAGAATCATGTTCCTCATCAAGCGCAAGATCATCGGCATTAGTTTTAGGCTCGGCTTCAGATATGTCGATAAATGTCGCACCAGATTTATTGGACGGCTCTGCGCTATCCGAATCGGGTGCCGGCTGAGACTCATTGGTTTCGCTTAGCCCTTTAACGATCCCTTTATACAGCTCTCGAATATCTTCATTGATACCAACCTTCTTCAAATAGTCAGACGTGCTGAGTATTCTTTGCGATGTTATGGTTTCGTCTTTAATCGCTTTGATGATATTCTCACGAAGTTCGTCAAGTCTCGGGCCTGGCACATTCGCAATAATCTCACTGTATTTCTCAATCAACATCAACAGATCAGGATCAAAGTTCTTGCCCTTACACAACATTTTTACATTCTCCAAGAATGTCTGGCCCTCATTCGCTTTATCCTCAGAGATCTCTGCGGGCAATTCGCTTGTCATATTAAAATCAGTATCACGTACCAGATGCGCAGATACGTCCGGGGCGCTTTGAACAAACTCCGCCATACGATCTTTGGTAATTTGCTCTTCATCGCCCTCATCAATAATAGCGTGGAAATCCTTATACATATCGTGGATAATTTTAGAATCATCCTTCATTTGGTGGATTCCATCTATATATGGAAGATGCGGAGCGGTTAACGTGACAAGAAAGAATACGGTCGGTATTGTTTTCCCACCGTCGTTATATGATCCTGTGTGTGGTTGACCAAATAAACGACAGCGAACTCCATTAAACTTATAGTTAACTACCGGACCTATTACATTCCCAAGTGCCCACTGAATACTCTGAATATTTTTGCGGCTCGTAGTGGCAAACATTGATATTTCTCCGATTGGTGAAGATTCCAATTGAAAGAAAAATCTCCCATGAAACTTACAAAGCCTCTCAGAAGCAAATGGACAAATATCACCTGCGCATGGGAATAATTGCAACTTGCCACTCTCTGATTTAAAACGTGCGGCGAAAGAACGATGGATAAGATCATACTCGGTTACCACAAATCCATCCTTATACCTTGCCTTAAATTTTTCCATATAGCTGGCACAAAGGGTGATCACGTGGCGTAAATATTCCGGCAATTTCTTTGAATCTATTGCTCTGGAAATGTCATCAAATGTATGAAAATTACCCTTTAATTTATTCCATTTGGCAATCGTATCATCACCAAACTGCGCAGATCTAAGCACATATTCAAATAGCGGGGTGGTATCTCCGCAGCTACATTTCAGCCCGCTTTTTACATAATACGACCTATCGGATTTTATCATCTCATCGACAGAGTCGCCAAAAAGGCGGATGCTTAAGGAAGTCGGTTTTTCTTCACTGCCCCATAGTAACTTATGCATTCCCTGATCAACGTCCCAATCGCCATCTTTATTTCTCGACATGATCTCAAAATTCATCAGTTTCTCTGGATTGTCTATATGGCGTCCGTTAATTACCTGTCCACGTAAATGACCTATCGAGACCTTATAGCGAACATACACGCGGCCAACAATCTCGCCTTCCTGATTAATATTTCCACCGATTACCTGGTGCTTACCAGTTGTTACCTTTTTCATTTTTCCTCCACAGATTTTATTGGAATTTCAGCAGATATGGGTTCCGGTAAAAGCTGCCGTTTTATATATACAGTTAGTATGCCCCTGGAATATTCGCATCTGATGAGCTTATTGGCATCAACCCCATTTGCCAGTAAAACACCTGGAAATGTGACCCCATTGAAGTATTTAACCTTTTTGCCTGAAAGTGTTTCTCCGGCACCTTCCACACTCAATAACACAGACTGCCGGCCCTGTTTAACATGCACCTTTATATCGCTGGGGTCAATACCTGGAACGATAAATTCATAATAATTTTCATTCGTTTCAGTATTCACTCCATTGGCAACATTTCCGGTAAACATGGAATCAGGTTTACTATCGCTAACCATCACGGCTAGATCACGAAATAAATCATCGATCATAAAAGTATCTCCTTGTTAATCTGTTTCTTCTTCGACCAATTCTTCATGCTTAGCCTTTTTGACCGAATAGTAACGCGCAACTGTTTCGGGTGTCGGCTCTGCACAATATTCAAATGCTTGACAATTTGGACAGATCATCGCATCCGGTTCGGGGAACGGGCTTTTCATTCGCTTGACCTGTTCGCAATTAATCGCTTTCAGGTAAAGTCTGTTCTGGAAATTAGCAATCTCTGCGTCTGTCCGTGTAAATGTTCTCCTAATTATGTAATCGTCCGGATTGCTTAGATAGTTGTTCCTTACACGTTTTATGTAATCATCGACGGTTTCATAATCGAGAATCGGATTGTAAGCATAATTACTGTCAAGACGCTTCTTCTTCTTGGCCTCAGCTGTCAGACAAAACCTCGAATCAGAACGCAATAATACGGTATAAATAACGCCCCGTAAATTGTAACCCTCTTGTCTCGATGCCCACAAATAACCAGTAGTCTGGTCGTCAATTCTCATAAACCGTTCGTCATTTGCATCCCACTTCCCCTTCACCTTAACCTCATGCAGGTAAAGTTCGTTGTCCCCATTGATGTTTCTTACAATAGCATCACGTTTACCTGCAAACATGTATTTCGTCGAACATCTGCCGGAAGGGGTTATGATGGGAACTTCAAATTTAGATTCTGGGTGCTCAACTTTGTACCGCTCTTTTAAGTAGATATGATGGTAATACAGTTCGAGAATAATCTCTGCCAGACCAGCATCACGCAATTTATCGCGTTCAAAAACCGCATCAATCCTGTTTGGGTCAGACACCATCTGTTGATCATAAATTGCCGCCAGACCACGCACATGTTCCAGCGCTTCGGTTAGTGGCTTATCTTCTGATAGTTCATCCAGCCTAACTTGTGTTTTATACATAATTTCGATCCCTGCGTGTACCATCTGCCCAATATTCATCGAACGCCGTTTATAAAAACGATTGTTCCTCAAATTTAGATGATATTGGACATAATGCCTGAAACTACACCTTGCGGCGGTCAGTTCACTATTAGTGTAAACCACTTTAGACACATCGTACTCCTTTCTTTTTTTATTGCCAAACTAAAAATAGTGGGCTATGCCCACTCAGCTTACATATACTGCAAAACAACTCCATTTTTTACTGCTCCTTCCATCCATCGACGATATGCGTTACATTTTTTTCCGTATTAAGTTTTGATAATACAACCAGCAGATCGTGTTTAAGTTGCCATTTTTGCGACAAGGACTCCGCAACATCTCCAGTAGATGATGCCATTTGCAATTCTAACGCATACATCTCACGCAATAGTGTCCGTTTACGCAGATGCATCGCAATGGCATATAGCTTATCCATATTCTTGGCAAGCGAAATTTGCGTAGATGCATATAAATATTGTTCGTATTTTGGATACTTTACGGACAAATCATTAACATTGGGCTGATCGTTATTGATAATCTCCAGAAACAGGTCATGATTCTCAACAAAGTCTTCCGGACCAACAATCTTCAGCATCTTGCTACGGTATCGTTTATCAAATAGATATGGGATGGCCTGCTGCTCAATAGTGATCATACGACCGGCAGGATTGCCCTTCTTGGTGATAGTCGTCTTATGCGGCTTCTCAATTCCAAGTGTGTTGTATATTTCATCGGTGATGACTGTGCGCACAGCGTCATCTTGGATATACTTTACAGCGTTGGTAGTCTCACTAAAAAACCGCAACCTTTCTTTGACAGTACATCTGCTAAAGAGATTTTTGTAGTAGATATGAAAAGGTATAGCGTTTTCAGCGGCTTTCAATAAAACCGCCGGCCCGTCATCTATTAGTGTTTTATTGGGATCTTTCCCATGTGGTATGCGCACAACCGATGCTATAACGCCGTATTTTAACGCAAGCAGGCAAGTGCGGTATTCCGCACTCACCCCAGCACGATCGTTATCGTACGATAAAATTAGAGTGTCTGCGTAACGCAATAGCAATCTAATATGATTCTTTGTGCAGGCCGTTCCACAGGTAGCGACAACCGCTTTAATCCCAGCCGTAACATAAGCCATTGCATCAGTATACCCTTCAACAATATACACAACCTTGTTTTTACGAATATCCGTTTTCGCTTGTCCCAATCCAAAAAGAGCCTCGCTTTTATGGTATATGTCAGAGTCCTTAGAATTAATATACTTTGCAGCATTGCCGATCATAGTCCTTCCGCCAAACCCGATCGGGTAACGATGCTGTATAATTGGAAAAATCATTCGATCCACAAACCGATCATGATACCCATCCCGATCTTTATATACCAAACCAAGCTCGTTCATCATCTGCGCCTTGTTTTCAAATTTAGGCAACAGCAATCTGTTTTTGTCACAATACCCTATTTTATAGGTATCGATCAAACCGTGATCTATGTGACGCTCAGATATAAATGATTTAACAGCATCTCCATCCAGCCAATACTCCATAATTTCATTGTTTAGCATCAAGTATTCATACTCAACGCCATTATCCTGTTTTATGGCAATACCAGCTGTTTCTGCTAGTATCTCTACCGCTTCCACAAATCCAACTGATTCATACATCCTTACAAATTCAAACATGTCGCCGCCAGCCCCACAGCCAAAACATTTGAATATCTGCATAGACGGATTAACGGTAAACGAAGGTGTCTTCTCAGTGTGGAAGGGGCAGAGGGCGCTATAACTGACCCCTTTTTTAGTTAGCCCAATATAGCGCCCAATAACGTCAACAATGTCAAGCTGGTTTTTGATCCGTTCGATTATCTCCTTCTGCACGATATTCTCCTTTCTTGTGTTTTTCGTGCCAGGGTTTTTTACGTTCCACCAGCATAGCTTTTACCTCATTGATGTCTTTTTCATCGAAATCCATGTAATCAACATCTTTAAGGTAGTGCAAAACCACCTTTGGGTCACTGAAACCAGTTACTTCACAGGCGAACTTTACCCGATTGTCAGCAATGACGCTGATTACGGTCGGCTGTTGCCTGCCGCCGAAGATGTCCAGCGTGTCGAAAATCATAACCAGCGCCGTCCGCAATGTGTTATACACAAGCGGGTTGTCGATGTATCCGAGTTTCTTCATGGTCAGAATTACGCGTGGCATCGAATGTTCCGCCATTTTCCCACCAATACTCGGACGCGTACGTTTGTGAGGCCTGCGGCCCCTGTTTCCATACTCATTCATACTGTAGCTCCTTCTTTTCGTGGTATGTTGAACTTCTTCCAGGCAATTTCATCAAATCCACCGCCACGATATTCTTCAGTGAACCCAATGATATATTTTTGCCCAATCTTCTTGACAATTTCGACGTTGGCGTCAGAAACACTGCTAATACCATCGGTAATTACAAGACATTTATTAATCTTGTTCTTAATCGCATGATCTACTACAGCGTTAAAATCTGTGCCACCAGTGGTCTGAACCGACATGCCTGGCCTCAATTTGCTTTTATGTACATCAACAATACTATCACTAAAAAAGTGAACTGTCGGACAAAGATAATCCTTCAACTCACTAATTAGTTTGATAACAAATGCCATAACATGAAATTGACTACCAGAAGCATCAATGTACACATGACATAGGCCGTGACTCTCTTCAATCAGCGTCTTAAAATATACCGGCCATATTCCGCGTGAGTATAGGGCAATCGCTCTTCGATCACGAAAATTCGGCATCACGCTCATGTCTACAATGCATGCAAACAAATTCTTAATAGCGCGTTTTGCCTTTAGCAATGGAGTGTCCACCGATGCACGCATCATCATCTCCCGCATTTTGCGATCGGCGTTATAGCGGTCAACAACTTGTTCGATGTCCTTAACGAATAATGATTCGCTATGCCCACATGACACAGTGCCCCCTGTGTCCCCGACAACCTGATTATCAGCAGAGTTGCCATTCCCCTTTGCCTCTGCCAGGGCTCGTCCAATACGGGCTTTTTTACGGCTACTTTTCTCCATCTTGCCAATATTATCATGTATCCTGTCAATAGCCTCTTTGGCATGGTTCATCGTTTGCGCTTCAGGAAGATTCCCATTTTGGGACTGCTTACCCATATCATTATGATCTCCAAGCATAGGAGCGCCCCGATTGTCCTGGTCATTCTGGTCGCTGTGGCCATCATCTTTACCACCGCCACCACCATCACCATCATCACAACCAAAGATTACCTCAGCTGCCTTTTCGAGGGATACACCATATGGGCTGTATATCTCGCGTTGCAATGCGGTATGCAGATACGTGCTATGTTTACTGCCACTATACAGCAAATTAAATGGGAACGGTTTGTTTTCATAACAGCGCCTAGTCAACTGTCTGTAAGCTGGTTGCGGCATTAACTGATAAGACAAGCCCTGGATCCTGATATCATATAACAGATTCTTTTGATCATCGGTTAACGGTATCGCCAAGTTGTCCAATTCGTTCCAAACATGCATCAACATTTTATGGCTCAGTTCGTGGTGTATCAAAACAGCAACATCGCTCCATGTCTCACAATATTTTTCCAAAAAATCCTTGCTTATTCTGATACGCGGTGTGCCAATAAGGGTTATTTGCGCCGAATCAATCGATTCGTCATACGCAACATCCATAACAGATACCAACTCGTATAGTGCCGGCAGATCATATGGGAATGCATTAATCATGCTTTTGATAAAATCGGCATCAATCTTATCTGGCCACATTAATCAATCCTCCAATCTTATTTCGACAATACCGTCTGTTCGCCCACGCCCACCTCGTCTTGAACCAACACAGTACCGCACAATTTGATTAAATACCAAACTGCACTATCCCTTAAGGTTGCCTCATTGAACAATGGATTGCCATTCGTAATCAATGACCCATTTCTGCGAGCCATATACCAAATAGCCTGCTCAATTGGAACGTTCCGTATATTTGCACCTTCTAAGGCACCACTGGACATCAAGTATGATTCTGAAACCAATAATAATGGCTTATCCAAACTGACAATCGGTTTATCGGCTATTCGGTTGATCGCATCATAGTATTGAACAAGCGCCTGTTCTTTATCAGAGCTTGTTACCATTTCTCCAATGCTCTTCATGGCGTTTGTAATTTCCGCCATTGATGAGCGCTTCGAAATGCGGATGGACTCAAGATTAATTTTCCCGATAATATCGTAAATTCGCCTTGGCTTAACTGAGATTTTAACATCATCCTCAGATAATCCAGATACAACAGCGACCGCGTATTCAGCAATCAGGTTTTCGAATAGATCGCTTGTATACTCTTTGATACAGCCATCAGAATCGGTGTAAATTGAACTCTTGCCGTAGATTATTCTAACTGTTTTCTTGCCACGCATATTAAAGTCCATGGTACGAAACAGGGCCAGTTCTAAACCAGCGGCGCGTTCAACCATTATACCATACTTTTCCTGCCACTCCCTCATGTCATAAAATGCATGAACAGATTTTAATAGCATACGACAATTAGATTTTATCTTGCCCATATCTTCCGTGGAATATACCGGCAAGCCATAGTCAAGATCGATCATCTGGCACATAATTTTTTTGGCCTTTGCATTACCTTGAAGAAATACCTTTTCTGCTATTTCTTCAAGTGTTGCTATGCTGTAATTGGCGGTTACATCAAGGCCACAAAAATATTCCTCACTACCACTTTTAACAATTAATGGCGCAAGTTCTATGGGCGCAATACGATCTGCAATAAATCCATCCACCATATCCGTGGTCAGTTCTTTCAAAGCACCACATAATGATGCGGGGTATCCATAGCACAATCCGTCACGGTCGTAAAACGTTTGTTGACACTTCATTATATTGTTCCTCCTATAACTTTAAGTGCACTTTTGTATACATCAATAACCTTATGATAAGCCTCTAAAAATGATACTGACATCATATTAGAAACATATGCGCAAAGAGATATCAGATTACTTCCTACCATAGTATTTTTCTTTACCGTGATTAAGTTCCACAGTTCACTATCAATTTCACTGGCGTTTATTGATATTTCTGGAATTTGATAACGCACCAACTCTGCCATATCATTAGCAATCAGTGCCAATTCATGCTTTGACATAAGTTCAGCAAGACCATTAAACGCAGCGCTCCCAATCACCAGATTGACCATGCCCCTCTCTTCTTTTGGGTATAGGTTCAATACGTCCTTATACAATCTCGTAAACTCATCCGGACGCACTTTGTGCTTATAGGCCATCTCCAGCCGTTTCCACTTGTCTGGTTCTGCCATTATCGCATACATAATAATGTCTCCGCTGGTTAATAGCTTCACAGCAATCTGATGTGCTGCCAAAACAACATTGGGATCGTAGGGTTTAGCCATTGCCTTATTCGTTAGTGAATGCATGATTACGCGATGCGCAGACTCATCTATACTAGCGCTTTTATCCATAGCGCTAGACACCGCATAACTGGCGAGTATGGAGCGCACTATCATGCCAGCCCTTCTTGCAGATATGTGATAGTCCGGATTATTGGACAACGTCTTAGCGACTTCAATAACATACTTTACCACCCCGCCAACAATACCAGAATAATCGGCAGATAGGCACAGGTTTAAATACGTCCTTTTGGCCTTTTCAAGAATTGTCCAAATTTCTTCTGCAACCTCATCGCTGATAACGTATTCATCTTGTCCCAGTTCGACACCATCTAATGATGGTGCAAAAATATTTTTATTCGAATTTGGGCGATAGGATTTCGAAACGACCTCCATCTTATCATTATTCTCCATAATCTTAAAATCAGGAACCTCGAGTAGCATCGAAAACCTATCTGCTACAGAGTAAAGGAGCGGCATCGATCCTTCGTCTGCACTGTCTCCGGCAACCGGATTCATGGCAGCAAAAAGAATTTCGCATTTCGTCTTTATGCCATCAATCATCCTGTCCTGAATTAGCGAAAGAAGATTATTCTGATTTCTAGCTGTTTCAGAACGCCCAATTTCATCAAGCATAATAAATACCGCATCCAGCAAACTCTGTGGGGACTTGACAAGAGACATTTCGTCACCACCGTCTTTCGGCGGCAAATAATAGCCAGTCCAATCTTCGGGTCGTGCTGTTGAAACATTTATTATCCTAACAGTTGTCTCCATACCAATTTTATCTGTAATCACCTTCCCAAGTCTTTTGCAAAACGCCGTTTTGCCATGACCCGGCTGAGATAACAACAGTATTGGATCGCCAGTAACAATACCTGTTACTAATAGGTTGTCGAGCATTTCGCTCCAACCATAGATCCCAAGACTTCTACTTATCATTGATTACTCCCTTTTATTAATTCCACACACTTCGTTTTTAATCCGCTCCGGATCAATTCTCTGATCTGCACGAATGATAGAAATTGGGCATGAATCACAGAACAAATCCATATCCAATGAAAACATCAAATCGTGTTTTTTAACAAGGCTTCTGTAGAGAATCAGACATTCAACACATATCTTTTTAATGTTAACTGACCGGTAGCCGCCACCACAGGCAAAACAGCCAGGACATTGATTCTGATAACATTCCAGAAGTATATCTCCATACAACGCAACGTTATCAGAGTTACAGTTGCCACAGGTAAACAGTATCTTTTCATCCTGCTTAAGTAACGACCCAAGTCCGGTGTTAAAGTGATTTGATAATGCTATATTGATATTACTATATCTGTGATCATGGCGTCTATTCGGAACAATAGTAATACCACTAAACCCTGCGCTTACCAAACACCTTGTTCTTGTCTCCTTGACAAATACTCTACATTCTCCACATTCTTTGCAGACCAGCGTAAATGCCGACATATTATCACGTTCATCTGGATATGTATACTTGTTACTATTAGAGGTCAACAATCTCAATCTCCTAGAAAGCTTTACCGTATCGTTCATTGTGTACTCACATAATAATCGTAATTTCTCCAGAGCCGCGTAAAATCAAACAGGCCATCACGTGATTTCATCAATTCATCGAATATGCTATATTGACCACATAAAACACAACCACCACAACGATGATTAGCACATATCTCTTTGGCAACGCTGCGCAAAACAACCGGGCCACCACACTTGGCACAAATAGCCGATAAACAGTTACCTGTTTCCATGTATGTACGTATCATACTGTTTATATCAATAACTCGCTTGGACGGTACGACATCAATTTTGCCGCTGGCATTTGAAATCTGTACGCGTATTTTCACATTGATATAAAATAGTTCTACGTTACCACAGACAGCACAGATAAGGTTCGACCTCTTATCTGCATCGGCATCGCGTCTTCGTGCCAGCGGGTCCATATCCTTGTAAATGTTGTATAAACTCTCTGGATAATACCTATAAATTGTCTTCATCTCTTGACCTCATCTTTATCTTCAGTATACCTCACAACATCTTCGACCGTTATGTTGTTACATATACGTGAATAACGGAACATACATCCAACACACCCATCTTCTACAAATGGATGACATAGTCCGATCTTATGGCTATATGAGCAGCATTCGATTAATATATCGGCTCCGAGCTCATTTTCACAAGCAAGGCATCCGGCACAATATTCCAGTTCATCGTGCACCCCATCCGCTACATTGCCCCTACATATCTCAAACGCCATGGCCTTATGCATACTCAGTGGCCCTTCGCAATACCCGCAAATCGGTGCACCGGACATGAAGTTATCCAAACCATCGTTCGACAATATCGAATAATTACTATGATCCAGAAACGGCGTCAATGTCAATTTCCCGTTGTTCATGCTCGTTCTATATGGAATATTATCAAGGCGCGTACTCAAGAAGTAACGATCATTACCACAGTTCACACATATTGGCCTATTGGGAATATTATCAACATATACAAGCGAGTCTCCCGGGAACAATAAGGCATCAACCGGCCTTTTCTTGTGAATGTATCTTATCATAACACTCCTTTATCTCCTTGATTCTTATGTTAAAACGATAAAAATCCCCATAGTAAGGACACGTATCGCCATCTTCACAGTTCTGTGTAACTTCCTGGTATTCCCAACCTTCATTAAACGTCCTGAATGAACAAGTTGCACACTCCTCGATAATGCCCTGTCGCACATCGCCGTCTCTATGATTAATAGTGGTACCAAACAGAAATACATAACCGACATATCCTACGCAATCATCATCGCTAATATATGTGCAGGATTCGCTTCCACAATTTGCGCAGGTTACAACATCTCCAAGGACAAAACCATAATTCTCCAAACAACGCCAAATCGTCTTAGATAGATGTGCCTTAAGATTAACATCGATGCTAAGCGATAACTTTCCATTGTGTGATGAAAGAATATGCTTTAGTTTAACATCTTCATCCTTCCGTTTATTAAACAGAAGCTTGAACCTCCTTGATCCACATTCTGCACATATCATAACAGGGAAACAGTCTGGTGGGGTTATTTCGACTATATCGTTTTCAGGAAACATTGTTTTAAAAGTATCCATTATGTTGTGTGGTACATACATTATCATTGCTCTTCCTCCAACAAGAATTTCCCATTTAGCACATCGTCAAGATATTCGAATTTATCACCATCAATATAATCACGTCCCTTTTTGGGGCTTTTCTTGGTAACGTATTCAAACATCTCAGATTGCATTGGATTTTTATAGACGATGAAATTGTCATATGGTGCTCCAAGCGATTTTAAGTCTATACCATATTCGATCCTTGAGTAGAGATATGGACAATAAGAACAATCTGGATCATGCTTTTTCTGAACACACTTACTACATATTTCATATGGATCACTCGGCCCGCATATTGGACAGCCAGGACAATTATTATGCAATTCACTAATGTATGACATATCCACCGGACTGCTTCCACATTGCGCGCAATGTATCTCCAATTCGTTATCAAAACAATCTCTTATAAATAATTCATCAGACTTAAGCGGCGAAATTGTAATCTTGTTGCCCTTAAATGAAACTATCATTTTCCTATTACCAATAACGGAGAAGTAACGCGCATTTCCACAACGTGGACAGACAAGCATAAAATCCGGCGATACCTCATTCCTAAAATCACCTGGTACATAGATTCTCATCTGCCACCTATATAACAATTATCGGATCGTCACTCTTTGTGACATTCCCATTTCTGATGTTTTGTAGTGACATTTCTCCAATATATTGACCAACCTCCTCTAGTCTTCCGGTTTTAAAACTAGGGGCCACGATATCACTTTCATCAATTTCCCCGGGAACATAAACACGTGGGTATACATCAAGTACTACATTGGATGTTATCAGATTAATCTCATTCTCAGTCTTGCATAGCTCTTCATATAGCCTTATGTATTCACGAGCCGAATCTCCATAACTACCATTAATACATTGAGCTAAAATCTGCTCTGCAGTCATATTGCCAAACATCGGTTCTCGTGCGGCCAGATCACGCTTTTTATTAATCATATTATGTTTTATAGCAGCAATCTTGCGCCTAAGAGACATCACAATATCAGCGTGACGTTTGTGCTCACTATTTGCATCAATATGATGAATCTCTGAGAGTTCCTCATCAAACATATCAAAATTAATATGATCAGCAATCCGCTCAGCTGCATCTTCGGAAATAAATATCTTATCACCGTCAGAATTAATCGGATTAATTGGGCCAATAGATCGGAAATCTTCATCGTAGGGGAATAAAATATCCTTAATTTTTTCTTTAACAACCACATTATAAGTCAAATCCGGGCTCTTAATAATATCCCCAGACCATCGCATTACCGACGGTTCGTTAACCTGTTTAATCTTGGGAGTCATTAGCATACTGTCATATACTAATAATTCCGACCCACGCTTAGTTTGGATGGTACTAACCTTTGTAATCCTACCAGTCTCTTGTTCGTCATACATATTACCAATAGCCTCAAGCGTATCTTGCTCAAGACTAAATGGTTCTACAATACTAACCCGTTGCATTTTTCGCTCCTAAATTTAAACGTTGTGATAATTTTTCACATCCCTTAGAATACTTTACACAATTACGTTCCATGCAATATGGACCTTCTAGCGCGCTATCTCCAACCGTTCCATTAATAACACCATTTCCACCCTCGCAATAGTGTACCAATATATTATTCTTCAACAATTGTCTTGTTAATGAATTAATATACTGGACTCCATTTAGAGTCCTACCTTGACTTTTACATGAATCAAGATACCATTTAGTTATTTTTTGGCGCATTTATGAATTTGCGTGTGCACCTAAAACAGCATACTATGTTGGAGCAGCCGCAATGCTGTCAATGATAGTGATAATATATCGG
>Ga0116202_10000268_pt1 | contig 28013 bp, 23 predicted proteins | sample LakKivw325mmetaG_FD_94479 | JGI IMG/M metagenome (GOLD analysis project Ga0116202, IMG submission 94479) | Anoxic lake water microbial communities from Lake Kivu, Rwanda to study Microbial Dark Matter (Phase II) - Lake Kivu water 325m metaG | ecosystem: Environmental > Aquatic > Freshwater >... | reverse complement strand
GTCCTGAAACCAGAATTTCTTATGTATGTGCCAAAAGCCCTGCCGAGATTATAAGCAAAATCATTATTAATCTGTTTCCCAGCAATTCCTCTTATATCATATTCGCGAAAAACCACCCTGTCTATTTTCATTTCCTGTTCCTGATTGTCTGCCTTGAAAAAATCTTGCTATTAAGTATACCAGAAACCTAATAAAAATACCAGATTTTTGTAATATTGCCTTTTTCAACAAAAAAGGGTAGTATAAAAATGTGAAACAGATGAAAATTAAAAATAAAAAAGGAATTACTCCCCTTGAACTGCTGATTTTCATTGCTGTTCTAATGATTATTGCCGGTGTGAGCTTCAGGCTTGTGTATTCTGTTAATCAAAAAGCAAAGATCGTCAAGGCAAAGGCGGAGATTACGCAGTTTGCAATGGCGCTTGAAAATATGAAAGATGATACAGGATACTATCCTGTAAGACTTGGGGCAATATTTGATGAAAGCCCACCACCAGGAATGACAAAAAACTGGAATGGACCATATGCCACGAAAATTAGGGATACTGTAAACAATGATACGCCGCTTGATCCGTGGGGAAGCCCCTATTTTTATAATATACCTTATACAGAGGTTTCGCCAAAAACATATATTGAAACTCCTGAAATAGGAAGATTCGCCGGCCCGCCAAGGACATACCCCTATACTTTCTCAGCTCCAGCTGGAGGAGCCTATCTGGTTTTGACCAATTATGGGATAACAGCAGGTGAAATAAGGCTTAATGGAGTTGAGATAGTACAGAAAAAAGAGTTTAAAAACAAGCCAAAACCGCAGATTATAACAAAGCCAGTAACGCTCCTTGCCGGAACAAATATTCTTTCCTGCTGGCTTGCCAGTACTCCAGCTGATTACTATCAGGTGTCAATAGGTAAACCGGCAACTATGGAATATATCCCAACCTCTGACTATTTTATTCTTGGCAGTTATGGAAGAGATAAAAAAAGTGGTGGAAAAGGATTTGGCAAAGATATCGTTTACAACTCAAAGACATATCCTAATTTCCAGTGAGGAAAAAATGGGAAAAATAAGAAGAAAAAAATACCTGATTAACAAGCCGGTTCAGATTGGATACTTTGGTCTTACTGCATGGTTTATATGTCTTGGAATAATGCTTGTTGGAAGCATCACTTACTATTTTACGCTGGACACAATTATCAGTGAAATCCAGATCAGTTCTCCTGCTTTTGATACAGTGGAGACAGTAAACAGAATCAATCTAATTCTACAAAAAAGGCTTGCGCTTGTTTTTGCCGGTTTGATAATTATTGCAGGGATTCTGGTGATTTTTTATCTTCACAGGGTTGTCGGACCCATTTTCAGAATTGAAAAGACTCTGCGGGAGGTCAGTGAAGGAAAAGCTTTTGTTCCGATTGTTCTGAGAAAAAAGGATAGTTTTAAATCCCTCGCAGGAGCCATAAATTCATTTGTTGATCACTGTCATAAAAAGATTGATGGAACAAGAGAAATTCTGAATCAATCAATTTCAGATTCTGAAAAGATCAAAAAACTGAAAGAACTTCTCAAGGATTGATTCTTTCGGCATCCATCCACAGTTTTTCAAGGTTGTAAAACTGTCTTACCTCTGGCAGGAAAATGTGCAGAATAAACTCGCCATAATCAAGAAGAATCCAGCTTGTTTCAAACCCTTCAATTGAAAATGGTGGATTGTTGAATTTTTCTATTACCGCCTCAGCGATTGCTCTGGTCTGGATAGAAGTTTCACCTGTTGCAATCACAAGGTAATCTGTGATCCAGGTGAGTTTTCTAACATCAAGTATTACAATATCTCCTGCTTTCTTTTCTTCCAGGATTTCCCGAATTTTTTTAAGTTTTTCGTTAATCAACCCTCCCACTTTATTTAGTATAGCAGATTTTATTGTTTCTGTTAAGTTTTCAAAAGCAGACGATAAATAAAATTTGATACTTCATTAATTTCTGATATTATAGAAGAAAAAAGGTAAAAATGGAAGAAAAAATTGTATGGCTGAGTCCAGAGGAAAGACCTTTTAAGATCAGTGGATTTGCGTGGTTTGAAAAGGAGAAAATTTACAGAAGACTGCCGGCAAAAAGCGTTTATAAAATTCCTGAGGCGGTTAATAATCTAGCGGATAACACGGCTGGCGGTGTTATAAGATTCAGGACAGATTCAAAAACTCTGCACATCCATGTTAGGCTGAGACAGATTGTGAACATGCCGCATATGCCTGCAACAGGTCACAGTGGTTTTGATTGCTATATCGGTGGGGTGAGAAAAGAGATATATATTTCAACCGCAATTCCTGATGTGAAATCTCGGGAATATAAAAAGAAGTTTTTTCAATTTGATGAAAAAAAGACAAGAAGCATCACTCTGTATTTTCCACTTTATAATGGAGTTGATGAGATTCTGATAGGTATTGAAGCAGGAGCAAGAGTTTTCAGCCCTGAAAAATTTTCTTTTAAGGGAAGGATTGTTGTCTATGGAACATCAATTACACAGGGCGGTTGTGCTTCAAGACCGGGAATGTGTTATACAAATATTTTGAGCAGATGGCTTGGTGCAGAATTTATAAATCTTGGTTTTTCAGGAAGCGGCAAAGGAGAACCGGAACTTGCTCATCTGATAACGATGATATCAGGTGTAAGATGTATTGTGCTTGATTATCAGGCAAATGCTGGAATTGAAACTTATGTTTCAACACTTCCTGGTTTTCTTGAGATTTTGCGAGGAAGGTTCAAAAATATCCCGATAATTATAATTTCAAGACCTGCTGTTTCAATGTGGGCATTTGACAGCAAATCGAAAGATGCCTGGATGAAGGGATATAAGTTTCAGGAAAAACTGGTAAACAGGATTAGAAAACTGGGTGACAAAAATATATTTTCATTCTGCGGATACAAACTTTTTAAAAAAATGTGGCAGGAATCAACTGTTGATGGTGGACATCCCACTGATCTCGGTTTTTTTACGATGACAAATGGGCTGTATCCGATTTTAAAAAAGGTGCTGAAATAAAGGTTTAATCGGTGCAGACAGGTTTTATATGATTTGATAAGATTTCTGTAATCTCAACTTTACAGGAATCTGTTTGGAAGAATTCATGAAAACAAGTGTTCAGGCATCAGCCGGCGCACTTCTGCGTCTTAATATTATCTTGAAAATTTCCATTACAAGGATCAGTGGAACCGCAAGAACCAGAATACTGAACCACTCCTTGATGGTAATTGGTTCAATTTTCAGTATATTCTGCATAACAGGGATGTGCATACTCAGTATATGAACGCCCTGAGCAGCAAGAACGCTTATAACCAGAAACAGGTTGCTTTTCAGAGGAATCTTAAATGTTGAGATTGTTTCTGAACGACAGTTAAAAACATGAACATTTTCCATAAAAACCATCAGCATAAAAACCATGTTTCTGGCATGAATTTCAGTCATTTGAGTATGATTGATTAAAAAGTGCCAAAAACAGAAGGTGATGATGGCAATGACCGAGCTTGAAATGGCAATCTGTCTGACCATAATAGGATTAAAAATCTTTTCATCAGGTCTTCTCGGTTTTTTAAGCATGGTGCCAGGTTCTCCTGGTTCAAAGGTGAGGGCTTTGTCCTGAATTCCATTGGTAACAAGATTAAGCCACAGAAGTTGAACTGCAAGCAATGGCAATGGTAAACCGGCAATAACAGAGAGAACAAATAAAATAACCTCTGCTGCTCCTGTTGAGACAAGTAAATAAATAACTTTTCTGACATTGTCATAGGCATATCTACCTTCTTCAACCCCGGAGACAATGGAAGCAAAATTATCATCAACGATAATCATTGTGCTGACCTCTTTCGCAACATCTGTACCTGAACCAACAGCAACACCGATATTTGCTCGTTTAAGAGCGGGTGTATCATTGATGCCGTCGCCTGTAACCGCAACAAATTCACCATTCTTCATAAGAACATCGACAATCTGTAATTTTTGAACCGGCGAAACACGGGCAAATACATTTGTTGATAAAACAGGTTTCTCAAATTCTTTACCATCAGAAGACTCTGCCTGCAAAAGCATTTTTCCTGTTACTATCTGCTGATCCGGTTGAAGTATTTTCAGTTCTTCCGCTATATTTTTTGCAGTTGCAGGATGGTCACCTGTTATCATCAAAACTTTGATACCCGCCCTTTTACATCTTTTAATCGCCTCTTTGGATTCAGGTCTCAGAGGGTCAATGAAACAAACCATACCATAAAAAACCAGAGGAGGAATATCTTCTTTTGTGTGTGCTTTTTTTTGAAAATTTCTGTGCTCATCCCTTGCGAAAGCAAGAACTCTATAGCCTTCTGATGAAAGATTTTCAGCCTGTTTTAATAAAAGTTCTTTATTAACCGGTACGATATCACCATTTGTAATCATCCTGTTGCAAAAACCGGTAACAACTTCCACCGCACCTTTCACGCCAATAAATATCCTGTCATTTTTTTTATAAAAAGCAGCGGAAAATTGTCTTTCAGATTCATATGGGATTCTATCAATTATCTGAAAGTCTCTTTTGAAATTTTCCGGATGCATTCCCAGTTTGTATGCCATGCCAAGAAGCGCCACATCCATTGAATCGCCATGATATTTCCAGTTTTTTTCTTCCTTTCTGAGAGAGGCTTCATTGGATAGAACCGCTATCTCAGCCAGTTCTTCAAGAAATTGATAATGTTTTGAATCTATCGGAGTTTCAGGATTATCCTGGTCAAAAATTTGTCCTTCGCCATTATAACCCTGACCTGTTATTAAAAATGTCCTATTATCCGGAAAAATTATTTTTCTCGCTGTTTGCTGATTAACTGTCAGTGTTCCTGTTTTATCGCTGGCAATGACAGTGCAGCTGCCAAGACTTTCAACCGCAGGCAGTTTTCTGACAATAACATTGCGTCTTGCCATTCTTCTTGCTGCGATTGATAGAGCCACTGTGAGGGATACAGGTAGACCTTCAGGAATAGCAGAAACGATCAGGGCAACCGCAAAGAAAAATATTGAAGGCAAATCCATACCTTTCATTTTCAGAATAATTGCCACAACCACACTTATACCGATAATGAGTATTGCCACCTGCTTTACAAAACTTTCCATCCTTAAAACAAGTGGCGGCTTGGCAGATTCTGCTTCAGAAACAGTTCTGGCAATTTTACCTATCTGGGTTGAATCCCCTGTGGCAACGACCACACCTTTGCCCCTTCCTGATATAACCGTTGAACCCGCAAAAGCCATATTTGTTCTTTCGATTAAAACAGTATCCTGTGGTAGAATACCGACATTTTTGTTTACTGCAACAGATTCACCTGTTAGGACGCTTTCATCAACTTCAATATTTGATGTTTCTACAAAGCGGATGTCTGCAGGAACCTTGTTCCCTGATTCCAGGTAAACAATATCCCCAGGAACAAGTTCTTCAGAAGATACTTCCTGTTTTTTACCATCACGTTTTACTATTGCCTTAATTTTCAATAGTTTTTGAAGTGCTGAAGCGCTTTTTTCAGCAGAGTATTCCTGATAGGCTCCAAGAGCACAGTTAATCACTATCACAATAAAAATAAAAATTGCATCCTTTTTATCTCCTATGCTTATTGAAGCCAGGGCAGCAAGAGCAAGAATTATTATCAGAGGATTCATCAGCTGATGAAGGATGATATTCCAGATTGTGGTCTTTTTTCCTTCAGGAAGTTTGTTTTCACCATAGACTTCAAGCCGTTTTTTTGCTTCAGTTGAAGATAATCCCTGCTGATCAACGTTTAACTTTTCATAAACGGTTTCAATTTTTATTGAATGCCAGAATTCTTCCTCAGGTTCATTCCTGTTTCCATTTGATGTTCTTTTCTGAAAACTGTTCAAAAACCGTTTTAAGTACATAAGTTCTCTCTTGGTGTAAAAAATTTTTGAAAAGATATTCTGTTTTGATTTGGTTCCACAATTATGCTTTTCGGTTTTTATTCTGAAGAATTTCGGAATAGTTTAACAGAAAAAAAAAAGAAAAATCAAAGAAATTCTGAAAAAGCTCGGATTATTTATAAAAAGAATTATCTGTTATGAACTAACAGATTGCTTTACTGAGATATAAAATTTTATGTCTTTGTGTTTTTTAGAATCCCTGTAATTATTTGATTTCAGTTCTGACGTTCCCCCCATTTCAGAGTTACTTTATAGGTGAACTGTTTTGTTGTTGCTGGTGGAATTTCAATAACATATCTTACATTTTTAATGTCAATCTGCTTATAATTACCATAATCCCCTCTATTTTCTATTGACCAGTACTGATGAGGAAAGTTTCTTGTAATCTCAACCCTTGCCGGAATATGCCTGTAATTTGAAACCTTTACAGTCCATTCCTGTTCTTCATCCCATCCAGCGATGTTTCCACTTTTATCAAAAACATAATTTAGTGTTTTATAAGCAGTCTTTTTCGGTTCTATTTTGATGTCTTTCGCAGCGCCAAGATTGAGCTCAACCTCCTGGTCAACAGGAATATATTTTGTTCTATCCTGTCCAATATATGAAAGCCTTTGGTTTTTATCTGCTATTTTGAAAACTTTTATCAGACCATCAGGCAGTGGTTCTTTTCCCAGAAGATGTGATTTTGAATTTTTGAAATGGATAAACCTGACAGTATCTTTACCAAATCTTGACTCATCGTACTTATAAAGATTTATCACAGGGATTTTATCCTGAGAAAAAGAAAGAAGTCTTTTTGTCCATCCATCAGGGATTGTCTCTGTTCCTTCAATTGTATAAAGAAAATACTCAGAAAGGCCTTCTTTTTCAATTCTCTTTTCAATCATTCTATCAGATGCCTGTGCAAGCATAAACTTACCTTCTCCCAAAATTTCTCTAGGTGGTAATGGTTCCTGGGGTCTTCCGTATGGCGGATATCTTCTGGCAAGATTTGCTATCTCATCGAGAAGATGAATTTTTCCAACTATCAGACGAACCTGAGCGTTTTCGTAGTCCTCGCCGCTTCGGTTTTTTACTTTTACATAACCTTCAAGTTTCATTGTTTTTTCATCCTGAGAAAGTGTTGCAATGTAATAAGCCTGCCATGAAATTCCTGATGTGAAGTAATTTACTTCGCACGGAACCTTTCCTGAAATCTTTGAAAGGATGTTCCATGTGCCGAGTCCTGTTATTCTCGGAGAAAAATAAAGATCAGTAACACTTATTTTGTCCGCATCCTTCAAAGGATAAAGATCAAGAGATGTTGGGTCTATCAGGGTGTTTGCCCAGGAAAACTGAAGTTTGTTATCACCTTTTTTCATTGTAAGGGTTCTGCTTTCTCTCACTAAAGTCAAATCTGCTGAATTGTAAATTGTCAGCTGAACTTTTTCTCTGTCAGGTAGTGTCACAAGATCTATTTTTCCGTAAGAAAAAGCACACAGGATTAACACAGAAACAAAAACAATTTTTCTATTCATCTTACATTCCTCCTGTGATAGTGAAATGTTACTGTTTCTTTTGATTTTGGTGCAAGCTTAATATTAAATTTAAGTATATTTGCATCTTCCTTTTCATAACCATGGCTTGCTTCTTCCATATCCCACTCTCCAGGAATTTCCTGAATGAGGGTAAGGTTTGCTGTACTATCTTTGAAGTTTTCAATTTCAACCCTGATTATTTCGTCTGTATCGTACAGTACAATTCCACCACCGTTATTTCTGCGAACATTAATTTTTATATCCTTAATCTTCCTCTGGGTAACAACAATATCTCTGCTATCACCAACATAAAGAGCAAATTTTTCTCCGGGTGGAGTGTATCCGGCATTGTCTTCACCAAGGAAAATGGTGGAACCACGACCATCATCCTGAAATACTCTTGCTTTTCCATACCATAGACCAAATTCTCCAAGGGCTGATTTTCTGTCATTTTTTATTTCATATATTACAGGAATTCCAACATTTCCCATAACTTTTTCAGGATCCCACGGAAGAATTCTTGCGTCAAAAGTGAGTTTTTTTTCAATCGGAATATTGTCCTTTGAAAGAAGCAGCATCTGTTTTGTTTCTTCATGGGCAACTGATTTCTCAAAAACCTCTCCATAATCAAGAAGGATTTTAGCCATTGAAAAATCCTCGCCTGAAAAGTTTCTTAAAATAAGATGGGATTGAAAATTGACCTTTGTTTCGTCTTTGTCTGCAACCAGTCTGTATGTAATAAGGCGGTCAATGTTTTTTAAAAGATAACTGATTCTGATTTTTTCTTCGTATGCCTGCGGGCTGTAAATCTGCCAGACAAGTGCATTTTCGCCTGGCGGATAGCTGACACTTATGAGTTTTACTTCTTCTGGATGGTCAAGTATTTTTATTCTTATTGAATCAGGATCCACGCTTACTCCTGTCCAGGAAAAGTCAACCTGGTTTGTGCCTTTTTGAAGGGTTAAGACTCTTTCCTCCTCAACAAGTGTAAAATATGGGTTGTCAAGTTTGATGACAGTTTCTTCTCTTTCTGGAAGTGCTACAAACTTTGTTCGGGCTGATGCATCGCCGGATAAAAATATAATTGTTATTGCCGCAAAAATTAGCCAGATTTTCATGAAAGCCTCCTTTTATGGTTTTTCTGTTTTTGAACTATTAGACATAAAATAGAAAAAAAAGTTCCCTAAAAACTGAAATCATTGATTGCTTTTATTATCGCCGGATAACTTTTTTCCCATGCACCTGGCGGCATGTTCTCTGATATCTGTATCCAGATTCTTCCTGTTTTTCCGCCCTGTTTCAGAATTTCCATTGTTTTTTCATAGATTTCATTCCGGGATTTTAGATGAACAGAAGAAGGAAAGTTAACAAGCAATCTTGTTTCGGACCAGAGATTGATTGCATCGGCAACAGAAGTGTCGTTATCAGGGGGAACAGACATTGAATCAATGAGCGTAACTGTTGATTCTTTTATTGCCTGCCACAATGGTTTCAGGTCTCCATCCATATGAACACCGATAAGTATTCCTGTTCCATCAAGAATCTCAGCGCACTGGTTGTAGACTGGCATACAGTATTTTCTGAAATATTTCTCGCCTATCATTGGAGCTGTGATATTATCTCCAAAAATCACATAGGGTATCTCATAGTTTTTTGCAGCATTTCTGACAATCAGAAAAATTTTTTTGTGAATCTCATTCATTGTTTCTATCACCTCTTCCATCAGGTCTGGAAAATCAACAAGATGCTGACATAAATCGTCAATCAACACCCATTGTATCCAGAGCTGCTGATACGCTGTTCTTCCAAGAGATGTATGTGGAAGTCCATCGTTTCCAAGAATCTTCAGGTCATTGAGAAATATGTCAGGGTTTTCCCTGACTATGATATTTTTCAGAAAAAAAAGGAAAACCTCGTAATCTTTTTTTTCTTTGAGAAAATGTTTTTTTATGGAAGCGCCGCCTATTATTTTTTCAAAAAGAACCTCTTCAAAAATAGACCCAACAGGTGTGTGAATGATATGTCTTTCGCCCCTTGTATTATTTCTTTCAAATCTTATTTTTTCTGAGACACAATCAGGGGTTATAAACTGATGTACCTGAGTCCATTTCAAAAGTCCGAGATTATCTCTGCCCAGAAGTTTCCAAACTTCTTCATTTGGATTGATGTTATAGTACTGGACAAATGGAACTTTATCAATACTCTTACCCTTGAGCACATTGAGCATTCTTTCTATTTTTGTCATATTTTGTTTTCTGTAATTAGCAGGGATTGAATTTTACCTGTGTATAGAATAAACTATCCCATACTGGAATTCAAACCTTAAACCTTAAAACGGCTGCAATTTTTTGCAGGAGAAAAAATGGGATTTTTTGAAAAAGCCTTCCTTGATATGCCTGAAGATGAAAAGGAAAACTTCTACAAAAGCATAATAATGAATATGGAAGGCGACTATGCTGCCAGGAAACGTGTTGAGTATTACAGGACAAAACTCAAGCATATGGGTAATAATGTTTATATTGCTCCGTAATAATAAAAAACCCTCAATATGTAAGTTTTTACGATGATGTTTACATTTCTGATCACTGTATTTTGACTGCAACATCTGAAAAGGGTATTGTACTTCATCAGGGTGTCAGGTTAAAGTATGGTGTTTATCTTGATGGTGAAACTTCAGAAGGATACATCAATATAGGTAAGAATGTTTACATTGGAACAGGTTGCTGTTTGCACGGACATAAAGGTCTTGAAATTGGAGATTACAGTCTTCTTGCACAAAATATCACCATAACGCCATATTCTCATAAGTTTGATGACCCTGAAAAACTTATACGGGACCAGGGTGGTTACAGCAAAAAACTCACAATTGGTAAGGATTGTTATATTGGGAAGAATGTTTGTATACTTTATTGTGCTGACATTGGAGAAGGTAGTATCGTGGGAGCCGGTTCTGTTGTTGTTAAACCGGTTCCAGCTTTTTCAGTGGTTGTTGGAAATCCTGCAAAGGTGATAAGGAAAAGGGGTGTTGTAAAATCTGAAAAATTACAGGGAGGCTGAATATGAAAGGTTTGAAATTATTACCGCTGATTCTTATTGTGCTTTTTTTCAGAATTGCAAATTCGCAGGTTGTTGATGAACCTCTTGGTGCGAGATATTCACTTGGTATGACCATGTGGCATATGGGACATAACCCTGAAATGATTGTTAAATTTCACAGCTGGTTGAAACAATCAGGGAAAAAACCTGAAAATCTGCTTTCTTCCTCAATGTTAAAAGCGCCTCCTTCCCTTTTGCGGATTCTTATTGAACCAGAGCTTCTCGGGGATGAAAACCTTGGGGGGTGGAAGGTAAAGGGTGATTATATCACAAGTGGAGCAACAGATGCAGGACCGACTGTTTCCATTCCTGTCTCATTACCGAAAACAGGTCTTTACAGATTCTGGCTTTTATATGATGCAAGAACTAATTACCGGGCAGTTACCTTTATAAGGTTTTACAAAAAAGGACAGGAAGCAGCCGGTCCATTATTTCAGCCTGATGAATTTTATGACATCCCTCCTGAAAAGGATGGACCTGTTTGGAAAAATATGCTTGTTGAGCTTCCGGAAGGTGAATTGATTGTAAAACTCGGCCATGTGACACGCTGGTGGCATGGAAAAGGTGGATATGATACAAGGAGGGTTGACTGTTTTTATATTACTGAAGAGATATGGGCTGATCCACCTGATCCACAGTTTATCAAAACAGTAATGAAATCAGGTAAGCAGCCATCTGTTCAATATACTGAATCCATCCCGTTTAACAGAGATGATTATGAAAAATGGAAGTGGTGGCAGATAAGACCGGTATCATGGGAAGATGCAGGAAAACAACCAGAACTTTTTAACCTGAGCAAAAAATTCTGGGAATCAGTTATCTCTGAATTAAGTAATAAAACATACGATGAAAAGAATCTCCCTGACTACAGAGAGCCAGAAAGGCAGGTTGTTTTCAATGAAATATGGAACATGGTTTCAAATCCAGTAAGGGCTAAAAGACAGATTGAAACATTACAGGCAGATATTTCGAGAAAAGTTCTTCCATATCATTATGTCTGGCATGATGTTGCCAGTAACATTGAGGGCTTAAAACCTGATGGTAATTATAAAGGAACAAAATATGAATCCTATGAAAACTGGTATGGAAGTCCTGGTTGTTTAATGGCAGGCTGGGGCAATCCCAGAGGTACAGTTTCAACATATGTTGATGTTGCTGAGCCCGGTAAATACTATTGCTGGATATTATCGAGTTCAACAAATCTTTCATATACGGCACCTTATTTTTGTAAAGCGTATGTTGATGGAGAAGAACAATTTGTCTATCACCACCAGGGTAAAATTCCGAGTATCTGGATGAAGATGGGAGAAATAGATGTTAAAAAACCAGGTAAAGTTAGGTTCGATTTTATCCTTGATAATTCTGGTTCTGGCGGAACATACAGAAGAATCTATACCCTTTTTCTCGTTGATGATCCAGATTATGTTCCTCAGGGAACAATCAGACCACCCTGGACAATCCAGATGTACAGAGAAAGGGCAAAAAAGACAGGTGCAAAAGAAACCGATAAACTTGCTGTCTGGATACAGCAAAATCCTTACAGAAGGCTTTCTCAGGAAGTCTGGGCTGAAAAGATATCTGCAGGGGATTCCTGGCCATATGAGATTCTGTCAGGTAATAAAAGGATAAAAGAATTTTATATGGCAAAGGATATGGTTAAGTCTGTTTCACTGGGTATCAGAAATCTTACTGATGAACCATTAAAACTGGATATCAGTGTGGAACCACTGAAATCGGGTTTGAAAAGCTTTCCTGAAAGTATACAGTGGCGTGTTCAGGCATTCATTCCGTACGGAGCAGACAGGCAACGATGGACTCCATTTTTTCTTTTAAGAAGGCCCTATTTGTATGTGCCTCCATTGAATGTTGCTGGTATCTGGATAACAGTCAGTACGAAGGGATTGCCTGGTGGTAATTATTCTGGCAGAGTAAAGATTTCAGGAAAGAATGTTGAAAGCTATGAGATTGTTCTGAATGTGAGAGTATCTGATTTAAAAATTAATCCGCAAAACCCTGTACTGGTTGATGGCTGGACAAAACCCCATGAAGGTGAAAAGTATCTCAGGGATTTTGTTGAACATGGTATGAATGTCTGGCCTGGCGAGATGACGAAAGAAGATATGAAAAAATATGGAATAAAACTTTTAAGACTCAGTGCACCGGCACCTGACAGGGCAAGAGAATTTGTTGAAAGAATAAAAAAATTAGGGCTTGATTACGAAGATTTTTTTGTTGGGGTACTTGATGAACCCTGTGGAAAAATAGAGACCGAGCTTATGCCTTTTATACAAAGAGCAAAAGCAATAAAAGAGGTGGATCAAAATGTAAGAATTTCTTTTAATCCAGGAGAGGCAGCAACACTTGCAACATTCCAGATTCTTGCACCTTATTGTGATTTCTGGGTGCCATACAGTTTACATGTTTTCTCACCATATTATGATAATCCGAAAAAGAAAGAGATTTATCTGAAAAAACCATGGATGTGGTACACAACACCATGCCTGTGGGATAAAACTGCAAGAGAGCCGGGTATCAGAACTGTTCCATCCCAGCCAGGAAATTGTGTTGGTGTTGCTTTCTTTGCTTTGAATTACCCGTGGAGAGACCAGTGGGATACAGCATATGAACATATTAATGATGCTTCCACAATGGGTTCAGTCATGTCAAGATATGGACCTGTACCAACAATCATCTGGGAAGAGATAAGAGAAGCAGCTCAAACTGCAAACCTTGCGATGATGGTGAGGGAAAAGCTTGGAGTAAAATTATTTGATGAGGTAAAGGAACCCGAGATCCAGAGACTTATTAAAGAAGGCACAGACGAAGAATTAATAAAATGGTTGGCCAATCACTGAAATGACCATCAAAGATGGATATCTTTTAATATACTGGTGTTTTGATGTTGCTGATGAAATTGACACCAGCATGCTTGAACATCAAATTGACTGGCAGGCAGAAAAAGCATTTCTCTCTGGAATAAGGATTTCACCGGAATATATCCAGTACAGAACCCCACCGGTTCTTTTAAAACTCGGAGAACAGAAACTTCCTTTTGGACTTAAAGCTTTTGTTGAAATGAAGGTTTATGAATTTGGAGTGATAACTGTTCGTTTCACATCAAAAATTGAGGGTGATCTTGAAAAACTGATCAATTTGAATCGGTTGATACAGGAAAACCAGGATATCAGGAATCTTGCGATTACCTGGATGAAAAAAGCGGTTGAAAAAATCCTGCCGGCAGTAACAAGACCTGCAAGGTTTCCTGAAACTGACTGGGAGGACTATGTAATTTTCTGGATCCATTCATTTGATCACAAGGTCAATGCTGATATCCTTCTGAACGATCACGGGGATTGTATAAGCAGAATTTTAAGAGCAGAGGAACAACAGAGCAGGGCAGAAAAAGAAGATGCTCTAAAATTTCCACTTTCTTATTATGGGGAGGATCTCACTCTTATTGACTGGGCTTCAGCTTTTGTGTATGATCCATGGAAGACCTATGATATTCTTGATGTTATAGAGTTTGCAGCGATACAGCTTCTGGAACTCCGGGTATACGATACAATTCTTGATAAGGCAATAGAGAAGGCATATGATGATCTGGCAGCACAGAGAAAAAGGAAGTTGAAAATAGTCACAATTTCATCTGTTTTGAACAGGCTTTCAAGAATCAAACTTGATATTTCCGATGTTATGGACAGGCTTGAAAATTCCTTAAAGCTTGTGGGCGATCTGTATCTTGCAAAGGTGTATGCTGCAGCTTCAAACCGTTTTTATCTTGACAGGTGGAAGCTTGCAGTGAGAAATAAGTTGAATGTCATAGAATCCTTGTATGCAAAACAATGGGAAAGGTTTCAGACCAGCAGAATGGTTGTTGCTGAAATAGCAATCGTGGTCCTTTTTATTATCGACATAATTTTGATTTTATTTGAATTCATCAGGACTAAATAATTACAGGAGGGATTATGTACGGAGGAATTACAATCAGACCTTCTAAACTTCTGTGCCTGATATGCTGCCTCGGAAAAAATCCTGCTGATCCCGGCGATAAAGAAATGGAAAAAATTCTTGAAATAATTAACAAAAGTCCTGATATTCCTGTCACATTGAGATGCAAAACAGGGGATATTTTTTCGTTCCAGAATGTCAAAGCCAATCTATCCACCAGCGAAAGAAAAAAGGATCTTGAGATACTCTATAAACTTGATCTTCCACCAGGAATCACTTTAACTGCAAGAATTCTTATTCTCAGGATTCTCAACAGAATCAAAACACTTGAAAACATCTGTTTTATGGATGGAAAACCATTGTGTGAAAATGCCGATAAAAAATATTATGAAAAATCAAGAAAACTTCAGCTTTCTTTAATTGCGCAGTACTGCAATGAGTTTTCAAAAAGTGTCCTGGCAGAAGAAGCAAAAAGGGAAAACATCAGAATAATTATTCCGCCGAGAACTGTGGAAGACCTGAAAAAAAGCAAGCAGGAGTCTTTGAAGTCTATGTACAGAGAAAAAAATTCAGGAATAAGAATACGACCCCATCTTCTCCTTTGCGCAATCTGTCAGTATGGTGGTGGAGTAAAAAGCGGTCAGGTATTTGATAATCTTCCTGAGTTGATGGAACTGGTGATAAAAGAACCCGGTGTAAAAATTACTCTGGTTGAAGGCGCTGACTGGATGATGTGTGCACCGTGCCCTTCATGGACTGAAAATAATTACTGTGTGCATTCACTTGGTAAATGCGGTCTGTCTAACCAGTTAAGGGATATGCGGGTGCTGCAAGGAGCTGGTATTGATTATGGAACAACGATATCCGCAAAGGAACTTTTTACATTAATACTTACAAAAATTCCATCAACCCTAAAAATCTGCAGGTTTGATAATCCTTCAACATCAATGTGGCATAGCGGCTGTGGAAAAAGAAAAAAAGGAAGTCCTGAATATGAGAAAGGTAGAAAAAAACTGATGAAAAAATTGAATTTAAAAGAGGTTCCATAGATGAAAAAGCTTATTTTATCCTGCCTGATCTTTCTTATCGTTGGAATTTTTTTTCTGACCGGTAATGCTATTGCAGAGATTGGATCGGATATCATCAGGCAGAGAATCAAAAAAAATCAGGGAGAAATTATCACTGTTGATACAGGACTTTATTTTTTCATCATAAAAGATGAATACGGCAATGAAACAAAATTTCTCGCACCGGTTGCCAGACTTGAAATGATAAAACCAGGAGACAGAGTGCAGGTCAGTTACAAAAAAACCACTGATGGAAAACTTAAAACCCTTGGAATAAAAAAGATGAAGGAAAAAAGAAAAAAACAAAGCCATAGATGATTTACAAAAGCAGTAAAAGATGGTATCATTAAAAAGCCAGCCCGAAATTTTTTTTAATGTCAAAAAATCAGAAAAAAATGGAATTTATAAGGGAAAACTGCGGATTGGCGGGTATTTTCAGACATAATCAGGCAAAAGAAATCCTTTATACCTGTCTGTTTTCTCTACAGCACAGAGGTCAGGAAGCAGCAGGGATGATACTCGGCGGAGAAAAAGATGTCAGTTTATATGGAAATGCCGGGCTTGTGTCTGAAATTTTTACCCCTGGCGTTATGGAAAATCTGCATGGAAATTTTGGCATAGGACATGTGAGATATTCAACCACGGGTGGCAGCAGTTCAAAAAATATCCAGCCTTTTTCCATTGAATACAAAGGCAAAACACTGGCAGTTGCCCATAACGGTAATCTTACCAACAGCCGTGTTTTGAGAAAAAGACTTGAAAATCAGGGTTCAATCTTTCAGACGACAATGGACAGCGAGATCATACTGCATCTTTTTGTCAGATCAGGTGGCAAAGACATTAAGGAAAAACTTGCAAATACGCTAAGACAATTGAAAGGAGCTTTTTCTCTCCTTTTTTTCACAGAGGATAAGATTATTGCAGCGCGAGACGAAAATGGTTTCAGACCTTTATGTCTGGGCAGGCTTGATGAAAGCTATATTATTGCATCTGAAACATGCGCCTTTGATCTGGTTGGTGCAGAATACCTGAAAGATGTTGAGCCAGGAGAAATGCTAATTTTATCTGATAATGGGATGGAAAATTATAGATGGGGAAGCAGGAAAAAAAAATCTCACTGCATTTTTGAATTTATCTATTTTGCAAGGCCTGACAGCACAATATTCACAAAAAGTGTTTACCTTACCAGGAAAACTCTTGGAAAAAATCTGGCGGGTGAATGCAATTTCACAGGCGATATGGTGATGCCGGTTCCTGATTCTGGTTCAATTACGGCAATCGGTTTTTCACAGGAAAAAGGCATTCCTTTTGAGTTTGGAGTTATCAGGAATCATTATATAGGAAGAACATTCATCCAGCCTCTCCAGAAGACAAGGGATTCAGGAGTAAGAATAAAACTGAATCCTGTGAAATCTGTTATTCAGGGAAAAGATATTATTGTTGTTGAGGATTCCATAGTAAGAGGAACAACCTGCAAAAATAGAATCAGGTCTTTAAGGGATGCAGGAGCAAAAAAGATATTCCTATGCATATCCTGCCCACCAATAGTTTCTCCATGTTATTTTGGAATAGATTTTCCATCAAAAGAAGAGTTGATTGCAAACAGAAAAAGTGTGGAGGAAATAAGGAAATTTCTGGGACTTGATGGATTGCACTATCTGAGTTTGAAAGGAATGCTGGATGCAATGCTGCTTCCTCCACAGGACTTCTGCACAGCCTGTTTTACAGGAAAATATCCGGTTAAACCTGATTATGCTTTTACCAAACTTCAGTGGGAGAAAAAAAATGGTTGTAATTCTTGATTTTGGTTCTCAGTATACCCAGTTAATAGCCCGTCGGGTCAGGGAGCTTAAGATATACTGTGAAGTATACCCTTACAGTGTTTCACTTTCAAACCTGAAAGGAAAAGATATAAGCGCAGTTATTCTATCAGGAGGTCCGGGTCATGTTACAGAATCAGAGATTTCTTTTTTGCCTGATACTGAAATTTTCAATGGAAACCATAAAATACTCGGGATATGTTTTGGGATGCAGGTGATTGCCAGGTTTTTTGGAGGAAAGGTTGAAAAAGGCACAATAAGGGAATATGGAAAGACAATTTTTTATCCTGAAAGAGATATAATTTTTGAAGATGTGCCCGATCGCACAGTTGTTTGGATGAGTCATTATGACCAGGTTTCCAAGTTACCTGATGGGTTCAGAATTATAGGAAGAACAGATAATTGCAGAATAGCCGCAATGAAAAATATTGATGGTTCAATTTATGGTTTACAGTTTCATCCAGAGGTTCTTCACACAGAATACGGAAAAACAATACTTAAAAACTTTCTCTACAGAATTTGCAATCTGAAGGCTGACTGGACACCTGCTTCAATGGTTGATATGGCGAAAAAAGAGATAATGTCAAAGATTGACACAGGCAGAGTCGTCTGCGCCATGAGCGGAGGAGTTGATTCCTCAACGCTTGCGGTTATTCTTAACCAGGTTGTCGGAAAGAGGTCTCTTGCTGTTTTTGTTAATCATGGCCTTTTAAGAAAAGATGAAGATATTGAGGTCAAAAATGCCCTTGGTCCAATGGTAAACATGAAGTATGTTGACGCTTCAGAGTTTTTTTTGAATAATCTGAAGGGGGTTTCTGACCCCGAGAAGAAAAGAAAGATTATAGGCGAGACATTTATAAGGGTTTTTGAAAAAGAGGCTAAAGATTTTGGCGCTGAATTTCTGGCGCAGGGGACACTTTATCCGGATGTTATTGAAAGTGTTTCTGCTTTTGGAGGACCAACATCAAGAATAAAGACCCATCACAATGTTGGCGGATTACCAGAAAAGATGAATCTTAAGCTTGTTGAACCTTTCAGGCATCTTTTTAAGGATGAGGTAAGAAAAATAGCAAAGGCAGTCGGGTTGCCTGAATATCTTATTCAAAGGCATCCTTTTCCAGGTCCAGGTCTTGCTGTCAGAATCATTGGAGAGATTGATAGAGAAAAAATAGAGATACTTAAAGAGGTTGATTTTATTTACATTGATGAACTGAGAAAAGCCAATCTTTACAAAAAAATATGGCAGGCATTTGCGGTTCTGCTTCCAATCAAAAGCGTTGGTGTGATGGGAGATCAGAGAACCTATCAGTATGTTGTTGCTCTCAGGGCAGTGACAAGTGTTGACGCAATGACAGCCGACTGGGCGAGAATTCCTCTGAAAGTCCTTGAGACAATATCAAACCGTATCGTCAATGAGGTTAAAGCGGTCAACAGAGTGGTTTATGATATTACTTCAAAACCGCCAGCCACAATAGAATGGGAATAAAATTCAGGATACTTTTTTTTGCAGATTTTTAATTTTTGTTATACCTTCCACAATAATAAATACAGCCAGTATTATAAGCACAATGCTTATGTTTCCCAGAAGCAAATTTTTCTGTTTGTAGAAACCGACTGCCTGATAAATCAATGCGCCAGTGGTTATCACAAGCATTATTAAAGCAGGAATAAGGGCGGTTAAGGAGTTTTTCTTTTTCATCATCAAAAAACAGCCGGCGACAAAAAGAACAAGTCCTGCCACAAGCTGGTTTGAAGCACCAAAAACAGGCCAGATTTTCTCCCAGGTTCCAAATGCAAGATACGACGCAAAAACCACTATACATAATGTTGTAAAATATCTGTTATTCAAAATTTCTATCCTGAAGGACTCGCCGAAGATTTCTGATGTGATATATCTTGTTATTCTCGTGGCAGTATCAAGTGTTGTCAGGACAAAACTGTTGACCATAATAATGGCAATTAATTTACCGGTGTCAGGGTTGAAAATTTTTGAAACAATTCTTCCGTAACCTGTTGCAAATGTTCCAATCCAGTTGCCCTTCTGCATCAGGTCAGGATAATTCAATTCCTGAAAAGGACTGTTCCAGTAAAGACCGGCGGTGACACACAACAGTACGACGGCCGCAAGGATGCCTTCTGTAAGCATGCTCCCATAACTGATATTTCGTGCATATTTTTCGTCAGGAATCTGTTTTGAAGTTGTTCCACTTGAAACGAGACTGTGGAATCCACTTATCGCTCCACATGCAATCATCACAAACATCATCGGGAAAAGAGGTCCTTTTGATGAATTGAATGAAATAAAAAATGGGGTATTTGTTGAAGGATGTGAAATAATTATTCCAATGAATCCAAAGAATAGACCGAAAAACAGAATAAAAGAAGAGAGGTAATCTCTTGGTTGAAGAAGAACATTAACAGGCATGACACTTGCAACGAAGCTGTAAAGTAAGAGTAAAAAAATCCAGACTTTTACAGGATTTTCTCCGGGTATCCTGAGTGGAATATTTTTTCCAGCCATCAGGCACAGTGCAATCAAAACCAGGCAAAGCAGGGTTATGAGAACGATATTTGCGTTTTTCTTATAAACAAGGTAACCAAAAAGCGTCGCAATGAGAATGAAAGCAAATGAGGGAAGGACAATTCTTGGTTCTTCAACAAATGTTTTTGCGGTAACAGCAGCAAAGACAGCAATAACAAGTATCAATGCAAGCCATAGAAAAAGAGAAAAGATGATTTTGCTTCTTTCCCCGAGGATATTTTTTGTTATCTGTCCTACTGTTTCACCCTGGTGTTTAAGACTCAGGACAAGAGAGGAAAAATCATGAACTCCACCAAGGAAGATTGAACCCAGCACAATCCATAATAGCGCAGGGCCCCATCCCCACAGTACTCCAGCGATGACAGGTCCAAGAATCGGACCCGCACCTGCTATTGAAGAAAAATGATGACCGAAAAGTATAACCCAGTGTCTGGCAGGAATGTAATCAACGCCGTCATATCTGGTGTGAGCAGGTGTCTTATTTTCAGAGTTAACATCCCAGAGTTTTTCAAGATACCTGCCATAAAATCTGAAGGCAAGAAAGAAACTTACCAGTACCAGAATCAATAAAAATATCGTATTCATATGGACAAATTATACCAGATTTTTTCAGAATACTAAAATCTCTTCTATTTTTATCATGTGAAATTTTTTTATTCAAGCTTTTCAAGAAAACCTTCCGGCAATTCTGCAAGGAAAACCTGAGGAAAACCCGTGCGTGTGGATGTGAAAATAACATATTTACTGTCAGAACTGAGATACGGGTGAGAATGTCCTATTTCATAATTTGGCCAGAAACCACCCACCTCACAAACAAAAGCAAACTTTCCTGTTTTTATTGAACCAATAGCGATTCGCGGGGCACAATTACATACATCGCTTGCAGCATGTTTCCAGTACCATACGTCGCAACACCAGTATCTTCCGCATGATGATGTTGAGACATGTCCAAAATATAGTTCTGGCGCATGAGTAATAACCTGCGGTTTTTCACCACCAAACTTATAAAAAAGAAGATTCCCGCTTTTGTTTCCATCCTCATACGGCTGATCAAGGCAGGAGGAAGAATAAATGAAAGCTTCCTGTTTTTTCAGCCATGCTTCATGACCTGAAACACCGCATGGTATGAAAGGTTTTGCAACAGGGGCATCAATCTTTTCTTTTCCATCACGGCTGCAGATGTTTAATGTTACTGTTGCATCCGGATAGACTTTTCTGACATATCTTCCCACACGGCGATAACCATAGTTTTTCTGAATCAGAATCCATTTGCCATTTATTCTATCAAACCTCGGATGTGGGTTGCAGAAATCGGCGCCACTTATAATTATTGTTTCCTTTCCTGTTTCAATATCTATCACCACAACCTGATACTCGTTTTCAGCCGGTGTACGCTGATTGACAATATATCTACCATCACAGGATGCAGAGCCGAGTGTTGTAAAAATCTTTTTTTCAGGGAACAGGTAGACGACTTCGGTTTCAAGGGTTGAAAAACACAATCTCACCATCTCCCATTTATCCTTTTTCAGTCGGGGATAAAAGAAGAAATCTCCATACGACTGGGGACAGCTTCCCACCCAGTCAACACCATCGTCTATCCGCACGGAAAGGCGTTCATTGATATCAACGATCCATAGCTCGCCCGGGCAGCCAATTTTCATCGTGCGAAAAACAGCGATACGATTTTGTGGCGAACAGGCAGGGTCTTCGCAATAGATATTTGTTGCCATTGATACAATTCCTGTAAGCTGGACAATTCTCGTCCCTGACACAGGGTCATCCGGCCAGTATGCAGTTTCAGAAATCCATTTTTTCTCAGAATGTTTTTTCATATCATAATTTTTTTAAAGGCGACCATAAATTTTGCCATAAGTCTGCTTATGAGGCAAAATATCTATGTGAGAAAAGGAGGAAAGTATGAAGATTGTAATCATTGGTGGGACAGGTCATATCGGTACCAATCTTGTTAAGATGCTTGCGAAAGAGGATTTTGAGGTGGTGGTTGTTTCAAGGGGAATGAAAACCGGCTTTGAGAATCCCAAGGTGAAACCTTTTAAGAAAAACTATGATGCAAACAGTTATGAGTGGAACGAATTATTTAATCAGCTCAAACCTGAAGTGATTATTGATATTCTGGGCACATATGCTGATGTTGTTTATGAGTCAGCAAGAGTCAGTTGCAGACATTTTATTGTCTGCGGTTCTATCTGGATGTTTGGAGAGGCAAAGATTGTTCCGACTCCTGAAATTACTCAATCAGATTGCATTTTTGCAGGATATGCGAAGAGATATGCTGATATTCAGAATTTGAAAAAAAGAGCCAGAGAAGATGGGATTATTTTTACCGCAATTATGCCGCCAAATATATGTGGAGCAGGAAAAATCCCTCTTGATTGCTATGGTACCAGAAGTATTGAACATCATAAGAGCCACATGAAAGGTAGCCCGGTTCCACTGCCTGAACCAGGTAATACCCTTATTGAACCATGTGATGCTGAGGATGTGGCCAAAGGATTTTTCCTATCTGTGATGAACCCAGAAAATGCTTCTGATGAAATTTTTAACGTTGGCTCTGAATATGCTCTCACTGCAAAGAAATTTGTTGAAACCTATGGAAAGATTTACGGAGTCAAAATACCGATAGAATGGTACAGCTGGAAGGAATATTCTGAACAGATAAATCCATCTCCTGGTGCAAACTTCCATTTCAGGGCTCATATGTGCCCTGATATTTCAAAGATTGAGAAGAAACTTGGGTATAAGCCGAAATATACACCAGAAGAAACAATGGAAAGAGCGGTCAACTGGATGAAACAGAACGGATTGATTTAGAAAATGAGAATACTTATAATTGACATTGATACTTTAAGAGCCGACCATCTTGGTTGTTACGGGTACCATAGAAACACAAGCCCAAATATAGATGCGATTGCATCTCAGGGCGTTGTCTTCACAAATTACTATTGCTCTGACGCACCCTGTTTGCCGAGCAGGGCGGCTCTTGTTACAGGGAAACATGGTATACATACAGGAGTTATTAATCATGGTGGAAGAATGGCAGAAATGTTTCCGGAAGGAAAGGATAGGGGTTTTGCAGATAAATTAAGATACCGGTCTTTCTGGGGAATGCTTTCTTTCAATGGATACCGCACAGTCTCAATCTCAACCTTTGCTGGAAGGCATGGCGCATGGTGGTTTCATGCGGGATTGAATGAGGTTTATGATATAGGACTCAATGGGAGTGAATCTGCAGAACAGGTCACACCGATAGCCCTTGACTGGATTGACAGGAATGCGGAAAAAGACAACTGGTGTCTTCACATTCACTACTGGGATCCCCATACACCTTATAGAGTACCTTTGCATTTTGGCAATCCTTTTAAAAATGACCCTCTTCCTGGCTGGATCAATGAAGAAAAAATAGAAAAGTGGAAAAGATGTGTTGGCGGGCATTCTGCTCTTGATTATGGTATGTTTTCTCCTGCATCTATACGGTCAGACTTTCCACGCCATCCTTCAATGATTGATAATATGGAAGCAGCGAGAAAAATGATAGATGGATATGACTGCGGTGTAAGATACGCTGATGCACATATCGGTATGATTTTTAATGCTCTTGCTTCAAAGGGTATTCTTGATGAAATGGCCATAATTATTACTTCTGACCATGGTGAAAACCTTGGAGAACTCGGCTGCTGTTCTGAACATGGGACCTCTGATTACATAACATGTCGCATTCCATTGATTGTCAGATGGCCTGGAAAAGGAAACAGAGGCATTTATGATACTGGATTGCATTATAACATTGATCTGCTTCCCACGATTGCCGGACTGCTTGATATAAAATCCCCGGAAGATATTGATGGAAAAAGCTTTGCAATGGCAATAACCGATGGTATTGATTGCCAAAGAGAATTTTTGGTTTTGAGCCAGTGCTGCCATGGCTGTCAACGTTCTGTTAGATGGAAGGACTGGATTTATATCAGGACCTATCATGATTTTTATCATCTTTATCCTGAAGAGATGCTTTTTAATATAAAACAGGACCCCCACGAGCAAAAAAATCTTGCTGAAAAAATGCCTGAAATTTGTGCTGAGGCTGTCCACCTTTATCTGCAATGGTACGACGATATGATGAGAAAATCTCCATATCCTGTTGATCCACTCTGGCTTGTATTAAAAGAAGGAGGACCTTTTTATTCAAGGGGAAGACTTAAAGACTATTGCAAACGGCTTAAAGAAACAGGAAGATCCTGGGCAATAGAGGAATTAAAAAGAAAGCATCCCGGGGAGTTTAGATGAAACTGAAAGATAGTCTTGAAAAACTTGCGAACTGGTGGAACGGGAAAGAGAAAAGGCCGGTTGTCAGCGTGTCTATTTTTAATGATAAAAATTTTTTAAACCAGAACCATCTCTGGCCTGATGAAAATTCTTATCCTGATTTTTCAAAGATTGTGGATGCCCAGATTGAAAATACAGGAAAACTTGAGTATCCTGGAGTTTCATATCCGGCCCTGCCGCATCAGTGGGCAAGCCGTGGAACGCCGATGGTCATGTGCGCGTATCTTGGTTCAAGGGTAACCTTCGGTGATAATACAGTATGGTATGAAAAATTTATTGATGATTGGGAAAAAACAAAGATTGAGTTTGATGTGGATAATTACTGGGTTCAGATAAGCAGATTGCTTATGGAAGAACAATTGAAAAAAATTGACCGGGATATGCTTATCTGGATGCCAGATTTAGGAGATGCTTTGACCTGTTTTTCAATGATGAGGGGTGTTGAAAATCTTATGTTTGATATTATTGAGATGCCTGAACTGATACTTGAAAAGATTGATGAATTTGTTGATGCCTGGATTAATGCTCACAGTTTTTTTTACTCCATTTATTCAAAAAAATTAAGTGGAGATGCCACATGGCTTTTGTGGGCACCAGGAAAGACATATGCATGTCAGAGCGATTTCTCAACAATGATTTCTCCAGCAATGTTTGAAAAATTCGTTGTTTATGAGCTTGAAAAAATAAAGGATTACCTTGATTACATTGCCTGGCATCTTGATGGTCCTGATGAGATTAAACATCTTGATATACTGCTTTCATTGCCTTATGTAAAAACAATCCAGGTTACTCCGGGTGCAGGAAGACCTCCGTGTGCTTCTGAATTATGGATACCAAATATCGGGAAAATACTTGAAAAAGGAAAAAATGTAATTCTTTATGCCGGCAATGAAGAACAATTTGAAACCCTTATAAAGCATTTTCCATCAGGAAGGGTTTATATTTCCTGCGGTGGTATCGATCCGGAGATAGAGGAACACAGAAATTTTCTTAAACGACTTGAACCCTATCTTTGACAAAAATCGCATAAAAATATAAAATTTATTGAAAAAAAGTTTTTTCAATTAACAAGAGGATGTCATGGAACTGAAAAAAGATGCTAAATTTGCATTGCTTGTACCAACAAGCATGGGTATCAGACTAACACCTGTGAACAATCAGCCCCTTCATTGCAGCACAAATTTTTTGATGCAGGCAACAAGCGCTGAAAGTAATGTTGCAAGTGTTTCTTCATACCTTGGGCTACCTGTAAAAATTCTTACTGCTCTTGTTAAGGATAGCCCGATAGCAAGATTTATAAAGGACAATCTTGAAAGCAGGCATATTACTGTTGAGGCTAAGGAGGTTCCTCAGGGAGGACCATGGGGATACAGGCACCAGATAAATTTTGCTGATACTGGATACGGGACAAGAGGGCCAAAGGTATGGAATGATAGAGCGGGTGAGGTTGGAAGAACACTGAAACCGGAAGACTTTGATCTTGAAAGAATTTTCGGGAAAGAGGGTGTTCGGATTGTTCATATGTCAGGACTTTTTGCAGCCCTTTCTCCTGAAACAGGAAGCTTCTGCCAGCATATAGTAAGAACAGCAAAAAAATATGGAACCAAAATTTCTTTTGATTTGAACTATCGAGCGTCTTTCTGGAAAAACAGAGAAAAAGAATTACGGGAAATTTTCACTGAAATTGCAGGACTTTCAGATATCCTTGTCGGCAACGAAGAGGACTTTCAGCTGTGTCTGGGAATGAAAGGACCAGAAACAGGCGGAAAAGGTTTGAAAGGCCAGATTGATGCGTTCAAAGGGATGATAGAAGGTGTGAAAAAATCATTTCCGCAGGCAGGTGTATTTGGTACAACCTTGAGGGAAGTTATCAGTGTGCAACAGCACCTCTGGGGAGCTATTTTATCTGTCGGTGAAAACTGGTATGTTGTTGAGCCGAGAGAAATTTTTGTTCTTGACAGGATAGGTGGTGGAGATGGTTTTGTTGGAGGACTTCTGTATGCGGTTTTGAAGGGCATGCCTGAAGAAAAATGGATTCAGTTTGGATGGGCATGCGGCGCTCTTGCTGTCACAATGCTGACTGACTACTGCCAGCCAGCAAATGAAGAAGAGGTTTGGAGCATCTGGGAAGGTAATGCAAGAGTGAAAAGATAAAATCTGCTTATTTTTTTCTTAATAAATCACAGGGCTATATAATGAAAAAATTGCGTGAACTGGTTTTTTTGCTTTTTGTATTTGTCTTTTATGCATGGGCTCAAAATAATATACTGGTTAACAATCCCTACGATGGTGTTGTATGGGAAGAATTCATTCAGCATAAAGCATCTTTGCATGTTCATACCACTGCAAGCGATGGTAAACTTCATCCTCATGAAATTGTTGATAGATACAGAAGACTTGGTTATACAATACTTGCAATAACCGACCACGATTATATGAACAAAAATAAAAATCGCATGACATTTCCATGGGAACAATTCAAAGAGATGGTCACTTCTAAAAATGCCAGAGGTCTTTTTGAAAGCAGAATTCCTGAAAAAATTGGTATGCTTGCTGTAAAAGGCAATGAGCTTTCTCTCCATCATCATACAGGAAGTTATTTTAATGAATTTGAAGGTTCTGATAGTATTGAGACATCCTTGAGCAGAATAACTGAGATAAAAGGAATAGCAGTACTTTTTCACCCTGGGAGATATAAAAATCAGTATTCTTTTGACTGGTATTTGAGGCTTTTTAAGAAATTTCCTGTTCTTGTTGGTATCGAGGTCTATAATCAGGGTAATCGTTATCCTGATGATAGAATAATGTGGGACAGCATGCTTGTTAAATTCATGCCAGATAGACCGATCTGGGGTTTTTCAAATGATGACGCCCATAAAGAAGAACATATCGGCAGAAATTATAATGTTTTTTTGCTTCAAAATCTTTCTCTTAATAGTTTCAGGGAGGCAATGGAAAAAGGCAGATTTTATTTCATCTATTCGCCCGATGGTTGCGATGGAAAACCTGCAAGAATAAAGAAAATTACGGTTGATACCTCAAAAGGCACAATAAAAATAGAAGCATCTGACTGTGAAAGAATTGAATGGATTTCTCAGGGTATTGTGGCTGAGACTGGCAATGAGATTTCATATCGCAATAATGAGAAAATAAATGGTTACCTGAGATCTGCATTATACGGTATTGATGGTAAGTCAATCACAGAGACACAGCCATTTGGTATTTTGAGAAAATGATATCAGGAATTTATCATATTTCGCACAAGTGATACCCATTTTTCAAGCCGATCTGGTTCATTCTGAACAGTCTCAATATCCTTCAGCACGATAATTGTGTAGCAGTTTTTCAAAGAACTCATTGCATCAGATACAATCCTTTTTATCCTTGACTCATCAAAACCATAGCAAACCATATCAGCAGGGCTCGGCCTCCACGAAAGCACATACTTTTTACCTATTTTTTCAGCACAGTGATGGACATCAGCAGAAGGTGCAACAGCAATAATACGAAGATTTTTGATTTTGCCAAGTAGCTCTATTTTTTCTGTTAAATTTTCGCAACAACCATAGGCAACAAGACCGAATTTTTCAAGTATCGGTATCTGATACTGGAGAAGAAATTCATCATGCATTGACGGAGAAATAAGAGTGTATTCCTGTGCTGCGCAATATCCCCAGATATGCTTGCGTTTTTTAGGTCCACTGTTCAGCTGCGGAGGCTCAAGTTCTTCACAG